>ERZ772820.2164-NODE-2164-length-14249-cov-3.742779_pt1 | contig 14249 bp, 10 predicted proteins | sample MGYA00511377_ERZ772820 | MGnify/ENA primary metagenome ERZ772820 (study PRJEB29015, sample SAMEA2737684) | human gut metagenome | biome: human gut; feature: human-associated habitat; material: faeces | place: China | collected 2012 ...
GGTGCCCCGTGCGCACGGCGATGCCCAGGCGGTCGAGCAGCGTGCCCATGTCCAGGTGGTGGATGCCGCCCACCAGGAAGGAGATGACGGCATCCCGCTCCCCGGCTTCGCCCAATATGCGCATGCCGGGAATCCGGCGCATGCGCTCCAGTGCATAACGGGTCAGTTCCTGCTCGTGCGCATAGATGTTGTCCATGCCCAAGGCGGAAACGTAATCGAGGGCGCGCGCCAGCCCCGTGGTGGCCACGTAGTCGGGCGTGCCGGCCTCGAACTTGAACGGCAGTCCGTTAAAGGTGGTATGCTCGAAAGTGACGTGCCGGATCATCTCGCCGCCTCCCATATAAGGCGGCAGCCGGTCGAGCCACGTCTCTTTGCCATAAAGCACGCCCACGCCCGTGGGGCCGTAAATCTTATGTCCGCTGAAGGCAAAGAAATCCGCATCGAGCGACTGCATGTCTACTGCAAAATGCGGAGTGCTCTGCGCACCGTCCACCAATACAGGCACGCTGTAAGAATGAGCTATTTCAATCATCCGGCGCACGGGATTGACCGTGCCCAGCACGTTGCTCACGTGCGTCACGCTGACGATGCGCGTGCGGTCGTTGAAGAGCCGTTCGTATTCGTCCAGCATCAGTTCGCCACGGTCGTTTATCGGGACCACCCGCAACTTGATGCCCTTGCGCGCCTGCAGGAGTTGCCAGCTCACGATGTTGGAGTGGTGCTCCATCTCGCTGAGGATGACTTCGTCGCCCTCGCACATGAAGGCCTCGCCGAAGCAGGAAGCCACGAGGTTGATGCTCTCCGTCGTGCCGCGCGTGAACACGATCTCCGATGCGCTGCGGGCATTCAGGAAGCGGCGCACCGTCTCGCGGGCCGCCTCGTGCAGCTCCGTGGCCTGCTGCGAAAGGAAGTGCACGCCCCGGTGCACGTTGGCGTTCACGTTGTAGTATTCGTCCGTCATGGCTTCCACCACGCAGCGGGGCTTCTGCGTCGTGGCCCCGTTGTCCAGATAGACCAACGGGCGACCGTAGACCTCGCGTCCCAGGATGGGGAAGTCTTTCCGTATCTCTTGTATGTCGTACATCTTTCTCTTATTTACATAGTTTGCATCCCGAACAACGGCTCAGCTCGCCACGGAAACGCTTCTCCACCAAATGGTGCAGGCGGTCGCGCAAGGCCTCCAAGGAGATGGCGTCGATGACTTCGCCCGCAAAAGCGAACTTGAGCAACATCTGTGCCTCTTCGCGGCTGATACCGCGCTGCTGCATGTAGAACAGGGCCTGTTCATTAAGCTGTCCCACCGTGGAACCGTGGCTGCACTTCACGTCGTCGGCATAAATCTCCAACATGGGTTGGCTGTACATGCGGGCTTCCTTGGTGGCACAGAGGTTGGCATTGCGTTCGTTCGAAATCGTATGCTGCGCGCCCTGCCGTACCAGAATCCGTCCGGCAAAGGCGCCTACGGAACGTTCGTCCATCACATATTTATACAACTGGTTGCTGACACAATACTCGGCACGGTGGTCTATCAGGGTGTTGTTGTCCACGCGCTGCTCCTTATCGGCTATCACGCAACCGTAGAGGTTCGACTCGGCTCCTTCGCCGTCCAACACCAAATCGGTACGGTTGCGCGTCTGACCGTTGTGTAACGTAATGTTGTAGAGGTTCACCACGCTGCCGCGCTGCTGCCGCACATACATGTTGCTGAAACGCCGGTTCTTCACATGTGTCTCCTCCAATTCATACAACTCCAGACGGGCGTTTTCTGCCGCAAAGACTTCCACCACTTGGGTGGTCAGGAAATTGCGGTCGTCCATCGCATGGTCGCAGAAAAGCAACCGCGCCTGCGCGTTTTCTTCCAATACGACCAATACGCGGCGGTTGGCCATCAGGTCCACGTCGGAACGCAGGATGTTCACCACCTGCAACGTACGTTCCACCACCACGCCACGCGGCACGTAAATGAAGAGTCCGTCTTGCACCAACATCGTGTTCAGCGCATTAATCGCGTCTTTCTCCGTACGGGCCAGTTTGCCGTAGCAGGCCGACACCCGGTCGGGATAATCCTCGGCCGCCTGCTTCAGGGAGCATACCACTACGCCTTCGGGCAACGCAGCGGCCGGCAGCGACTTCCGGTAAAAAGCGTCGTTCACCACAAAATAAAGCGAAGTGCTCAGGTTCGGCACGTCGCACCGGAAGGCCTCGTAAGGATTGACGGGAAACTCTACCCGGTTCAGGTTCAGCCCGTAGTCCGGCGCAAAGGCCGCCGGCACGTCCGTATATTTATAGCGTTCCACTTTCTGCGTAGGAAAACCCTGGCGGGTGAAATCCTCAAAAGCCTTGTCGCGCAAGGCATTCATCGCCCCTGCACTATGGCTGTCGAGCATTTCCCGGCATCCGGTGAAAATATCTATGTATTGTTGTTCGCTATTCATTGCCTCTCATGTTTTTAAACGGCCGAAGTTTCGGCCTTGATCCAATCGAAACCCTTGTTTTCTATCTCCACGGCCAGTTCCGGGCCTCCGCTCTTCACGATGCGCCCGCCGAGCAGCACGTGCACCACATCCGGCTTGAGGTAGTCCAGCAAACGTTGGTAATGGGTGATGACCAAAGCCGAAGTTTCCGGAGTGCGCAATTTGTTGAAACCTTCGGCCACGATGCGCAAGGCATCCACATCCAGTCCGGAATCCGTCTCGTCGAGGATGCTCAACTTGGGTTCGAGCATGGCCATCTGGAATATCTCATTACGCTTCTTCTCCCCGCCGCTGAACCCTTCGTTGACGGAACGGTTGGCCAGCTTGCTGTCCAGTTCCACGACCTTTCGCTTCTCGCGCATCATCTTCAGGAAATCTCCCGCGCTCATCGGTTCCATCCCGTGATACTTGCGCTTGGCATTGATGGCCGCACGCATGAAGTTGACCATCGACACACCGGGAATCTCCACCGGCTGTTGGAAGGACAGGAAGAGTCCCTCGTGCGCCCGTTCTTCCGGTTTCATGGCCAACAAGTCCTTGCCGTTGAACGTCACGCTGCCACTCGTCACCTCGTATGCGGGGTTTCCCACCAACACATTACTCAACGTGCTCTTTCCGGCTCCGTTCTGCCCCATCAGGGCATGTATCTCCCCCGGGTTTACCGTCAGGTTGATACCCTTCAATATCTCTTTGCCATTGATACTGGCATGCAAATCTTTTATCTCTAACATAATGTCTGTCTTTTAAGTTTGTCTATCCTACCGTGCCTTCCAATGACACATTCAGGAGTTTCTGCGCCTCTACGGCAAACTCCATCGGCAGTTTGTTGATTACATCCTTGGCATAACCGTTCACAATCAGTCCCACGGCCTCCTCGGTGGGAATGCCGCGCTGGTTGCAATAGAACAACTGTTCTTCCGAAATCTTCGACGTGGTGGCTTCATGCTCCACGATGGCCGTCTCGTTACGTACGTCCATATAGGGGAAAGTATGCGCCCCACATTCGCTGCCTAACAACAGAGAGTCGCACGAGCTGTAGTTACGTGCCCCGTCGGCTTTCGGTGCCACACGCACCAACCCACGATAGGAATTCTGGCTTTTGCCGGCCGATATTCCTTTACTGATAATCGTACTCTTCGTGTCGCGCCCCAAGTGAATCATCTTTGTGCCCGTATCGGCCTGTTGGTAATTGTTGGTCACAGCCACACTGTAGAACTCAGCTTGGGAATGGTCTCCGCTCAAGATGCAACTGGGATATTTCCAGGTAATGGCAGAACCGGTCTCCACCTGCGTCCACGAAAGCTTGCTGTTCGCCCCGCGCAGGTGCCCTCGCTTCGTCACTAAGTTCAGCACGCCGCCGCGCCCTTCGGCATCGCCCGGATACCAGTTTTGTACCGTACTGTACTTCACCTCTGCGTTTTCGTTCACCACGATTTCCACAATGGCTGCATGCAACTGGTTCTCGTCGCGCATCGGTGCCGTACAACCTTCCAGATAGGACACATAGCCCCCGTCGTCGCACACGATGAGCGTACGTTCGAATTGTCCCGTATTCCGCGCGTTGATTCGGAAATAGGTGGAAAGTTCCATCGGGCAACGCACGCCTTTGGGAATATAGACAAAGGACCCGTCACTGAACACTGCGGAATTCAACGCCGCGAAATAGTTGTCACGATAAGGGACTACCGAACCTAAATATTGCTTTACCAAATCCGGGTACTCACGCACGGCTTCGCTGACGGAACAGAATATGATGCCGCGCTCCGAAAGCTTTTCCTTAAAGGTGGTCTTCACGGACACGGAGTCCATCACGGCATCCACCGCCGTACCGCTCAGTGCCAGACGTTCCTCCAACGGGATTCCGAGTTTATCGAAGGTTTTCATCAACTCGGGGTCTATCTCATCCAAAGATTTCGGCCCGTCCTTCTTCATGCCTTTCGTCGGGTCGGCATAGTAGGAAATGGCCTGGTAATCTATCTCCGGCATCTTCAAGTGCGCCCACGACGGCTGTTTCTGCGTCTGCCAATAACGGAAAGCCTGCAAACGGAACTCAAGCAACCATTCCGGCTCTTCCTTTTTGGACGAAATGAGACGCACCACATCCTCGTTCAGGCCACGCTCTATGATTTCGGTCTGCACGTCGGTACTGAAACCGTACTCATATTTCTTATGCGCCACCTCACGGACAAACTGGTTTTTCCCTTCGTTCGGCCCTTGTCCGTCCTTAGGAACGTCCCCACTTCTCTTATCTTCTTCTTTTTTATACATTTCTTTCATATCTCTCACTTATAGCCAAAGAGAGGAATGCTCCATAAGTACACCTTATGACCGCATTCCTGCCCTTCATCGTATTATGTAATAAGGTAATAGCTACCTTAACTGCTTTTTCGGGTCTTGCCCGTAGGCCGGTGAAGCCGCATCTTCCACAACCCTGACCACATGGGTCTTGCACACGTCGAACAGCTTATCGGACATGGCACGGACCGGATGATACAGACGGGAATGCTCGCCCGTCGAGCCGGAAATCAGATGTATCCTGAACGCGACATTCAACGCACAACTCAGAAACACCATGTATTTCAATCCGCCCAACAAAGCTCCCCCCAAACGGTTCAACCCTCCTAATTTCACGGTTTCCACGGCTTTTGTCAGCATATACGCCAACAGCGACAGCCCGACCGGAACACCGATCCACAAAAGGATAAATGCCAACGCCCGTCCTACGGATACGTCGCTTCCTATATAGGGAGCTATCCAATCGCCCAACGCGGAATAAAGCATGAAGGCCACCCACAGCCCCGCTAAAAAACCCACAATGGAGACGACCTGACGAAAAAAACCGCACATCAGTCCCTTGACAAAGCCCACTAAGACCACGGCCAGAATCAGAATATCCAGCGCATTCATCACCTTTTTACAGCTTGGCCTTGACCTCCACCTCTTGATAGGTTTCAATCATATCGCCTTCGCGCAAATCGTTGTAGTTCACCAGGCTGATACCACACTCGAAGTTCGTACCCACCTCTTTCACATCATCCTTGAAACGTTTCAAGGCATTGATTTGTCCGGTGTGTACCACGATACCGTCGCGAATCACACGAGCCTTGTTGCTACGCTGCACTTTGCCGTCGACCACGTATGCACCGGCTACCGTACCCACCTTGCTGATATGGTAAACCTGACGCACCTCCACCGTAGCCGTCACTTCTTCTTTTACTTCGGGAGCCAACATGCCTTCCATGGCAGACTTCACCTCCTCTATCGCGTCATAAATGATAGAATAAAGGCGAATGTCGACACCTTGCTGTTCGGCCATTTTGCGAGCCGAAGCCGAAGGACGTACCTGGAAACCGATGATAATGGCCTCTGAAGCCGCAGCCAGAGCCACGTCGCTCTCGGAAATCTGTCCCACGCCTTTGTGAATCACATTCACGGCTATCTTTTCCGTAGACAACTTGATCAAAGAATCGCTCAAGGCTTCGATGGAACCGTCCACGTCTCCCTTCACGATGACGTTCAACTCTTGGAAACCACCCAAAGCAATACGACGGCCCACCTCGTCGAGGGTCAGAATCTTCTGCGTACGCAGACCTTGCTCACGCTGCAACTGCTCGCGCTTGTTCGTGATTTCGCGGGCCTCTTGTTCCGTATCCATCACATGGAACGTATCACCGGCTGTCGGTGCACCGTTCAGACCCAGAATCGTAGCTGCCTGAGCCGGGCCGATTTCTTTCACACGCTGGTTACGCTCATTGAACATGGCCTTCACACGACCGTAGTTCGTACCGGCCAACACGATGTCGCCTACATGCAACGTTCCGTTCGACACCAATACCGTAGCCACGTAACCGCGTCCCTTATCCAAAGAAGACTCGATGATGGAACCGGTTGCCTTACGGTTCGGATTGGCTTTCAAGTCGAGCATCTCGGCCTCAAGCAATACCTTCTCCAGCAACTCTTCCACACCGATGCCTTTCTTGGCAGATATGTCCTGGCTTTGGTATTTGCCGCCCCAGTCTTCCACCAGGAAGTTCATGGCCGCCAATCCTTCTTTGATCTTATCGGGATTGGCTGCCGGCTTATCCACCTTGTTGATGGCAAACACGATAGGCACGCCCGCCGCCATGGCATGATTGATAGCCTCCTTCGTCTGCGGCATGATGTCGTCGTCCGCCGCAATAATGATAATGGCAATATCCGTCACTTGTGCGCCACGGGCACGCATGGCCGTAAACGCCTCGTGCCCCGGAGTATCCAAGAAGGTGATATGGCGCCCGCTTTCCAGCGTCACGTTATAGGCACCGATATGTTGCGTGATACCTCCGGCTTCTCCGGCAATCACGTTCGTCTTGCGTATATAATCGAGCAAAGAGGTCTTACCATGGTCGACATGCCCCATGACGGTCACAATCGGCGCGCGCGGTACCAAATCTTCCTCATCGTCTTCCTCCTCATTCACCGCTTCGGAAACTTCCGCACTGACATATTCCGTCTTGAAACCGAACTCTTCGGCCACCAGATTGATGGTCTCGGCATCCAGGCGTTGGTTGATAGAGACCATGATGCCGATACTCATACACGTACTGATAACCTGAGTGACCGGCACATCCATCATCACGGCCAATTCGTTCGCGGTAACGAATTCGGTAAGTTTCAACACCTTGCTTTCTGCTGCCTGTTCTTCGAGCTGCTCTTCCATGGAGGCACGGGCATTCTCCCGTTTTTCCTTACGATATTTGGCGCCCTTTCCGGCTTTGCTCTTGTTCGTCAGACGGGCCAACGTCTCTTTTACCTGCTTAGCTACGTCCTCGTCAGAAACCTCTGCCTTGATGACCGGCTGCTGGCGGTTCTTGTTCTTATTATGTTTACCGCCACCCTGCTGGTTGGCCCCGGGAGCATTATCCCGTTTCTTCCCATTCTGCTGGCCCGCTACGGCATTCACATCCACACGTTCCTTGCCGATACGGACGCGTTTCTTCTTGCCTTCGGACGCATTCTGCCCCGTTCCGCCCTGGCGCGAACGGTCTCCGCCTGCCTGGCGGTTCTTTTCTTCGCGCTCCTTGCGTTTCTCTTCCTTCGTCTTTTTCTTAGGACGGGTAGACTGGTTCAAAGCCGCCAAATCTATATGTCCCTTCACCTTGAGCTGGGGAGCAGCCTGCGCCGTATGGTTCAGACGGAACACACCGTCCGTTTCCGTACCGATGGCTTTGCTCTTCTCCTGCTGGCGTACCTCCTTCTGGCTCACGGGGGTCTCCGTCTCTGCCTGAGGCTTCTCCTCCTGTTTCGGAGCCGGTTCCGCTATGGGTGCCTCCGCCTTCACCTCAGCCGGACGGGCGGGAGCCGGAGTCTCCTTTTTCTCCGGAGCCGCAACCGGTTTGCGCGCCCCCAGATTATCCAAGTCGATGCGTCCTACGACTTTCGGCCCCTTTCCGAGTTTGGCCTCGGTCGCGGTCTTGATCTCCACCGGCTTCTCTTCGGGAAGCGCGATGGTCGCTTTCTTTTCTTTGTGTTGCCGCTTACGGCTGATGATAGCAGCGTCGTCCCTCAATCCCTTGTCCTTCTTGAACTCGGCCACCAACATCTGATACTGTTCGTCAGAGATTTTGGTGTTGGGATTGGCTTCCACGTCGCTGAAACCCTTTTTCTGCAGGAACTCGACGGCTGTCTGCAGCCCTACATTACATTCTTTGGTTACTTTATTTAGTCTTATACTCATACGTTACTTATTCTTCCTCAAATTCTTCTCCTAAGATTCTCAATACCTCGTCCACGGTCTCTTCCTCCAGATCGGCACGGGATACCAACATTTCACGCGGCGCATTCAATACGTCTTTTGCCGTTTCCATACCGATACTTTTCAGCGCGTCTATAATCCACTGGTCGATGTCGCCCACGAACTCGTCCAGATAGATGTCGTCACCTTCTCCTTCGGCTCCCTCTATTTCACGGAACACGTCTATGGTATATTCCGTCAACATACTGGCCAGTTTGATGTTCAATCCGCTCTTTCCGATAGCCAGCGAAACCTGGTCGGGATTCAGGTAGACTTCCGCCTTGCGCTCCTCTTCGTGGATACGCACGCTGTTCACCGTGGCCGGACTCAACGCACGGGTAATGAACAGCGAGATGTTCTGCGTGTAGTTGATCACGTCGATGTTCTCACCGCGCAACTCACGCACGATGCCGTGCACACGGCTTCCCTTCACACCCACGCAGGCTCCCACAGGGTCGATGCGGTCGTCATAGCTCTCCACGGCTATTTTGGCACGTTCTCCCGGCATGCGTGCAATCTTGCGCACCGTGATCAGGCCGTCATGTATTTCCGGCACCTCGGCTTCCAGCAAACGTTGCAGGAAGACGGGAGAGGTACGGCTCAGGATAATCTTGGGATTGTTGTTCGTATTGTCCACGCGGGCCACCACGGCACGCACGGCCTCACCCTTGCGGTAAAAGTCGGAAGGTATCTGTTCCGTCTTGGGCAATATCAGTTCGTTGCCCTCGTCGTCCACGCAAAGCATCTCTTTTTTCCATATCTGATATACCTCCGCGCTCACGATCTCGCCCACACGGTCCTTATACTTATTATATAAGCTGTCGTGCTCCAGCTCCAGAATCTTGCTGGCCAGCGTCTGGCGCAGGGTCAGGATGGCGCGGCGGCCGAACTTGGCAAAGTCCACATTCTCGCTCACCTCTTCGCCCACTTCATAATCCTCGTCAATCTGGCGTGCCTCCGTAAGGGAAATCTCCCGGTTGTCATCCTTCACCTCCCCGTCGGCCACGACCGTACGATTGCGGTAAATTTCAAAATCGCCCTTGTCCGGATTCACGATCACGTCGTAGTTGTCGTCCGAGCCGAAGAGCTTGGCGATGACGCTACGGAAACTCTCCTCCAACACGCTCACCAACGTGGCGCGGTCGATGTTCTTCGTCTCTTTAAACTCTGCAAATGTATCAATCAAACTGATGGTTTCTGCTTTCTTTGCCATGATTCTATTTAAAACTTATTGAATACTTCGTGTACTTTACTTCCGTATACCGTAGTGTAACCGCTTCGTCCACCAGGCGGGGACGCTTCTCCCCCTCCAGCTTCTTCTTGACCTTCATCGTCACCTCGAAATCCTCCGGGCCGGCGGCCGTCAACACCCCGTGGAGCTTGCGCCCGTCGGCTGTGAGCACGTCCACCTCGCTCCCCACATGGTTCACGTATTGCTGCAGGACCTTGAACGGCTGTCCGATACCGGCACTGCCCACTTCAAGTTCATAGTCCTCTTCCTCACGGCTCAGGCGGCTCTCGATGAAACGGCTCAGCTCCACGCAGTCTTCTATCCATACCCCTTCGGCGTGGTCTATCTCCACCACGATACGGTCGTCCGCGCTCACGCTCACGTCCACCAGAAAGTAATCCCGGCCCTCCAGCCATTCTTCCACTAACCCTTTTACAATGCTCTTTTCTATCATGCGATTACACTATTAAATGCAAAGTGAGGAGCCTTGTCAAGCCCCTCACTTCATCATACAACTGCAAAAGTAGGCAAAAAGCATCAATCCGCCAAGCTTTCAAACAGTTATTTTATATCATTTGAGAAAATCCGGTTCAAAAGGCTTCCATAGACACCGTTTCGTCATGGTTTCGCAACACGACACGCCCGCCTTCCGAAGGCAATTCGAACGAACTGACTGCATCTGCCTCCGGGCGTACCACCATCAATAAATTCTCTTCATCGGGTACCGCCACAACGACTTCCAATGAATCTGCGGCCACCCTTCGGCTAAACACCACGCTGTCATTGATTTGAAGCTGCACACTATCGCCCCGGAAACCTTCATCCAACGATATCCGATACTCCGTCTGCGCCTCTTCCGTTCCATGCGTCCCGTCAGGGAAACACCACATCCAGAAGAACACGACAACCGCCAACACGACTATGGCCATAGCCATGATACCGAACATGATGCCCTTGTTGGGATTCGCCCTTTTCTTTTTCATTTTTTCACCGGTTTAAGCAAACTTTCATAGCGTTCCGTATCCGTCAAAATCTCTAAAGCGGTTTTCAAATCCTTATCCGCTTTCAATTGCTGTTGGACCACCCCGCGCCTGAAATAATAACGGGCTACGATATCACTTTCCAATACCGACTTTATTTCCTCCTTGTTTTTCGGAAGCTCCAAATCGGCAGCCACGCCGCCCTTCATCTTTGCAGCCAATGCCTCAAACTCCGGCTTGGCTCCCTCATAGCATCCCTCGAAGCGAGCTGTCCGCTCCAGCAATTTCATCATTTCCTCCGTACGACGCTTATAAGTAAAATCACTCTCCTCCACCATCTTCACAAAATCAGCATAGTCCGCATCCGTCAAGGAAAAATCCCCGGCCGGTGCAATGGTGGCGTGCGTCTGCACATAATGGTTGACGTAGTCCAGCAACACGTCGGAAGTGGCTATGTCATAAACGATGGACGGAAGACTGTCCGGCGTAATCACCACGTCCGGCTTAATGCCGCCACCGTCGCGAACCTCACGGCCACCGGCCGTCTTGAACGCTTTCGTCAGGCTGTCCGGCAAAGTCTTCGCAGAGCCGTCCGGATTCAAATGACGGTAGTCATACGCCTGGATACAGCGTCCGCTGGGAATATAATAGCGGCTCGTCGTCACCTTCAGACTTCCGTGATAAGGCACTTCACGAATCATCTGTACCAACCCCTTACCGTAAGTACGCTCACCGACTATCACCGCACGGTCCCAATCCTGCCACGCTCCGGAAACGATTTCGGCCGAGGATGCCGTAGAACCGTCCACCAACACAGCCACCGGAATATCCACGTCCAAGGGTTCTTTCTTCGTGTAATGTTCCGAATTGACCGAAGCCAGCTTGCCTTTCGTGTACACGACCTTCTGCCCGCGGGGCACAAAAAGGTTCGTCACCTCTACGGCCTCGCTCAACGGTCCGCCCGGATTGCCACGCATGTCTATCACCAACGCCTTGGCACCCTGCTCCTTCAAATCGACCACGGCCCGGCGGACATCGCGCGAACAACCGTCGACAAAACGTTCGAAATAAATATAACCGATACCGTCTGACACCATTCCGTAATAAGGCACGGGAGGCATCGCGATATTCCGGCGCGTAATCTTGAACGACAAAGGATGTTCCACTCCGGCACGTTTCACGGTCAGCTCAAAAGTCGTACCCGCATCGCCCCGCAAGTTTTCGCTTACTTCCTGCGTGCTCTTTCCTTTCATGTCCTTTCCGTCGATGGACAGAATCAAGTCGCCTCCTTTCACTCCGGCTTCTATGGCCGGGCTGTCTTCCTGGGGTTCAATAACCATCACCCGGTCTTCTTTCTTATAGAACCGGATCACCGCCCCGATTCCGGCATATTTCCCGGTAGTCATCTCTTTCAGCTCATCCATTCCTTCTTCCGGATAATACACGGTAAAAGGATCCACCTGCCGCAACATGGCATCTATTCCCCACTCTATCACCGTATCGGCCGACAAGGAATCGACGTAGAACATATCCAGTTGCTTATAAATGTCATTAAAGATTTCCAGATTTTTTGAAATCTCGAAGTTATGGTTACTGTCCTTCTGGGCGGACACGGGAATGGCCGACATGCAGCACAGCCCCGCAGCTAAGAATATCTTTTTCATACCGCAAATTTAATCATTTCAACCATACGGCGGCAAAATATGGAGACAAGTATTCCTTCGGCTTATGATTTTTTCATTTTAAAGTCATTTTTTTCACCAATAAATTGCATATTTCAAAAATATCCGCTACTTTTGCATCGCAATTGAGGGGAACGCCCCAAACTGCTTCAGTAGCTCAGTTGGTTAGAGCACCTGACTGTTAATCAGGGGGTCGTTGGTTCAAGCCCATCCTGAAGCGCATCTTTCAATCTCTTTCGGGTCCTTGCAATGATTTATTGCAAGGACCTCTTCTTTTTGTACGATTTGTGCGCCCTTGGGGGCTTTTATTGAAAATGTGCAGACTTGGCGCAACCGCCTTTTATTCGTATCTTCGCAAACACAACCGCTTTATACTCTGAAATTATGAAATTTCCCATTGGCATACAAGACTTTAAGAGTATCATCAAAGATGGATATCTTTATATAGACAAGACCGACTTGGTTTACCAACTCGTGAAAGGCGGAAAGACCTACTTTCTGAGTCGCCCGAGGCGATTTGGCAAGAGTCTGCTTGTGTCGACGCTCGAATACTACTTTAAGGGGGAGCGCGAACTGTTCAAGGGGCTGGCCATCGATGCGCTGGAGAAGGATTGGGAAAGCTACCCGGTGTTTCATGTGGACTTTAACGGCACGAACTTTGAGGACGGCATGACACTGGCCAACAAGGTGGAGGATTATGTAACCGAGTGGGAAGCGCAATATAACTTTGCCGCCAACAAGCAGTTGGGCGCAGGCGACCGCTTTGCGCAGCTGCTGGCGCATGTGCACAAAACCACGGGCAAACGCTGCGTGGTGCTGATTGACGAGTACGACAAGCCGCTGCTCGACGTGATGGACACGGGGCTTAAAGTGAAGGTGAACGGCGAGGAGCGCCTCATCGAGGACTACAACCGCAGCATTCTCAAAGGCTTCTACTCCACCTTCAAGGCAGCCGACGCGCATCTGCAGTTTGTGCTGCTCACGGGCGTGACCAAGTTCTCGCAGGTGAGCGTGTTCAGTGGCTTTAACCAGCCAATGGACATCAGCATGAACCGGCAGTACGATGCCATTTGCGGCATTACCAAGGACGAACTGATAACGCAGCTCGACGAGCCGGTGGCCAACATGGCACTGGCCATGGGGCTGGACGAGGAGGAGATGATCGAACGCCTGGTGAAGCAATACGACGGCTACCACTTCAGCCGGGGCATGGTGGACATGTTCAACCCTTTCAGCGTGCTCAATGCGCTGAACGAGCAAGAACTGAGAAGCTACTGGTTTGCCACGGGCACACCAACCTACCTCATCAGACTGCTCAAGCATAACCACGAGAACCTTAACGACCTGACAGGGCACTACTACCGGCCGGCCGACTTTGTGGACTACAAGGCGGACATCGAGAACCCGCTGGCCATGATTTACCAAAGCGGCTACCTCACCATCAAAAGCTACAACCCGAGGTTTGGCACCTACATGCTCGACTTGCCGAACAACGAGGTGAAGGAGGGATTTGTGAGCCTGCTGGCCAACAGCTATCTGCAAATCAGACGCGACACGGCTACCACGGCCATGGACTGGGTGACGACGCTCGAAAGTGGCGACCTCAACTTGCTGCACAAGCAGCTCACGGCATTCTTTGCGAGCATTCCCTACTCGATGCGGCGCAAGGAGAATGAGCGTGAAAGGGAGCGCTACTTTCACTACACTTTCTACCTGATGTTCAGACTGATGAGCACCTACCTTGTGCTGACTGAAAAACAGCAGAGCGAGGGACGCGCCGACTGCATTATCGAAACACCCGAACACGTGTACATATTTGAGTTCAAACTGGACGGCACAGCGGCCGAGGCCCTGGCACAAATTGAGGCCTGTGGCTACGACCGCCCCTATGCTGCCGACAAGCGCCACCTGCACAAGGTGGGAGCAAGCTTTTCGTCGCAAACGGGCACCATCGAAGAGTGGCTGGTGGAGGACTGACGCATGGTGAACCGTTTTGAACCGATAAACCTATAATCTCTGAAATTATGAAATTTCCCATTGGCATACAAGACTTTAAGAAAGTCATAACCGAAGACTACCTCTACATCGACAAGACTGCCTTGATTTACC
>ERZ772820.2171-NODE-2171-length-14221-cov-7.656007_pt1 | contig 14221 bp, 13 predicted proteins | sample MGYA00511377_ERZ772820 | MGnify/ENA primary metagenome ERZ772820 (study PRJEB29015, sample SAMEA2737684) | human gut metagenome | biome: human gut; feature: human-associated habitat; material: faeces | place: China | collected 2012 ...
AAGGGATCGCTATGGAAGACAAAAGGGCAGAATCGCTTTCCATGTCCGCCCGTGTCAGCGAGCTGGCGCGCCTGCTTCGCTCCGGCGGCCAGACCGACGAGCAGCTCGCCGTCGTGCTGCACGACGCGCACGAGTGCGACATCGCCGCCGCGTTCGAGCTGCTCGACGTTCGCCAGCGCGCGCGGCTGTATCGCCTGCTCGGCGTCGAGCGGCTGGGCGACGTCTTCGCCTATGTCAGTGACGCGGGCAAGTATCTCCGCGAGCTGCCGCAGGAGCAGGCCGCCGACATCGTCGAGGCCATGGACGCCGACGACGCGGTTGACGCGCTGGAAACCGTCTCCCCCGAACTGCGCAGCGCCCTGATGGAGAAGCTCGATCCCGAATCGCAGCACGACATCCGCCTCATCTGCTCCTACCAGCCGGATGAAATCGGCAGCGCGATGAGCACGAACTTCGTCTCCATCAACCGCCATCTGTCCGTCAAGCAGGCCATGCGCGCGCTGATTGCGCAGGCCGAGGAGAACGACAACATCTCCACCCTCTTCGTCAGCGACGACGACGGCTCGTTTTACGGCGCCATCGCCCTCAAGGATTTGATCGTCGCGCGCGAGGATACCGCGCTGGATTCGCTCATCAGCCGCCATTTCCCGGCCGTTTTGGCGCATGAGCAGATCGAGGCGTGTCTGGATCGCCTGCGCAGCTACGCCGAAGCCTCCATCCCGGTGCTGGGCGAAAAGCGCCGCGTCATCGGCGTCATCACCACGGACGACATCGTCGAGGCTGTGGACGACGCGATGGGCGACGATTACGCCAAGCTGGGCGGCCTGACCGGCGAGGAGGATCTGCACGAGCCGCTGAAAACCAGCCTCAAAAAGCGCCTGCCGTGGCTGATTATCCTGCTCTTTCTCGGCATGGGCGTTTCCTCCGTCGTCGGGCTGTTCGAGTCCGTCGTTTCGCAGGTCGCGCTGATCGTCTGCTTCCAGTCCCTCATTCTGGATATGGCGGGCAACGTCGGCACCCAGTCGCTGGCCGTCACCATCCGCGTGCTGATGGATGAAAAGCTGACGGGCAGGCAAAAGCTCGGTCTGGTCTTCAAGGAAATGCGCGTCGGCTTTTTCAGCGGCCTGCTGCTCGGCCTTCTGGCGCTCGTGTTCATCGGGCTGTACGTTTGGCTGCTCAAGGGCAAGCCGCTGTCCTACGCCCTGTGCATCTCCGGGTGCGCGGGCGCGGCGCTGGTGCTCTCCATGGTGCTTTCCAGCCTCGTGGGCACCGCCGTGCCGATGTTCTTCAAAAAGATTCACGTCGATCCCGCCGTGGCTTCCGGCCCGCTGATTACGACCGTCAACGATCTGGTTGCCGTCATCGCATACTATGGACTGGCGTATATCCTGTTCTTCCAGGTGCTTCATCTGGCCTAACGGCGGCTTCACTGATCCGAAGCAAAGGATTTTTCCCTCTGCTTCGGATTTTCTATAATTCCCAGCGGAATACTTTCAATTTTTCTCTTGACAAGTTGCCCGATATCCTGTATAATGATCTTGTTGTTAGTGATAGCTAACACCTCCCTGAACAAAATAGCGGATGAGGTTTGACGCGCCTCTCCGCCGCCTTGCAGGCTTGACGCCCCTGCCAGGTGTGCGCCCCGCTTGAGCGCAACCCAATCGAGCGAGGATCACTCCTCCCCCTATTTTCTCCCTGTTTCTTAACAGAAAGACCCTGTCGGGCATTGGACGCAGCCCGGCAGGGTCTTTCGCATATTTACGGCTGAACCGTGATCCTCTGTCCGTCCGAATAGAGCGTCATCACGCCGTTTTCCTTCGCGGCGTAAACCGTCGCCCCGGCCTTTTGCAGCCGGATGCGCACGCTGTTGGCGGGTTTTTTCCCCGTGACAAACGCAACGCCCGGCTTGGCGGCCTCCACCCATTCGGTGCAGGTCGCCGCTTCACTGCCCCCGCGCGCGGCAATCAGCGCGTCACACTTGACCGCCGCGCCGGAGGCGACGATCTCCTTTTCGCCGCTCGCGGTGATGCAGCCCGTCACCACGGCGCTCGTCTCCCCGTAGTCGATGCGCAGCGTCAGCCCGTCGTCGCGGCTGTCCGTGTGCTGCGTCCGCGCCGGGCCGATGAATGTCACGCGCGCCCGTCCGAGGGTAAAGGCCATGTTCTGCGTCGCGGAGACGATCTGCGTCCCCTGCTTTTCCGCCGCATCGATCATCTGCGCGTAGGCCTTGCCCTTCGTCTGCGTCGGCGGCACAAAGAGATAATCCGGCCGCGTCAGCCCCAGCGCCATTTTCATCGCGCTGAGCTGTTCGTCCTCCGAGCCCATCGCGACCGCCGCGCTCAGGTGGTTCACGCCGCAAAGCAGAAGCTGGCCGCAGAGCGCCGCGCCCGTTCCGCTGCCCGCGCCGACGAGCATGGTGTATCCGTCCGCGCAGACAAAAACCGCCTCGCCGTCGCCCGCGCGCAGCGTCTTGATCGTCAGCCCGTTGGGGTTCACGCCGTATGCCCACTTGGGCAGCTTCTCCGTCAACTTTGAAACATCCGGCAGCTCGATTTTGCTCAGATCAAAGTCGCCGAGCTTGATTTCCGGCAGATTGTCAAAGCGGAGCGTCGGCGCGCCCGTCTGCGGGTCGCTCTTCACAAAGCCCAGCACGTGCGCGCCGACAAACAGCAGCGCCGCCACGCCGAGCACGAGCAGCAGATTCGTCAGGCAGCCAACCAGACAGCCCTTTTTTCTCTTGCGCACATGAGACCGCCCTTCGCGCGCCATCAGGCCACCGCCTCCAGCGCGGAGACGAGCTTCTGGCAATCCTCCGCCGTCGTCGCCCAGCTTGTCACAAAGCGGACGGCCACGCGCCCATCATCCAGCGTTGCCCAGCGCTCATAGGCGAAATCCAGCGCCAGCGCGGCGTTCTGCTCCTCCGTCAGCACGGCGAAAATCTGGTTGGTCGTCGTCCGCTGGAAGAAGGGAATCCCCGCGCGCTCCATGCCCGCGCGGATGATGTCGGCCATTTCGTTGGCGTGTCTGGCCCACGCGAAATAGTCGTCGTGCTCCAGCGCCGCCAAAAACATCACGCCGCCGAGCCGCCCCTTGGCGATCATGCCGCCGTTGTGCTTAATCATAAAGCGGAAATCCTTTTGCAGCGCCGGGTTGACGATCACCATCGCCTCGCCGAAGAGCAGGCCGTTCTTCGTGCCGCCGATGTAGAAGCAATCCGCCAGCGCCGCCAGATCCCGGAGCGTCACGTCACATTCCGCGCTGGTCAGCCCGCTCCCCAGCCGCGCGCCGTCCACAAAGAGGATCAGCCCGTGCGCGTCGCAGACCCTGCGCAGCGCCTTCAGCTCGTCCAGATGGTAGACGGTGCCGATTTCCGTCGGCTGGCTGATGTAGAGCAGCCTCGGCGCGACCATGTGCTCGTCCGTGTGCAGCGCGCAGACGGCCTCTACGCCCTCCGGCGTCACCTTGCCGTCCTTCGCCGCGCAGGGAAGCACCTTGTGCCCCGTCGCCTCCACCGCGCCGGTTTCGTGCACGTTGATGTGCCCCGTCGGCGCGCAGATTGCCGCCTCGTAGGGGCGCAGGAACGCCGCAATCGCGATGCTGTTGGCCGATGTGCCGCCGACCATGATGTGCACCGCCGCCCCAGGCTGGCCGCATTTCTCGCGGATCACGTCCGCCGCGCGCAGGCTGTAATCATCCAGCCCGTAGCCGCAGGTGTGCTCCATGTTGGTTTCAAGAAGCCGCTGCATCACAATCGGGTGCGCGCCCTCGCCGTAGTCATTCATAAAAAACGTCTTCACGATTCTTCCTCCCGTTTGATGGTGCCGACGATCATCGTCTCGTCAACGGTGATCTCCGTCACGCCGTTCAGGTCAAGGCTGCCCGCGTCGATGTTGGCGAGCATCGGGGTCATTTTCGCCAGATGCAGCGCCAGCGCCCCGCTGACCGGCATCGTATAGGTGATCGTCCGCTGTTCCAGCACGTTCAGATGCGCGTGCGCGTAATCCGAAACGGGCGCGCCGTCGTAGGCCGCCAGCCGACCGACCGCCGCCTCGCGAAGCTGACGCAGATAGCCCGGCCTCGGCGCGAGCTTGATGAGCACGCCGTCCTTTTTGAGGATGCGCCCGAACTGCGCGTAGTTCGCCGGCGTAAACACATCGAGCACCGCGTCGCAGCAGCCGTCCGCCAATGGTATGTTGGCCAAATCGCCGACAAAATACGTCGAGCGCCTGTCGCCCTTCGCCGCCAGCAGAACGGCCTCCTTCGAGAGATCAAACCCGATCCGGATCATGTCCCGCTCCGGGCAGACGCTCCGCAGATAGTATCCCTCGCCGCATCCCGCGTCCGCCACGACGGGGCGCTCGGCGCGCACATATTTTTCCAGCGCCTCGCCGACGGCGGCGACAACCGGCGCAAAAACGCCCGCCTCAAACGCCTTCGCGCGGCTCTCGAACAGCTCCCTTTTGTAGAAGGACGGCTTGGTGTTCGGCGCGAAATTGACGTGCCCCTGCTTGGCGACGTCGTAGCAATGGCGCTTGTCGCAGAGCAGGCTTTTGCCCTCCTGATGAAAACTGCCCGAACAGATCGGGCAGCGAAGAAGCGCGACCGCTTCGTTTTGCATGTCTGTACCGCCTCACTCTTAGAAATAATCCGAGAAATACGGCTGCTCGATGGGAATGATATCCTCCAAAATGCGCACGGCGGTGTCGTTGGCCTGCAGCCGCTCGACGCGCTTGAGGTAGGTCGGCCGCTTGTAGCCGTAGAACATGGCCGTCAGCGTCTGAATGTCGCAGCGGACGGTTTCGCCGCGCGTGCCGCCGCGCTCCAGAATGGTGTTGCCCGCCGCGTCCCAGCGCAGGGAGAAATCGCCGCAGTTGCACTCCATGATCGGGTCGTCGATGATGAAATGCAGATCGTCGTGGATGGAGATGATATCAAACGGATACTGCCGGATAAACTCCTCGAAATCGACGATGCGCGCCATGATATACGGCTCGATTTCCTCCTGAATTTCGCTGTCCTCCAGCAGAAACGCCATCGGCTCGTTGGTGTAGTTGTTGCCGACCACCTTTTCGATCATCGAAAAGTGCGCGGAGATATAGTTCCACAGGCCGTGGCGCGCCTCCTGATTGACGTACACCAGCTCCTTGATGCGGAACACGTCGTTGGCGATGTAGTAGACGAGGTAGCCGGTCGGCTTCTCGTTCGCGTCGTAATACACGGCGACGAGCACATCGTCGGCCTCCCACCGCCAGTATTCCTCCCACTCCAGCTCGTTGCGCTTGAGCGCGCCGTGGCGCATCGCGGAGAATGCGTCGTGCACCCGGTGAACATCCTCGCTGTCGATGTCCACGCGCTCGACCATACCGCCGACCTTGCGGTGCTTGGGCAGCTGCGTATCCTTGATGGTGTAGGTCATCTTATCCGAAACGATTTCCCAGCCCTTTTTGCGGTAATACGGAATCAGGTACGGGAAGAGCATCGACACGCACTGGTGGTTTTCGCGCATGTTATCAAGCGCCTTTTTCATCAGGTGCGCCATCAGCCCGTGCCCCATGTATTCCGGATAGGTCGCCACGCCGGTCACGCCGCCCATGTTGTACATCGTGCCGAACAGATTGACCTGCATCGGGTAGACGCTGATCTGCGAAGCCAGCTTTTCCCCGTCAAACCAGCCGAACGACTCCGTCTTTTTGAGCACGGGTTTTTTGCTGCGCTCCATTTCCTTCTGGTTCCAGCCCAGCGAGGCCAGCTCGCTGTCCGTCACCTGAAACGCATAACGGAGCAGCGCGTTATACTGCGCGGTATCGTCCACCGTCAGCCTGCGCATCTGCAATCGGTCTTCCAGCTTTTCCTGCTTCATGGTATCCTTCCTGTTCGTCGCGTCGTTTCAAAGTCTGTCAAAATCGTATATAGTATAGCATGAAACCCGCCTTGATTTCAAGGCGGGTTCTTCTTGCAAACTGCCCGTACAGGCAAAGCCGTGCAAAATTCGTCCGTGAACTCCTTCCGTCACAACTTCGTTGTGCCACCTCCCTCTAAGAGGGAGGCTTTGATGCACACCTCCATGTGAACGCAATCTTCCTCCAACAACTGAGCAAATGGCAAATTCTGCATAAAAAGCGCCCGTTGCCGGAATTTGTACATAATTTCGGATTTACTCATTATATTGCTCCCTCTTCGAGGGAACTGTCAGCGAAGCTGACTGAAGGAGTTTTTATTCCTCGTCGTCGAGGTTCGGCAGATCGTCCATGCCGTCGTCCGTCGGCTTCTCGTCGTCGTCCGCCGCGCTCTGCACGATGGGCGCATCCTTGCCCATCAGCTCGGCGCGAACGAGCTTGTCGATCTCCGCGGCGATTTCCGCGTTTTCCTTGAGGAACTTGCGGGTGTTCTCGCGGCCCTGACCGATGCGCTGGTCGCCGTAGGAGAACCACGCGCCGGATTTGTGGATGATATCCAGCGCAACCGCGCTGTCCAGCAGGCTGCCTTCCTTGCTGATGCCCTCGCCGTAGAGAATGTCGAACTCCGCGGTTCGGAAAGGCGGCGCAACCTTGTTCTTGACGATCTTCGCCTTCGTGCGGTTGCCGACGACGGTTGTGCCGTCCTTGAGCTGCTCGCCGCGGCGGATGTCGATGCGCACGGACGCATAGAACTTGAGCGCGCGGCCGCCCGGCGTCGTCTCCGGATTGCCGTACATCACGCCGACCTTCTCGCGAAGCTGGTTGATGAAGATGCAGGTCGAGTTCGTCTTGTTGATGATGCCGGTCAGCTTGCGCAGCGCCTGGCTCATCAGGCGCGCCTGCAGGCCGACGAAGGAATCGCCCATCTCGCCGTCGATTTCGGCCTTCGGCACGAGCGCCGCCACCGAGTCGATGACCACGATGTCAATCGCGCCGGAGCGAACCAGCGCCTCGCAGATTTCCAGCGCCTGCTCGCCGGTATCCGGCTGAGAGACGTACAGCTGATCGACGTCCACGCCCAGTTTGCGCGCATAAACGGGGTCGAGCGCGTGCTCCGCGTCGATGAACGCGGCCACGCCGCCCATCTTCTGCGCCTCCGCGACGATGTGCAGCGCAACGGTCGTCTTGCCGGAGGATTCCGGGCCGTAGATCTCCACCACGCGGCCGCGCGGCACGCCGCCCACGCCCAGCGCCATATCCAAATCCAGACAGCCCGTCGGAATCACCTGAATATCGCGCACGGCGCGCTCGCCCATGCGGATGACCGCGCCCTTGCCGAATTGCTTTTCAATGCCGGCCAGCGCGATATCCAGCGCGCGCTTTTTTTCGGTGCCGTCGTCGTTCGCCGGAATCGCCGTGACCGTCTTTGCAGATTTTTTGCCCTTATCGCTTGCCATATTGCCCCTCCTGTTTTTACCCTCTTATCGCTGCGCGGCGCACCATGTCCAGCGCCTTGAGCGTCGCCAGCCTGCGCACCCGCGCGCGGTCGCCGCCGAGCTGCAACCGCTCGACCGTCACGCCGTGCCTGTCCGCGCAGGCGACATATACCAACCCGACGGGCTTTTCCTTCGTCCCGCCGCCCGGCCCTGCAATGCCGGTCGTCGCCACGGCGATGTCCGCGCCGCTTCTTTCGCGCAGGCCGCTCGCCATTTCAAACGCCGTCTGCTCGCTGACCGCGCCGAACGCCGCCAGCGTCTCCGGCTTCACGCCGCAGTATTTCACCTTCGCCTCATTGGCGTAGGTCACATGCGCTTCATACAAGCATTCGGAAATGCCGGGATAATCCACCAAGCTCGCCGCGACCATGCCGCCCGTGCAGCTCTCCGCCGTCGAAACGGTCAGCCGCCGCGCCACCAGCGCGCGCCCCGCCGCCTCCTGCATGGAGCCTTCGCTCGTCTCGGTCACGTCGTAAACGCAGTCGCCCAGCACGCCGCAGATCGCGTCCACCACGGGCTCGACCTGCCGCAGCGCCTCGGCCTCGTCCCTGCCGCGCGCCGTCACGCGGAGCTGACATTCGCCAAGCGCGCAATACGGCGCGACCGTCACGCCCTCGCCGTTTTCAATCCACTGCGCGCACGTCTGCGCCACCTGTGATTCGCCCATGCCGTAAATGCGGATGAACCGCGAGGCGATGCAGCCGCCGGTCTTTTTCGCCAGCCTGCCGTAAACCTGCCGGCCGAACATATCCGCCATCTCGTGCGGCGGGCCGGGGAGCTGGACGACGATCTTGCCGTCCTTTTCGATCATGCAGCCGGGCGCCGTTCCGCATGCGTTGGGCAGAATCGTGCAGCCCTTGGCGAACATGGCCTGCTTGCGGTTGTTCATCGGGCAGACGCGCCCGATTTTTTCGAAATACCGGCCGATTGCGTCCCAGCTTTCGGGGTCAAATTCCATCGGAAGCCCCAGCAGCTCGGCGGCGATTTCCTTGCTCAGGTCGTCCTGCGTCGGCCCGAGGCCGCCCGTCGTGATGACCAAATCGCTTCTGGAAAGCGCCAGCGCCAGCGCCTCGCGCATCCGCTGCGGGTTGTCGCCCACCACCTGATGGTGGTACACCGCGATGCCGAGGCTCTGCAATTCGCGCGAGAGCATCTGCGCGTCGCTGTCCGCAATCTGCCCCATCAGCAGCTCCGTGCCGATGGCCACAATTTCTGCAATCATTTTGCTCCACCCAGAACCGAACGGTTCTGCCAAACGTATTCACACATCGAGTAGAGCGTCATCACCGCCGCGGCAATCGTCAGCAACGCGGGCAGAAGCCCCTCGCCCGTGATCGTCAGCACGACCACCAGCAGCATTTGCAGCACGGTCTTGATCTTGCCGCTCATGCCCGCCGCGATGACGTGCCCCTGCTCCACGGCGCACAGCCGCAGGCCGGAAACGACGAATTCCCGCGCGATGAAGATGATGCAGGCCGCGACGTTCAGCCGCCCGATGGCCGTCAGCATGATGAACGCGGTATGCGTCAGCAGCTTGTCGGCAATCGGGTCCATGAACTTGCCGAAATTCGTAATCAGGTTGCGCGAGCGCGCGATGCGCCCGTCGAGCATATCCGTCAGCGAAGCGGCGACAAACACCAGCAGCGGCCAAATCTGCATCGACTTGTCGTTGTCAAAGAACCACAGCAGCACCAAATACAGCGGCACCAGCGCCACGCGCAGCAGCGTCAGCTTGTTGGGCAGGTTCATCGCGCGAATCGCCCGCCCCGTCTGTTTCAGCGTTTCCACAAACTTTTTCATACGCGCTCACCCATCAGGTCATACGCCTTTGCGGCCGTGATCTTCACGTTCACAAACGAGCCGATCTCGCACGGCTCCTCCGAGCCGAAGAAGATGCTGCCGTCCGTCTCCGGCGCTTCGTATTCGCTGCGGCCGACATAGCGGCTGCCGCGCTTTTTTTCCACCAGAACGCGGCAGGTCGTGCCCACGCGCGCCTTGTTCTGCGCCAGCGAAACGCCGTGCTGGAGCGTCATCAGCCGGTCATAGCGCTCCTGCTTCACCTCTTCGGGAATCTGGTCGGGCATTTCCGCCGCGCGCGTGCCGTCCTCCGGGCAGAACATGAACGCGCCCATGCGGTCGAACTTGATTTCCTTCACGAAGTCCATCAGCTCGTCAAAATCTTCCTCCGTTTCGCCGGGGAAGCCGACCATCAGCGTCGTGCGCAGCATCATGCCGCGCTCCTTGAACATGCGGCAGACCTCGCGGATGTGCGCGCTGGTGTCCGTGCGGTTCATATCGGTCAGGATATGCTGGCTGATGTGCTGCATCGGCAGATCGAGGTAATCGCAGACGTTCGGCAGGCGCTTCATCGTATCCAGCAGGCGCTCGTCCACGCGCTCGGGATAGCAGTACAGCGCGCGCAGCCATTCCACGCCGGGAATCGCGGCGATCTCCTCGATCAGCTGCGGCAGCTGGCTCTCGCCGCCGTCGTCCGTGCCGTAGCGCGTCGTGTCCTGCGCGATGAGCGTAAATTCCTTGACGCCCTGCGCCGCCAGCGTCCTGACCTCGGCCAGAATATCCGCCTTCGGGCGGCTGCGGTAGCCGCCGCGGATCATCGGAATCGCGCAATACGAGCACCAGTTGTCGCATCCCTCGCCGATGCGGATGTAGGCGCTGTACTTCGGCGTGGTCAGCACGCGGCCAAATTCGTGGAACCTTCCGTCGTCGTCGGTGTAAACGGGGCGGCCGCCCTTTGCGGCCTCCTGAATGGCCTGATCGAGCTTTTGATAGTCGTTCACGCCCATAATCGCGTCCACCTCGGGCATCTCCTCGCGGATGGCCTCCGGGTAGCGCTGCGCAAAGCAGCCCGTCGCCACCAGCAGGCGGCAGCAGCCCGTCTGCTTGTAGCCCGCCATTTCAAACAGCGTGGAGATGGCTTCTTCCTTTGCGGACTGGATGAAGCCGCAGGTGTTGACGATGATGACCTCCGCCCGCGACGGGTCGGAAACGATCTGATAGCCGTGCTCCTTGAGCACCGCGAGCATCTGCTCGGAATCGACGCGATTTTTGCTGCATCCCAGAGAGATCAGCCCAACTGTTGTTGCCAAAATGATTGCTCCTTTAACTGCCGCTCGGGCAAACTGCGTTTATAGTCATACAGGATTATTTTATCATGCTCCGGCGGCAAATACAAGCCTCACCCGTCGGCTTTCTTCCCCCGGCGGATCAGATATTGCGCCAGCATCACGATCAGGCGATAGACGGTATACACCGCGAAAAACGCCAGCACGCCGTACAGCCCGGCCACCACGTCCCGAAAGTCCATTTCGCCCGTCCCCGTGATCTTCTGGCCGATTTCGATGGCGAGGCCGATCACCGTCATCACGGTGAACACGTAGATAAACGAAACGGCCGTGATGCTCCATTTGGCCAGCCGCTTGAACACGAAATGCACCATGAAAAACAGCAGCATGCCCAGCACCGCCATCAGGATGAAGTGCAGCTCCTTGTCGCCGAGCACCAGTTCAAAATCGTCGTTGAGATGCACGATGGATTCGTGCACCTGCGCAATAATCATCGTCCCCTCGTATAAAATGGATTCAAACAAAAATCGGTATCCCCCTTCTGTCGTCAATTAAAAAGGACGCGGGAAAGAAGCGTCTCTCCCCGCGTCCGAACGGTCTTTTGTAGAATCAGTATTCGATTTTCTTCTGGATGTAGGCCACCAGCTCGTCCACGTGCACGTGATCCTGCTCCATGGTGTCGCGGTCGCGCACGGTGACAACGCCGGTCTCCAGCGTGTCGAAATCGACGGTGATGCACATCGGCGTGCCGATCTCGTCCTGACGGCGATAGCGCTTGCCGATGGAGCCCGTCTCGTCGTAATCCACCATGAAATGCTTGCTCAGCATGTCGTAGATTTCGCCGGCCTTCTCGCCGCACTTGTTCTTTTGCAGCGGCAGCACGGCGCACTTGTACGGCGCGAGCGCCGGATGGAAGTGCATGACAACGCGGGTGTCGCCGCCCTCCAGCGCCTGCTCCTCGTAGGCCTCGCAGAGGAAGGCCAGCGCCGCGCGATCCGCGCCGAGGGACGGCTCGATGACATACGGAATGATCTTCTCGCCCGTGGTCGGGTTGAGGTATTCCATGCTCTTGCCGGAGGTCGTCTGGTGCGCCTTCAGGTCGAAATCCGTGCGGTCGGCCACGCCCCAGAGCTCGCCCCAGCCGAACGGGAAGAGGTATTCAAAGTCCGTCGTCGCCTTGGAGTAATGCGCCAGCTCCTCCGGCTTGTGGTCGCGCAGGCGCAGGTGCTCGTCCTTGATGCCCAGACCCTTGAGCCACTCGTGGCAGTAGGTGCGCCAGTAGCTGAACCACTCCAGATCCGTGCCCGGCATGCAGAAGAACTCCAGCTCCATCTGCTCGAACTCGCGGATGCGGAAGATGAAGTTGCCCGGCGTGATCTCGTTGCGGAAGCTCTTGCCGACCTGGCAGACGCCGAACGGCAGCTTGCGGCGGGTCGTGCGGGCGACGTTCGGGAAGTTGACGAAGATGCCCTGCGCGGTCTCCGGGCGCAGATAGATCTCGTTGCTCGCGTCCTCGGTCACGCCCTGATGGGTCTTGAACATCATGTTGAACTTGCGGATGCCGGTGAAATCGTGCTTGCCGCAGGTCGGGCAGGGAATCTGCTTCTCCTCGATGAAGCTTTCGAGCTGCTCGTTCGTCCAGCCGTCCGCCTCGATCTCCTGACCGTTGGCCTTCGCCCAGTCCTCGATCAGCTTATCCGCGCGGAAGCGCGCCTTGCAGGCCTTGCAATCCATCAGCGGGTCGTTGAAGTTGCCGACGTGGCCGCTCGCCACCCAAACCTGACGGTTCATCAGAATCGCGCAGTCGATGCCGACGTTGTACTTGCTCTCCTGCACGAACTTCTTCCACCACGCGCGCTTGACGTTGTTCTTGAACTCAACGCCCAGCGGGCCGTAATCCCACGAGTTGGCCAGACCACCGTAAATTTCGGAGCCGGGGAACACGAAGCCGCGGCCCTTGCACAGGGCGACGAGCTTATCCATCGTGTCGTTTTGCACCTTTGCCATGGAAAAACCCTTCTTTCTCTCGTCTTTCGGAGCCAAATAAAAAACCGCGAAGACGCCGCCCCGAATCCGCGCCGCCGCTTGGATTCAAGGGACGAAAGACATTCTTCCGCGGTTCCACCCTTGTTGACATGTGTAAAAAGCATGCCCACTTTTGATTGTTCGTTTTGTGCGCGCCGCTCCGGGCTGCCAACCCCTTCAACGCGATTCGCACCGTTATGATACTAAAAAAAGCGTGATTTGTCAAGCCTGATTATAGCTCGTCGTCCCGCCTCGGGTCGTGATGCGGCCTTCGCCCGCTGACGCGCATCATGTGCGAGAGCCGTTCGCCGTCCCACAGCTCCACGCCGGTCGATTCGGCCAGCTCCCGCGCGGAAGCCGTGAACATCGTCGGGCAGACGACCGCCGGAACGTCGCAGCCATAGTATTCCGCGCCCGCGTAGGCCTCCTGCACGGCGGCATTGCCCACCGCCCCCGCGTAATTCTTGCACTGGATGGCGTAGGTTTTGCCGCCGCGCACGGCGAGGATGTCCACGCCCTGATCGCCGCACTCCACCGTCACCTCGACGTGCCGAAAGCCGTTGTCCCGGAGCACCTGCGCCATGTATTCCTCAAATTCAAAGCCCGTCAGCCGCAGGCAGCGCTGCGCGCGGTTGCGCCTGCCCGTCATCAGCCGCCAGAGCCTGCCCAGCGGCCACGCGAGCAGCAAAAGCAGGCGCTTGACCAGCCAGAGCAGCCCGCGCAGCAGCCCCGCCATCAGCCAGCCGATTCCGCGCAGAACCGCCACGACCGCCGCCGCAAAGCCTTCCAAAACGCGATCCAGCAGCGTCAGCAGGCCGTCGAGCAGCGCCGCGGCGGGGTTTCGCTTTTTATATTTCGTTTTTTGGTTTCTCGATTTTTTCGCCATGTGCGTTATGCTTTTTCAATACACGCGACCGCGTGGCTGGAAATGCCCAGCCCCTCGCCCTCAAAGCCCAGCTTCTCGGTCGTCGTCGCCTTGATGTTCACGCAGTCCGCGTCCACCTTGAGGTGGCGCGCCACGTTTTGGCGCATCTGCTCGATATAATCCTTGAGCTTCGGGCGCTGACAAATGATCGTCACATCCACATTGCCGACGGCATAGCCTTTCTCCTCCAGCAGCGCCACGACATGATCGAGCAGCTTGCCGGAATCCGCGCCCTTGTACGCCGGATCGGTATCCGGAAAGTGGCGGCCGATGTCGCCCAGCGCCGCCGCGCCGAGCAGCGCGTCCATCAGCGCGTGCAGCGCCACGTCCGCGTCGCTGTGCCCCAAAAGCCCCAGCGTATAGGGAATCTCCACCCCGCAGAGAATCAGCTTGCGATCCTCCGTCAGCCGATGCACGTCGTAACCATGACCGATCCGCACCATGGGCTTTTCCTCCTTCTGGCCTTCCCGCCTCAAAATCACCTGCCGCGCCAGCAGCATATCCTCCGGCGTGGTCAGCTTGATGTTTTCCACATCGCCTTCCGTCAGATGCACGGCGACGCCTATGCGTTCCGCCAGCGCAGCGGCAGGCGGTTCTCCTGCTCCATTTCGATGGAGACGAGGGTCAGCGCCGCGTCGTCCGTCGCGCGCTCGCCAAGCGCATATGCCGCATGCGCCCTGCGGATCAGCTCCGCCTCGAACGTCTGCGGCGTCTGAACGGCGCGCAGCGCGTCGCGCGGCGGGGTATCGACCACAACGCCGCCTTCGTTCACGCGCTTCACCGTGTCCTTGAGCG
>ERZ772820.2172-NODE-2172-length-14213-cov-3.207868_pt1 | contig 14213 bp, 11 predicted proteins | sample MGYA00511377_ERZ772820 | MGnify/ENA primary metagenome ERZ772820 (study PRJEB29015, sample SAMEA2737684) | human gut metagenome | biome: human gut; feature: human-associated habitat; material: faeces | place: China | collected 2012 ...
GGTTCCGGCGGTTCCAACGATCACCGTTTCTCTGATTTGATTGGTGGCAGCGACAAGGCAACTGGAGACGAAGGTAAGTTGAAGATTACTTTTGCCAACTGCTGGTGGGATGAAGGCTGCAAGGAGCGTTTGCCACGAGTGAGATATGGTAAGATACATATTCTCAACTGTCTCTACTCCTCAAGCAATGTAGGTTATTGCATTGGTGCAGGTTACAAGAGCAACATCTATGTGGAGAATAGTGTTTATGCTACTGCTGCTACCCAAAAGAAGCCTTGGGATTGCAAGACTAGTGGCAGTTATAAAGACTACAATATCACGTTGAAGGGCTGTGAAGGCACTGCAGATGCACAGAGCAAGAGTGGTAACAACGAGTATTTCGTTCCAGCAAAATACTATACTTACAAGGCTAACAATGCTTCAGAAGTGAAAAGTTATGTTTCTGCAGCTGCCGGTGCAACTCTCAAGGTGTCTTATGGTGCTGGTGTAAGCAAGTCAAGATCTGTTTCCTTGGGCGATACAGATGGTCAGACTACAGGCATCTGTGACTTTACAGAAGTTGCATCTGTACTCTCTACTCGTATTTTTACCTTGAAAGGTAATGAGGTACAGACTCTTCAGCCAGGTTTGAACATTGTGAAGACCACCTACTCAGATGGTCATACAGATGTGAAAAAAGTATTGAAGAAATAGAATAATAGCCTTCGGGATATGATTGTCCCGGAGGCTTTTTGGGTTATCGTTACTTCCATGACATCTATCTATTAATCAAAACAAAAACTCCCTGATAATATGAACTGTTATTTTTAGTTGTACAAAACAGCCTTTTTCCGAAAAGAATCAGATAATCCACTAAAATTCTACATATAATCCACCATACTTAGCCTCTTTTGGCGTAATTTTGCCATCACCAAACGTATTTTCTGAAAAAGGAAGGCATTGAAAAGTCGATGCTTGATTACGGATTGGCAAGAGAATAAACAACTACAATTTTAATATAAACCGAAAGTAACCAATGAAAAAGAATGTTTTAATGACGGCTGTCATGCTGCTTGGTATCATGACAGGTTGTACTGACAGCTTGGAGCAGCAACTAGCTCCTGCAGCAGAGGTTGAAACTGAGTTGGCAACAAGAGCTTCTTCAGGTCGCCTTAGTACTTACACACCTCCATCGTATATTGATGATTATGCATCAATGGCAGGTTGGGACCAGCGTGGCAGTTGGAATTTAGCCAACGTGCATGACCCTACGGTTATGAAGGCTGATGACGGCTACTACTACATGTATCAGACTGATGCCTCTTATGGTAACAGTTTGGATGGACATGGCCATTTCTTCTGCCGTAAGAGCAAGGACTTGATCAACTGGGCTTGGGTAGGCTCCACCATGAGAAGACAGCCTTCCTGGGTGGCAACCAAGGTGAATGAATATAGAGCAAAGGAGGGCCTTCCTGCTATCAAGCATTTTCGTTATGGATTTTGGGCGCCATGTGCTCGCAAGGTGAGAAATGGCTTGTACCGAATGTACTATTGCATTGTGGTCGACAATTACATCGGCAATGGCTTATATGCCGATGCAGCCAATTTTGACAACACCTGGACAGAAAGGGCTTTCATTGGCATGATGGAAACTTCCGATCCGGCAAGCAACCATTGGACAGACAAGGGCATGGTGGCTTGCTCTTCCACAGACCGTGGGTTCAACTGGAGAAGAAACGGTCAAGGTGACTGGAATGCATATTTCAAGTATAATGCCATCGATCCGTCATATATCATCTGCCCTGATGGCAAGCATTACCTCATCTATGGTTCATGGCATTCTGGTATTGTTGCCATGCGCCTGAACCCGGATACAGGTATGCCTTATGAGAATATCGGTGACCCATGGGGAGACATCAGCAAGTATGGCAAACGTATCTATACTCGCAATATCAATAGTCGCTGGCAGGCATCTGAAGCTCCGGAGATCATATATCACAATGGCTACTATTATCTTTTCATGGCCTATGATGAACTTTCTGTGGCTTACAACACTCGTGTGCTGAGAGCCAAGAATATAGAAGGTCCCTACTATGGAAAGGATGGCAGAGACTGTACCAACAAGGGTGGAGAGGCATATCCAATTCTGACACATCCGTACAAGTTCAACAATAGTCCAGGTTGGGTAGGAATCTCCCATTGTGCTGTCTTTGATGATGGAGAAGGTAACTGGTATTTCTCATCACAAGGTCGTTTGCCGGCAGGAGTAAATGGCAATCCATATTCAAACGCACTTATGATGGGACAAGTACGTTCCATTCGATGGACACAGGATGGCTGGCCAGTCATTATGCCTGAGAGATATGGTGATGTGCCACAGCTTACCATTCTCGAAAGTGAATTGAAGGGAACCTGGGAGAATATCACCCTGGAGTATAGTTTTGGTCAGCAGTGCAATTCTGAGAGCATGACACTGGGTAGTGGTCATAAGATTACTGCAGGTTTCCATGCTGGTGGCAAGTGGTCCTACGACAAAGCAAATGCCATTCTCTACATAGATGGCATACCTATGTATTTGCAGAGAGAATGTGATTGGGAATCCAATCCTAGAAAATATACTATTGTATATTCCGGACTCAGCAACTACAACAGTACAAGAAACCGCAAGTCATATTGGGGCAAGAAGAATTAAGACATCAAAGTGATTAAGGTAAAAGATGGATGACAAAAAGAAAGTTGCAGACTTGACTATCAAGTCCGCAACTTTCAGCTTTTGCAAGGGTTAGCACTTCGCCCCCAGTTTTTGTAATCGCATAATGATGGAAGTTTGGCTACGTCCCATGAGTTGTGAGATTTGCTTGATGCTCTTTCCTTCAGTATATAATTGCATTAGATACGCATCGCCCTTCTTACCCCATCGTTTGTTGGCATTCTTGTGAGGACTATAGTTCTCATGCAGTCTTTCGGGATGGAGGAATTCTGTTACAAACACAGATGGAACGCTCTTATGGTACATGATGAATGTTCTTCTCTTTGCTCTCGTAATAGCCACATAGAACAAGCGGCGTTCTTCTCCATAAGGGAATTTGTCTCCTTTGTCGAGAATGAGATTCAGTACAGGGGCATCGCTCATGAGTGCCGGAAAGCCAAAGGTATCCTTGTTGCATTGGAGCAAGATGATATAATCGGCTTCCAGTCCTTTTGATTTATGCACCGTCAGGAATTCTATTTCTCTTCCATTGATGATATAGAAGAACTTGTTGCCTCTTTTTACGCTTTTGAATGCGTACGACAGATAGTAGTCATCAAATGAATATCTACCCAGCAGGTAGATAGACTTGTCACTCGGAATACTGGCCACGATACTGTTGATGGTTGACGCGTAATTATACTTGTCATATTCATAGAACAGCATATCCGTCTGGCATGCCGGGTTATATGGAGAGATATTCTTTTTGATCTGGATCGGATTTCGCTGAATGAATCCAGAAGAAAAACCAACCAGCGGATTCCCGAATCGATAGGTGGTCTCTATCTTTTTCTTATCAGTATATCCGAAATAGCTCTCAAAATCAGTAAACAGGGAAAGATTGCTTCCTGAGAATCTGTAGATGGATTGCCAGTCATCACCCACACAGAAGAGCTTGGCTTTTGGAGAACCCTTTCTTAGAGCCTGCAGGAATCTGCATCTGTCCATGGATATATCCTGGAACTCGTCCACGATGATATACTCATATGGAGTTTGCTCTCAGCTCTCACAAATCTCCGTGGCTTCAAGGATGATGTCCGTGAAGTCCTTCAGTTGGCTCTTCTCCATGTATTCCACATATTTCTCATACACAGGCTGAAGGATATTGTTAAGAATGAAAAGGCTTCGCTCATCGCCTTCCTTTTGGGCAAGGTCTTTGATTTCAGAGAAGCTCTTGCAGTTGGTTTTTATCAGAGTAATGAAGGTAACCGCCAAACGATAAAGATGCACAGCATACGACTCTCAGAACCCCAATAGTGTCATATCCAAAGAATCCTCTTCGTATCATCATGGAGTCGTTCTTGATGTCTTTTCTGGATGTACTTTAGTGTTGCTTGAAATAGATAATACTTATTCATCTTTGATTACAAGAAGCTACCGGTGCTATTACCATTCTAAAAAACTTAACATTCTTTAAAACCTATACACTATAATTAGACACATTCAATTAATATTGCAGTGTAGTTGTCATCACCATGTTTCCCACAAAAGAGGTCATATGCGTCAAGTATTTCTTCCAATGATTTCTCTTCCATCATACTTGCTTGCAAGGTGTTACAGCCTATACTCTTGTAAAGTCCGTCAGAGCATAGTAATAATCTGTCACACATCTTCAGCTTGATTTGCTGAATATCTGGTACAGCCACATCTGGACGGTAAGAGAAGAAGCACTTGGCAATTGTTTCCCTTCCAAAATCATGACGGATATGGTCTTTTGTCTGATAGAGTAATCCTTCATTGGATCTTTGTACATAACAGCGGCTATCTCCAATATGCGCAATGGTAGCCACATCATTCTCAATGCTTGCCATGACCATAGTCGTACCCATTTCTGCATGATGAAGTTCGTTTGTCTTTTGGTCAATGGCACTACTTGCTTTCTTGCAGGCAAGATATACCTTTGAATCGCTATCTTGCATACAGATATACTTCATCCAAAAATCAGCAATGGTATTGCACACCGTATCACTGGCTATTTCTCCAAAAGAATGACCACCATACCGTCGCAGACAATACCCATGAACCGATTAATTTCTGGCAGATCTATGACCTTGAAGGCATCCTCGTTATTTCTCCTTCTGCCAGTTTTGCTAATTGTTGCATGTCTTATCTTCATATCATTTTTTCTTAGAAAATAATTCTACATATTTAAATCAATAACTTTTCTATAATAACGTAGTTTTAACATTGATATTATTCTTGATACAATCATTTTTTGTAGAGATATTGCCAATCATTATGGTTCATCAATTAAAAAAAGCGAGGTTGGGTTTGTGAAATCCCAAATCTCGCTCTTTAAATTCTGTTTCGTCAATGTTCAGTTCTTTGAAATCTTAAAGCCTAATTTCAATATGAGCATAATCGTTTCTATAGACGTATTGCGATTGCAAGCTTTTTCCTCTTCTGAGTAGCTAATTCAAAAATTGATAGCACTTTCGTAGTCTCATATTCGTTGTTATTTAGTAGGAGAAGATTCCTTTTTCTCTGATTTGCCGAATTCAGTTTGTATCTTCTTGATCATGTCCTTTACCTCCTGGTCGATGCGATTGAAGTTATTATAGAGAATTCGTTCCTTGGCATCCGTGGACTTGAAGTTGTAATATATAGGAAGAGGGTAGTTCCTATAATCCTCTTCTTCTGCCTTGATTTCGTCCATGTTGAAGTTCGTTTTGCAGAAGAACTTGGAGGTTTTGAACTCCTCGGCCTCCTGGATATTCATAGAGCCGTTCTTGCCGGTCTTGGTTACGGTGAAATCTCTGGCAGTCTGTCCGCAGATCCAACCGGATGCCATATCGCTGATTTTCGAGGCAGGTACCAAACTGTCCATGTTCTCATTGAGATTGATGGAAGTACGGTCTCTATCAATCGTAATACCTTTCTTGAGTTGGACAACCTTTCCGAAAATGTCTCCAGATAGCCAGTCCAAGGTATCCTTGCTTCTTGCGGAACCACTGATGACATTGCCCACGGTAGTGATAATCTTGTCTTTACCCACCTTGCCATAGTCAGCTTCAAGCTGAGGTAGCTCCTGAAAACCGAGTGTGACGGCTACTTTATTACTTCGTGCTGTACCGATAAGTCTGTCAATCTTATGGAAGTAGAGCGTCGGCAGCTCATCCACGATGATACTCACAGGGACGTTTTTGCCTTGACCACTATTCACTCGGGTTACCAGACGATTGAGAATCAAAGCATTCAGTGCACCGATGATACTCTCCATTTCTGGGTCGTTGGCGATAAGCAGATAGCTTGGATTCTTCGGGTCTGAGACCTTCAAATCGAAGTCATCTCCACTGAACACCCAATAGGCTTCCTTGGTGGCAAGGCGCGATGTCTGAACTCGGAGCGTACCTATCATACCTTCCAGCTGTTCCATAGCCTTGTTATCAAAGGCTGTTTTGAATGGTCCCAAGAGAGGATATACTTCAGGGTCGGTGACCAGAACCTCGAAAATCTCCTCATAGGAGTGGTTCAAGAAGGAGAGTACATGAGGCATGTCGGAGTATTGGCCTTTCCAGTATGCTGGCTCCACCAGTTTATCCATCTGTCCCAAGCAGCCTTTGGCATACACTCGTCCTGTGAGTCGTTTATGGTGGGTCTCCGGGTCTTCGCTATACTCTGCATCCAGTTCATGACCATGTTCATCGTATGGCTTCTTGCCATAGTTGACAAAGAAATAGATACATGCGGCCAGGAAGTTGGTGGCAGATGTCTGGAAGAACTGGTCGCTACCACCACCTGAACCCTTTTGACCTTTCTGGAGGGATTCAATGAGTGTTTCTGCCGTTTCCTGTGCTGCAGCCAGATTGCCTATATACTTTTGCTGGATAGGATTTACTCTGCAGCTGTATTCTACATTTACGAAGTTAATGATACGGAATTTACAACCTTCCGGGATTTTCTTCTGTTCCTTGTTCTTTCTATAGTGATAATAGAGCTTGGTGGCCAGGGTTGGAAATTTATAGTCGTACACCACCATCGAGAAGCCTTTACTGGAATGTTGTCTAATATAAGGTTCGATAACAGAGAATGTCTTACCGGAGCCAGGGGTTCCCACTACCCATGTTCCTCTGAAAGGATTGATGATGTTGATCCAGCCATGGCGGAATTTACCCTGATAGTAGAAGCGCATCGGTATGTTCACGGAATAAGGATTACTGACACACTCTGTGGATTGCTCGAAACTCTCGTTCTCCAAGTTGAATCGGTCTTTGAGCATGCCGCTTCTGAAGTATTTGGATATATTGTCAAGTGCTACCTGTGTCAATAACGTTCCGGCAATCGACAATAACATATATACCCAAGTGTTGCCACTAAGTATGCCTATTTTGAAGTGCCAGTCCCAATAGTAGAAGCCAACAGACAGCAAGATCATCAGAAGGCCGGAGGATATAGGCCAGATAACCATTTTCTTGGCATCATACTCAATCTGCTTCTTGTTTTTTGTGCCAATGCAGGTAATAATGACCATGATAAGGGTCACCAGCTTACTATAGGGCAGGAACTGATATACAGACAGGTGCTGAAGTTGACGATGCAATCCTGCTATGATGCCTCCCAAGAAATCCAAATCTTCGGGATTGAAGGCATACATGAAGAACTCCAGGAGCAAAGTCACATAGATGACCGCCCTAAACAGGGTATAGGTTCCTTGTAATTCTTTTGATTCTTCCATTGTTGTATTTACTTGTTACATTTTACACTATTGGCTTTTTGTTTCCAACGTTCCTGGCATGCCGTGACAATTTCTGTCATGCTTCTGGTTTTCTTAGGATTGCCCCTGAGTTCATACCAGGAATCCATGAGCGTGGTGTAGGAGATAAGTCTGTTCATTTTTCTCATCTTATAGTTCAGGGCACGGAGACTTCTTCTGATGTTACTCATGCATTCGATTCTTTCCTTGACTGTCATCTTTGCATTCTTATCCTTGTCTTTATTCAAAGGAACAAGAAGTTTGATGTCTGTTGCAACTTGCATGCCTGTCTCGACCACCTCCGTATAAATGTTGTTCTTCCTTTCCGACACTGCTACGGCTATGAGATTAGCAGGACAATCGGATGAGGTGGCTTTCAGCTGCTTGATGTTCTTGAACGCCTGATCTTCCTCATAATAGATACCATAAGTTTCTGCGGCAATACTTAGAATGTCACCAAAGCTATCCAGATAAGAATTGAACTGCTTCTGAAAATCAGTGATTTCCTTCACCTCTTCTTTCAGAAACTTATGCCCTGACAGGTTAAGGTTCATGGCTGCATCCTGGGCTATGAGCGTTTGCTTTGCCTGTTTGGCATATGTATAGAACATACCGGCTCTTACTAAGTCTTCACCCACCAAAGCCTTTGCATGGGTGTAAAATAGTAGTGTCATACCAAAAATCAAGATGTATCTTTTCATTTGTTTATGTATTTTATTGAAACCATGGTTTATGTTCTTGTCTCATTCGATGGAATCTTGCCACTTGCTTCATGGCTTTTCCATGTCGCCTGATGGCATCTGAAGCTAACATGCCGTTTGTCTTTTCAATTTTTCCGGTAATAGCTCTGTTCCACACATCCTCAAAATTGAATATACAGATACTAAGTGCAAGGCTGCGAAGCTTTCTGTTCAAAAGTTCAAGCTCTCCGCTCAGTTGCCATAGGAGCATAGTACGCTCAGCACCATTGAGCATACTCTCTTTACCGCCTGCTTTGATAACCTTATTCAAGATGCGGTAGGCTTTAGTGAACTCTGCAGCAGTTTCCATATAGAGATTGTTCATGCTCATGGAGGCGAATACGCCTTCTGGATTGATTCTTCTGGCCTGGTCAATCTCCCACAAATAGGTGAGTGTCTGCATACCATCTTGAAACAGAGTGGATGCCGCTGCTATTTTCTCTGCGTACCCCTTGGCTGTTGTGAGATAGGCATTATACTGCTTTTCCCATTTTTTCATGGTGACAGCATCCTTTACCATCGATCCTTGTACGCCTGCAAGATTATCCATATTGTCTGTTTGACTTTTGATTTTTGCACTTATATTAGCTTCTCCATTTTGTATAGCAGCATATTGTAGGGGATTGGAGGTTGCTACCCCTTGCCCATGGCCCTCAATGCTGACAGAAAAGATAAATATGCCTGTCAAAAGCAGCTTTTTCTTAATTTGTAATTTCATAAATTCCCTTTTTTCTTTTATTAAACTCAACTCTGCGCCTAATTTCTCCCACAATATCCTTATTTGCTTTGATTCCCACCATTTTGAGGCAGCCATTGGTTCGGTCTCGGCTAAGGATAATGACCGTTTTGATACCGACCAATAGCTGTAGTAGGTTTTGACGTTGCTCATAATCCACTACACGATAGAGTTCAATATAGTGAGTTGTTCTTGCCACCAACCCCTTCCTGATAATTATCTGCTCAGCGGTTATCGTGTACCTTGTCGCCAGTTGCGACAGGGTAACCAGAACTGACATGAATATCCCAAAGATGGCAAAGGAATAGAAAAACCAATGCTCAATCATTGTGATATGGTTAGCCATCCATATGAATCCTGATATGAGTGGTATGAAGAACAGGTTTGTGAGCAGAATGTATCGACAACATGGCCGCAGTTCTACCTTGGGATAGGCATTTGTATAGAAGTTATACATATGATATTGATGAATAGTACTACTTTTACTTGATTTTAAGGAGATGGGCTATATGCCCATTCCCCTTCCTTCTCCACGTGACATGGCCGATTCGTGATTGAAATTCTCAAATTTGGCAGCTGCCACTTCCGCTGGGGATACTACCCCGGGCTTGAAATAGACACCTTTATGCTCGTAAATGTCAGGACGTGGCATGGCTGGTCTTGATAGACTGGCTGCTACGTCCAAGCCTGTTGTCACTGCCGCCAAAATTGCTGCTCCCAAGTTGAACCCATGTCCTTTCTTTGTACACATCTTTACTTCAGGGAAGATTTTGTCAAAGAGCTTCATGCGGTGGATGTCATTTACCGCCAAGAACTTATCATATTCCTTTTGGGTAATCTCGTGAGAGAATACATTGCCATCGATGACAGCAGACATCTTGTATTTACCCTCAATTACCTTTCCGTGAGCATCTTTGAGACGTTCCACGGCAATGTCACTGACTTCCGTGGCTCTTCCATGTTCACCACTTCTTCTCCACTCCTTGCTTGATTTAAGATTTTCAAGCCCATCACCATTTACCTTGGCATCACCAAGGAGAGTTAGCTTGGTTTCTCTCTGAAGGTCAGAAAGAGAGATGTCTCCCTGTGACTTGCTCTCTGAAAGGATGAGTTTTTTGATGTCTTCCTGAGATAAGGAATCCACAGAAAAACCTCTTTGCTTCAATAGGTTGGCTATTCGCTCATTGCTATAACCGGAGTTCAAGTTCTGCTCTGCACGAGATTGTGGAAGCGTGAGTTCTTTAACAACAGCGAGTTTGCTTCCTTTATCATCCGTTATGGGTATAAGTTGAGCAAGCATCTTGGCTCTCTCATCATCAGTGGCATTGCTGAAGTCCTGATACTGTTTCTCGGAAATCATGAAAGTCCACATGCCCACGTCGCTGGAATCGCGCAGGTTCAAGAGATAGTTGCCAGAGATTTGATCCTTCCATACCATGGCAGAGGTAATGAGTGCCTTAGTGTTGTCACTTGTCAAACTATAGTTACCCTTCATGCTGACTACCCCTTTTGCCGTTTCCAGATTCCCCGATAGAATATGGTCTTCATTCTTGCCATTGCTAGCGTCTTTTATCTTCACCTCATCAAACACCTTGTCAAAGAGTTCCAGGCGATGCTCATCATCGTAGTTGATGAACTTGATATAGTCTTCCTTGGAAATCTCATGACTCATGACCTCATTATTGATGACTGCCGTCATTCTGAATGAAGTCTTCTCCCCATCGTGAGTAGGGTAGGTTTGGATTTCTCCAACGCTTACTCTTCTGCCATCCTTGACAGGAAGATAGAAGCCCTTATTCTCAGAAAGTATTCGGCCATCAACGACACCTATGGAGTTCCATCTGTCAATATAACCCGTATGATAATCAGTTCGCTGTTGTCCCAATGTAATGATATCGAGATGCTTTTGATGAGCATTCATTGCATCTTGAGCGATAAAGATTTCCTTCTCTGCCTCAAGTTTGAGCTTGATATCAACATAGTCCTTGGAGTTGAGCATCTGCCGAGTGATTTTGCCGGCAAAGTCATTTTCAATCACCTTATTGATTATAGAGAGGCGCTCGTCTATGGGCACCACATTTTTGCCTTTGTTACCTTTCTTGCCTGTATCCTTGAAATTCTCTGCCATGAGTTTGGAGAGTTCTTCATTGGAAAGGTTGTATTGTAGATTCTTGTTGACGGAAGAAGACTTGATGGTCAAAGTCTTGTTCTTATCATCAATGACGACTCCATGGGAAGCGAGTATATGTTGGAAAAGTTCTGGTGTAGTATAAAGAGTGGAACCCATGGCTTTGTCCAAAGGTTCCGCCTGTCCTTTTGGACGAGCCAGCATTCTTGGCTTAGAATGAATTTCCAAGTTATGAAGAGGGTCGGCAACCTGTGTGCCTTTATCATAAAAGCCGTATGCTCCACTTTTAAGCTCTCCAGGTTTCAGCCTTCCATCAAGACGGTCAACTACAACCGGTGCAGAAGAAGCGAAAAAAGGTCTTCCTTCGATTCGTCGTACATGGTAGCCTCTTTGCGGAAGCAATGAAAGTCTATCCATGAAGGAATTGAACTTTCCGTATCTTGCTCCCATGAAAGGGTGGAACTTGGGTTCTCTATAACCATATTCTCCATCCATGATGGTGTGCCCCCATTGCCCCATATTCACTGGGGAATTGGCATTCTTGGCCGTTACCCATGCATTGGGCATATAATAATCGTTCTTCACGATGGATGTGAACGTCTCGTATGCCTTTCTGTTAAATGAGTTTGTTCCTCCTGATCTGAGATTCTCAACCTGACTTTGTGTCAAGGTGTAGTATCTTGGGGTGGAGGAGTTGTGTGCAAGGGTTATAAGCTGCATCTCACCTGATGGAGTTTGAGAGAGATGTGCTTGCATGCCATTGGCATTCAGGGTAGCTTGTAGCTGGGGAGCGATATCATAGCTCCCTAAATTGGAATTTCTTCTGAGTAGAGTCATATCTTATTTATTTTCCAGTGATGAATTGTCTTTAGATAAAATGACACATGTATGGCGATTGGCCTTGTATGGCTTATATATATCAATGCCTCCCTGACTCACACCTTGTAACTTTTCCTTTTGTACACCAGCATCAATCAGCAGCTTGGCTATATACTTAGCTCTTTTGATACTCAGCTTTCTGTTATACTCATTGCTGCCTGTGCGACTGTCTGCTGCTCCTATGACTTTCACTTTGAGGTTATACTCCTTCACAGCTGCAGCAATCTCCGAGAGTTCTATTTTCTGTTGATCATCAATGAAATCAGTACTGTTGATTTTGAAAAAGAACAAGATAGGAACGTCGATATTCTTATCAAGTATGACATCACCCGAACTCATTATGCTCTTTATTCTTTCTCTCAGTTCATTGAGGCCTCGATAGTTGTTTTTAGGATAGAAAGATACTTCTGTTGGCACATTGCAATGATAGTAAGGGACCGTTTTTAATGATTTTTTCTTCCATCCTTGCTTTCCTATATCTATTGTAAGTCCCAAGTTGGCACGAAATAGGTTATCTCTGAGAGAACTTCCTGTACCCAGGCCATCGAATTTCTGAGCAGTGGCCATAGCACCAACTTCTGCGGACAAACTTAATCTGTCTGCTATTCTATAGCTGCAAAGCACACCATAGTTGATGGCAAACTCCGTCTTGTGGAGGAGTGAATTGTGGATGACACCAGCTCCCATGTAAGGAACAAAGTTCCATTTTGGGATTTTCTCATAATCCTTATGATAAAAGGATGATATATTGAGCATCAGATCCAAGTGATAGTTTTCATATCTTTCCTTGTTGAGATTAGCTGTCTTGAACTTGAATCCATCAAAGGCAATACGGGTACCAAAGTATGGAGTATGCCATTTGCCAACAGTGATTTCCAAGTTGGGAGTTACTCTGTCAAAGAGATCACCGCATCCCGATGGAGAACCGGCAAAAGCGGCAGCTCCAGTTCGTGCAGAGACGAACCAGTTGTCCAGAATGCCAGATGGCTTGAATTTTAGACATGATGCTCCATGATTGGTAGTAAACGTGGTCGCTGCATTCTGTATTGGTGTAGTCACTTGTGATACCACAAAGTTCTTCTCGTCCTCCGAGAAGACTACTTGGGCCTGTGCAGAAATCACTGCCAGGCAAAGTCCGATGAATAATAGTTTCAATCTTTTCATGTTCTTATTTTAATCTTTTATGTTATATATATTATAATGTGTAGTTGAGCAGAATCACATCTGTTCAGCAAGATGATCGTAGAGGAAAAGCTTGTATCGGCTGATAATCCTCTCACAGCATCTGACATAATGAATATTTGTGGCATAGCCGGCAGCCTTAATCCCCCTGAGCCAATTGTGATGGTCAGTGGAATCATATTTATGGCATTTCTGATAGCGTTCACCCATTAAAAGCCTGGAATGATATTCCATGCTTTCTTCTGCAGAAGAGAAGTTGCAGAATTTCTCACTTGGCTTATCATCATTATGCAGACTATAGGGTAGTCCTTTTTCCAACCAGCTCTTGCTAGCTTTGATGCCAAAGAAGTTATTTCCTTCCTTGGCTAATTTGCTTGTTCCCCAACCACTTTCAAAGGCCATCTGGGCTAAGATAACCGAAGATGGAATACCATATTTACGTTGCTGGCTCATGGCTTGTGGGGCATATCGCTTCAAGAAATCCGCCGGACTTAATTTATCTTTTTTGTCCAGACCTAAAGCTTCTACTGCTCTTTGTTGGGTGTCCCTTACAAAAGTCAGAAGCAGGTAGGGATTCTCTATTTTTCCCTGGCGGCGGCAGGTAAGATGCAAATGTGGTCCGGTAGCTCTTCCTGTTGTACCTGTTTTCCCCAAAGCATCACCGGCATATACAGTTTCCTGTTCCTTTACCCAGATTTCTGAGAGATGGCAATAACTTAATGTATAGTTGCCTACCTGCAAGGTGATGTAATATCCAGCAATAGGATCATACCCCACAGTTTTGATAAAGCCATCGAACATAGCATATATCTCTTCATATGTTGCAACCAGGTCAATCCCTTGATGATTCCTTTTTTCCCCAGTGAATGGGTCAGCCCTTATTCCGTATGGCGAGGAAATATGAATGCTCTTTAAGGGATAGCTGACACTTTGGTATTTGTCAATCCAATAGTTGGTTGCTTCTGTGTATCCTTGTGCCAAAGTATTTATTGGCAGGCAGATTAAACTTGCTATCATCCATTTTAATCTTTTCATCATTTCTACCTTATTTTATATAATACAGGGTGCAAAGGTAAATGGAAAGATTGAATTTATAGGTAGAAAATGAATTGAAGTTATTTTTTAAC
>ERZ772820.2175-NODE-2175-length-14185-cov-42.224487_pt1 | contig 14185 bp, 14 predicted proteins | sample MGYA00511377_ERZ772820 | MGnify/ENA primary metagenome ERZ772820 (study PRJEB29015, sample SAMEA2737684) | human gut metagenome | biome: human gut; feature: human-associated habitat; material: faeces | place: China | collected 2012 ...
TCATCAGGTCGCTCTGCCGCGCCAGAATGGTGGCGATCTCGATGCGCTTGACCTCACCGCCGGACAGGGACACGTCCACCTCGCGGTCCAGATAGTCGTTGGCGCACAGACCCACCTTGGTCAGGTAGGCGCAGCACTTGTCCTTGCTGAGCTGCTCCTTCCCCGCCGCCAGCAGCAGCAGGTCGTGGACGGTGATGCCCTTGAACCGGGGCGGCTGCTGGAAGCCGTAGCTGATGCCCCGGCGGGCGCGCTCGGTGATGGACAGCTCCGTCACATCCTCGCCGTTATAGAGGACGCGGCCGGAGGTGGGCCGCACCAGACCCATGATGATCTTGGCCAGCGTGGTCTTGCCGCCGCCGTTGGGGCCGGTGAACACCACCAGCTTATGGTCGGGAATGGTGACGGACACGTTTTTCAGAATGTCCTGCTCCCCTTCGGGAGTGGACACGCGGTAACAGATATTTTGCAGTTCCAGCATGGATAGCTCTCCTCTCTCTGAGGTAGTATCTGAAGTATACCAGAGGCGCCGCCAAGGTGATGTGATATATGCAACAGTCCTCTGGAAAAGCGTAGGCGCTTTACAACTGTGTCAGTGTAACAGATTTTCAGAAGAAAAGCAATCTTTTCCTGTATGTTTCGGTATAGCTGGCGCAGACAGGCGCTTTGCCACTCCCTCCTGCATAGTATGCCGTGAGAAGGAGGCGTTCAAACATGGAACAGGAGCTGCGTTTACCCTATGACCGAAAGCTGTCGGAGGCCGTCTGGCGGCGTGTGCTGCCGGAGCTGTCGCCCTTTGATCCGCTGTCCGAGCCGGACGAGACCGCCTGCTGCATGGCTGCCCCGCCGGAGGACGGCCTTGCCCGGCTGCGGCGCTTGATCGACGAGGAGGTGTCCATGGCACGCGCCTATCGGTGCCATGCCCGCTGCGCGCCCCCCGCCGCCCGCCGGGTGCTGCTGCGTATGGCGGAGGAGGAGTTCTCCCACGGCCGGACGCTGCTGGCCGCCCACTACCTGATGACCGGCAAATGCTACCAACCCCCTGCCGCCGCGGGGCAGGAGCCGCCTCTGCCGTGGTGCCAGCTGCTGCGGGAGCTGTACCACGAGGAGACCTGCGGCGGCGCGGCCTACGCACAGGCGGCGGAGGACACGGAGGACGTATGCCTGCGGGAGCTTTTTCAGCGCCTGAGCCGGGCGGAGTACGGCCACGCCGCCATGCTGCTGCACCTGCTGGAAAACTGCTTGACATCGGGGAATAACCTGCTAAAATAGGGGGCAATTCAAATCCACGAAGGAGGTCTGTGAAGATGAAAGAATGCATTTCCCGTGAAGCGGCGCTGGCCGCCCTGAAGACGTATAACAAGGAGCCGTTCCATATTCTCCACGCCCTGACGGTGGAGGGCGTCATGCGCTGGTACGCCAATGAGCTGGGCTACGGCGAGGACGCGGATTTCTGGGCCACGGTAGGCCTGCTCCACGACATCGACTTTGAGATGTGGCCGGAGCAGCACTGCCTCAAGGCGCCGGAGCTGCTGGAAAAGGCCGGGTGCAGCGACGAGTTCATCCACGCCGTCTGCTCCCACGGCTACGGCCTTGTGTGTGACGTGGAGCCCACCCATCAGATGGAGAAGGTGCTGTTCGCCGCCGACGAGCTGACCGGGCTTATCGGCGCCGCCGCCCGTATGCGCCCCAGCAAGAGCGTGATGGACATGGAGGTCAGCAGTCTGAAGAAGAAATACAAGGATAAGAAGTTTGCCGCCGGCTGCTCCCGCGATGTCATCCAGACCGGCGCGGAGCGTCTGGGCTGGACGCTGGAGGAGCTGATGGAGAAGACCATCCTCGCCATGCGGAGCTGCGAGGCGCAGGTCAACGAGGAGCTGGCGTCCATCACCTGAGCCGCCCCATATACGGAAAAGAACACCCTGCATGAATACGCAGGGTGTTCTTTTTGTCGAATTATACTATTTGTTGTCGTTATTCGATGGCCACGATGTAGTAGTACACCGGCTGTCCACCGGGCAGCGCACTGACCTCCGCATCGGGACACGCCGTCTGGAACAGCTGCGCGGCGCGGTCGGCGTCCTCGTCGGACACGCCCTCACCGGCATAGACGGTGATGAACTCGGCGCTCTTCTCCACTGCCAGCTGGGCCAGGCGCTCCAGCAGCACGTCAAGGCTGCGGTCGGTACCCAGCAGCTTGCCATCGCACAGCGCCAGATAATCCCCCTCGTTGATGGCAAAGCCGTCAAAGTCGGAGTTCCGCGCCGCATAGGTGATCTGCGCCGTGGTGACATTGGCCGCGGCGTCGGTCATGGCCTGCAAAATATTCTGCGGATCCGGCTCCTCCGTGTCCACGCACATCATGGCGGAGATGCCCTGCGGTACGGTGGCGGTGGGGACAACGATGACCTCCTTCTCCGTCAGACCCACGCACTGCTGGGCTGCCATGATGATGTTCTTGTTGTTGGGCAGCACGAACACCACCTCGCTGGGGGTCTGGTCGATCTCCCGCAGGATGGCCTCGGTGGAGGGGTTCATGGTCTGGCCGCCGGATACGATGCGATCCACGCCCAGATCGCGGAACACGGCGGCAAGGCCATCACCGGCGCAGACCGCCAGAAAGCCGTACCGCTTCTCCGGCGCCGCCACGGCGCAGACGCCGTTCTCCAGCTCCTTCTCGATGGCGTCCAGATCGTCGGTGGACTGGGCCTTCCGGCCTGCCGCCAGATCCGCCGCCTGGGTGCGCATATTCTCGATCTTCGCCAGCTCCAGCGTGCCGTACTTCTGGGCCTCGTTCAGGGCGTCGCCCGGCGTGTCGGTGTGGACGTGGACCTTGAAGGACTCGTCATCCTCGCCGATGACCAGACTGTCGCCGATGCTGCCCAGATAGGCGCGCAGGCCGTCCAGCGGACGATCCGTGGTCTTGCGGACAGTAAACACGGTGTCGAAGGCGAAGGTGATGTCCTCGTCGCCGATGGCGGCAAAGTCCGCCTTCTCCTCGGTCTGCTCCTCCACCTCCGGGATCTCCTCACCCCGCAGGGCGCGGAGCATACCCTCCAGAATGATGAGGTAGCCCTTGCCGCCGGCATCTACCACACCGGCCTTTTTCAGCACCGGGTTCATCTCGATGGTCTCCGCCAGCGTGGCGTAGCCGGTCTTGATGGCCTCCTCCAGCACGTACTCGGCGGAGTTCTGCTCCCCCGCCGCCTCCAGCGCACGCTGGGCGGCCAGGCGGGACACGGTGAGCACCGTACCCTCCGCAGGCTTCATCACCGCGCCGTAGGCGGTGGCGACGCCCTCCTGCATGGCGGCAGCCAGCTGTGCGCCGTCCGCCTCCGCCGTACCCTTGAGCACCTTGCTCATGCCCCGGAACAGCAGGGACAGAATGACGCCGGAGTTGCCGCGGGCGCCCCGCAGCAGGCCGGAGGCCGTGACCTTGGCGGCCTCGTCCACCGTGGCGGGCTGGCACTTGCGCAGCTCGTTCACCGCCGTCTGGATGGTCAGGCACATATTGGTGCCGGTGTCGCCGTCCGGCACCGGGAACACGTTGAGATCGTTGATGGTCTGTTTCTGCTGGGCAATGCACGCGGCGCCGAAGGCGACCATCTGCTTGAAGGCGCCGCCGCTGATCCTATCTGTCATGTCGTATTTTCTCCTTCTTAGCGATGTCACACTGTGACGGAATCCACGCAGACGTTCACCGTCTTAACGGTGACGCCGGTGTTGAGATTGACCACATATTTGACCTCGCTCATAATGGAACGGCAGACAGTGGCGATATTGACGCCGTTTTCCACGATGATATGCAGCTCGATGGAAACGGTACCGTCGTCGTTGTAGGTGACCTTGACGCCCTTGCTCATGGCCTCCGGACGCAGCAGGTGGACAAGACCGTCCGTCACGCTGCGCTGTGCCATGCCCTTGACGCCGAAGCAGTTGGTGGCGGCCGCGCCGGTGATCGTGGTGAACACCGCGTCGCTGATGGTGATCTCACCGTACTCAGTGGGAACTTTTATCATAGCTGACTTCCTTTCTTCGGAAATAGTAACAAATTGAATATAGGCGCAATTTAATACCGTATATTATATACTACTTTTCCCCGGAGTACAAGAGAAATTTCCCCGCACCCTGCCGCAGCGCCGGAAAAAGCGGAGAGCGGCAGGTCATGCCGCTCTCCGCCTCCCTTATTTTCGCTTCCGAGTCAACCGCGGTTGCCGAAGAAGTAGTTGTAGAAATCCTGCCAGTTATCCCAGTTTCCGGGCATCTGGCCGCTGCCGCCGTTGCCGCCGTTATTGCCGCTGCTCTGGGTGTTGTCCTCCTCGGAGCCGGTGTTCTGGGGCTGGGCGTCAAAGGTCAGCTCCACCTCGATATACTGCCCGCCGCGGTAGACGGTGAGGGTCACGGTGTCACCGGCGCGGTAGCCCTTCATGGCGGCGGACAGATCCTGCCGGGAGGTCAGGGTCTTGTCACCCATCTTGGTGATGACGTCGCCCAGACGCAGACCCGCCTTTTCACCGGCGCCGCCCTCCACCACGGAGTAGACGAACACGCCCTCCGTGACGTCGATATTGAACTGTGCTGCCATCTGCTCATTCATGGTACCGGCGGTGATGGCCATGTAGGCCTTATCCGTCACGGCGCCGTTTTCCATAATGTCGGTGATGATGCTGCGCACGTCACTGATGGGGATGGCGAAGCCCAGACCCTCCACAGTGGTGCTGGAATAGCTGGAGTACTTGGCGGACACGATGCCCACTACCTCGCCGTACAGGTTGACCAGCGGGCCGCCGGAGTTGCCGGGGTTGATGGAGCAGTCCACCTGGATCATGTTGAAGGGGGTGCCGTCCACATTGATGGCGCGGTCACAGCTGGACACGATGCCCTGACTCATGGAGAACGTCAGCTCGCCCAGCGGGTTGCCGATGGCCAGCACGGTGTCGCCCACGTTGACGTCGGCGCTCTCGCCCAGCGTCACAGGCTGCAAGCCGGAGGCGTTGATCTTCAGCACCGCCACATCGTAGTCGCTGTCGCCGCCGATGACGGTGGCATCATAGGTGTCGCCGTTGTACAGTGTCACCTGCACGGAGCTGGCGCCGCTGACCACGTGGTAGTTGGTGACCACATAGCCGTCCTCGGTGATGATAAAGCCGCTGCCGGAGGAGGCGGTCTGGGTCTGCTGGCCGAAGATGTTGGTGCTGGTGGCGGAGCAGTTGATGGACACGGCGCTGTTCACCACGGAGGCGTACACCGTCGCCGGATCCATCTTCGTCTGGCCGTCCACCTTCTTCACCTGCACCGTTACCGGCTGGCGGTCGCTCTGCTGGATGGTGGTTTTGCCGCTGTTGCTGCCGCTGCCGGCGATGGCCGCGCCGCCCCAGCCCGCCAGACCGCCTGCCACGGCACAGGCCAGGATCAGCGCCGTCACCTTTACGGCGGCGCGGTGGAAGAAGCCCTGCTTCTTCGGCTGCACCGGCGGCTGTACCGGCACCCGGTTGGGATCGGGGGCGTAGTCGTCGTGGGGCAGCTGATCCCGATTGGTATAGCGGTACTGGTCGCTGTTTCTGAAATCGTCGTTGTAGTACATAAAGAATGCCTCCTTTTTCGGCAAGTTCTGTGTTTTGGCTTGTAGCGGTGGGCAAATCGTGGTATGATACCGCCGCCGGAAACTGTTTTCTTCTCTATGTCTATTAGGATAAACAGTTTCCTTAATCCAAGCTTTAAGTTTTCGCTGGAAATTTTAACTTTTTGAAAACGAGGTGAACGCCATGCTGCGGATCGACCAGCTGCGGCTGCTGCCGGATGAATCGGAAGATGTGCTGCTGCACAAGTGCGCCCGGCTGCTGCGGGTGGAGCCTTCGGCGCTGACAGGCCTGACGGTGCTGCACCGCGCCATCGACGCACGGGAGAGCCTGACCTTCGTGTACACCGTGGCGGTCTCCGCCCCGCAGGAGGCCGCGCTGCTGCGCCGCTGCCGGGATAAGCGCGTCACCGCCTACACGCCGGACCAGTACGCGCTCCCCGTCCCCGTCTCCCCGCCGGAGGTGCGCCCCATCGTAGTAGGCGCGGGGCCTGCCGGACTGTTTGCCGCGCTGGTGCTGGCAAAATGCGGCGCACGCCCCATCCTGCTGGAGCGGGGACAGTGCGTGGAGCAGCGGCAGCGGGATGTACAGCGCTTCTGGGCCACCGGTCAGCTGGATACAGAGAGCAACGTCCAGTTCGGTGAGGGCGGCGCCGGGGCGTTTTCCGACGGCAAGCTGAACACCGGCACCCGCGATCTGCGCCACCGCTTCATCATGGAGGAGCTGGTGTCCTGCGGCGCGCCGGAGAGCATCCTCACCGACGCGCTGCCCCATGTGGGCACCGACAAGCTCCACATCACCCTGCAAGCCCTGCGGCGGCAGCTGTTGGCGCTGGGCGCAGATATCCGCTTCGGCGCACGGCTGGAGGGACTGACGGTGCAGGACAATGCCCTCACCGCCGTCACCGTCCGGCAGGGGGAGCAGCTTTACACCCTCCCCGCCCGGCAGGTCGTGCTGGCGCTGGGTCACAGCGCCCGTGATACCTTTGAGATGCTGTACGACGCGGGTCTTGCCATGGAGCAGAAGCCCTTCGCCATGGGGGTGCGCATCGAGCACCGGCAGTCGGCGGTGGACGCCGCCCGCTACCGAAAGCTGGCGGGTCACCCCTCCCTGCCCCCCGCCACCTACAAGCTGTCCTGCCACCTGCCCAACGGACGCAGCGCCTTTTCCTTCTGCGTCTGTCCCGGCGGACAGGTGGTGGCCGCCGCGTCGGAAGCGCGGCGCGTGGTCACCAACGGCATGAGCGAGTACGCCCGCGACCGGGAGAACATCAACGGCGCGCTGCTGGTGAACGTCACCCCCGCCGACTTCCCGGATGAGCACCCTCTGTCCGGTATCCGGCTCCAGCGGCAGCTGGAGGACGCCGCCTTCGCCTTGGGCGGCGGCGACTATCGCGCCCCCTGCCAGCGGGTGGAGGATTTTCTGGCACACCGCCCCTCCACGGAGCCGGGGAATGTACAGCCCAGCTATCTACCCGCCGTCACCTACACCGACCTGCACCGCTGCCTGCCGCCCTTTATCAGTGAGACGCTGGCGCTGGCGCTGCCGGAGCTGGGGCAAAAGCTCCGGGGCTACGACGACCCCGATGCCCTGCTCACCGGTGTGGAGACCCGCTCATCCTCCCCGGTGCGGCTGGTACGGGATGAACGCTATGAGGCCAATATCCGCGGCGTGTACCCCTGCGGCGAGGGCGCCGGCTATGCCGGCGGTATCCTGTCCGCCGCCGCTGACGGGATGCGCTGTGCGGAAAAAATACTGGAGGTATACAGATGAAGAAAATTGCTGTTCTCGCAGATTATTTGGAGCCGTCTCACCACGCGCTCATCGACAGCACCGCCGCACGCTGCGGCTTTGCGGTGGACTACTACCCCGACTGCCGCGTGCCGTCGGAGCTGGCCGGCACCTACGAGGTGGTGCACGGGATGCCCAAGCCCGGCGACCTGAAGGCCTTCACCGGCATGAAGTGGTTCTGCGGCAGCTTTGCCGGCGTGGATGCCTATCTGGACGACGCCCTGTACCCCTCGCCGGAGGTGATGCTGAGCAACTCCTCCGGCACCTACGGCGTCACCATCGCCGAGCATCTCATCATGGTCACACTGATGCTGCTGCGCCACGCCCCCGCCTATCTGCACCATGCCGACGCCCACCGCTGGGGGCCGGTGATGCCCATGCGCTCCATCATCGGCAGCACCATCACGGTGCTGGGTACCGGCGACATCGGCACGGAGTTCGCCCGCCGCGCCAAGGCCATGGGCGCCAAGGCGATCCGGGGCGTCCGCCGCACCAAGAAGGCCGCCGACCCCGCCTTTGACGGGGTGTTCACCCACGAGGAGCTGGACAGTCTGCTGCCGGACACCGATATTCTGGTGATGGCGCTGCCCTCCACGGCGGACACCGTGGGGATTCTGTCCCGTGACCGCATCGCCCTGCTGCCGGAGACGGCCTATGTGGTCAACGTAGGCCGCGGCACCGCCATCGACCAGTCCGCGCTGGTGGAGGCGCTGAACGCCGGAAAGCTGGCAGGCGCGGCGCTGGATGTGTTTGAAAAGGAGCCCATCCCCGCAGGTGACCCGGTGTGGGACGCCAAGAACCTGCTTATCACGCCCCATATCTCTGGCCAGATGAGTCTGGGCTACACCCGCGACAAAAACGTGGCTCTGTTCTGCGAGGATCTGGAGAACTATGCCGCCGGCCGCCCGCTGAAGCGGTATGTGGACCGCAAGATCGGCTATTGAGCCGCCCTGCAACGAAAAAAGAGAGACGTTCCTCCCGGAACGCCTCTCTTTTTTTCATCTCACAACAGTCTGCCCACGCCCACGAACAGGCAGCCCAGTCCGAAAAAGGCGATGACCAGCAGCAGCACCACCGGCCAGAACCGCTTGCCCATGACCCGCGGATCCATAAAGGGGTAGGGGTAGCAGTGCTTCGTATGGCCGATGGGCTTTCCCGTGGCGCCCCGCGCCATACCGAAGGCGAAATACGCCAGCGGCAGCGCCAGCCAGTACAGGGCGTGCCGCACCGTCAGACCGCTCTTGTCCTGCCACAGCAGCCACTGCACCACCGTCAGCCATGGCACGATATAGTGGACGCACAGGTTGCCAAAGCTGCTCAGGCCGATATCCGACAGGCTCTTGCCGCTCTTGGTGGCCGACGGCACCAGCACCCACTGGTAGATCAGGTGGGTCACGAAGATGCACAGCGTCATGCTCAGCGCCGTGGCGGGGGCGCTGAGCAGCCGGAACACGCCGCTGCCGGGGAAGAAGCTGCTGACGCCCAGCGCCAGCTGGTACACCGCCAGCAGCAGGTTGCTCAAATTGGTGTAGAACACGAAAAAGCCGGGGCGGATATGACCCGTGGCGGGCAGGGTGGAGTGGAACGCCAGCCCCGCCGCGCCCAGCAGGAAAAGGAAAATCGCCGATATGCCCCGCATCATTCCACCCTCAGCTCCCGCAGCCGCGCGATCTCCCGGGCATATCCCGCCAGATCGTTGGGCGTCTCCAGAATAAAGGGCAGCTCCCGCAGCGCCGGGTGGTTGACGATACGGCCAAAGGCCGCCTCCCCCAGATACCCCTCGCCGATACGGGCGTGGCGATCCTTGCGGGCGCCCAGCGGGTTCATGCTGTCGTTGATATGCACCGCCTTCAATTTTGCAAGGCCGATGACCCGGTCAAACTCCGTCAGCACGCCGTCGATGTCCCCGGCGATGTCGTAGCCCGCGTCGGAGACGTGGCAGGTGTCCAGACAGACGCCCACCTTTTCCCCCAGCTCCGTGCGGTCGATGATCTCCCGCAACTCCTCGAAGCGGCCGCCCACCTCCGAGCCCTTGCCGGACATGGTCTCCAGTAGCACCGTGGTGCGGTATTCCGGCCGGAGGATGGCGTTGAGGGTCTCCGCGATCTGGCGGATGCCCGTCTCCATCCCCTGCTCCGTGTGGCTGCCGGGATGGAAGTTGTAGTAGTTCCCCGGCAGGTATTCCATACGCTTCAGGTCGTCCGCCAGCGTCATCCGGGCAAACTCCCGGGTACGCTCCGTCTTGGAGCAGGGGTTGATGGTGTAGGGCGCGTGGGCCACCAGCGGCCCGAAGCCGTTTTCCGCCAACAGCGCCATCAACGCCGCCGCGTCGTCAGGGTCGATGGCCTTGGCCTTGCTGCCCCGGGGATTGCGGGTGAAAAACTGGAATGTATTGGCGCCGATATCCAGCGCCGTCCGCCCCATGGCCAGAAAGCCGTCGGAGGCGGAGAGGTGACAGCCGATCGTCAGCATGGTGTTGCTCCTTTCAGATGGCCAGCGTCCCCACGTCCGCTTTGCCGTTTTCAATGGTGAGGAGGCCGCAGGTGGGGCGCAGCGAGTCTCCGGCAGCGCCGGGGTTCAGCACCAGCAGCGCGCCGTCGTTGTCCACCATGGGACGATGGGTGTGGCCGAACAGCAGCACCTGCGCACCGCACTCCCGGGCGGCCCACACCGCCCGCATCACGTCGGACTTCACGCCCCGTGTGTGGCCGTGGAGCATCAGGATACGCACGCTGCCCAGCTCGATGAGCCGCTCCGGCTGGTCGCAGCTGCCGTAGTCGCAGTTCCCCGGCACGCCCTCCATGGGCAGCACGGGAAACGCCTGCCGCAGCTTTTCCAGATCTCGCTGGCAGTCGCCCAGATGCAGCACATAGTCGGGGTGGGTCAGCTCCACCGCCCGTATCAGGTTATCCACCTTGCCGTGGGAATCGGATACCACTAAAACCTTCATAGCTCCCTCGCAATCTGTATTCTCAGAGGGCATCTTACCACAAAACGGTTGAAAATACAATTCATTTCCCGTATGATGGTAGGGAGTGAAAGGAGGCGGTATCATGACAGGAGGTGTGGTGGAGCTGGATCTCCACGGCATGAATACCTATCAGGCGCGGATCGCGGTGGACGCCGCCCTGCGCCGGGCTGGTCTCGGCACCTATCGGCTGCGGCTGATCCACGGCTATCGCGGCGGCACGGCTATTCGGGATATGCTGTGGCTGACCTACGGGCATCGCAGTCAGGTCAAGCGCATGGTCAGCATCAGTGAGGGCGTGACCGAGCTGGTTCTGCGGGAATACTGAGAAGGAGCGTGGCGGTATGCGGCTTGCACAGATACAGATGGCAGTCACGGCGGACAAGGCGGAAAACCTCCGGCACGCGGAGGCGCTGCTGGCCTCCGTAAAGGGAGCGGACATGGCGGTGCTGCCGGAGATGTTCTGCTGCCCCTACGACAACGGCTGCTTCCGCGCCTACGGCGAGGCGGCGGGCGGCGCGGCGTATCAGATGCTGTCCCGCGCCGCTGCGGAAAACCACCTGTGGGTGGTGGGCGGCTCCATCCCGGAGCTGGACGACGGCAGGGTGTACAACACCAGCTATGTCTTTGCGCCGGACGGACGGTGCGCCGCCCGGCACCGGAAGATGCACCTTTTCGACATTGACGTGGACGGCGGCCAGCGGTTCCGGGAGTCGGACACCCTGACCGCCGGAGACGACGTGACGGTGTTCGACACGCCGTGGGGCAAAATGGGTCTTTGCATCTGCTTTGACCTGCGGTTTCAGGAGCTGTCGCGGCTGATGACGCTGGCGGGCGCGCAGGTGCTGCTGGTACCGGCGGCGTTCAACATGACCACCGGCCCTGCCCACTGGGAGCTGCTGTTCCGGCAGCGGGCCGTGGACAACCAGCTGTTCACCGTGGGCGTCTCCCCGGCCCGGGATGAGGCGGCCTCCTATGTGGCGTGGGGCCACTCCATCGTCTGTGACCCGTGGGGCGCCGTCCTCCACCAGTGCAGTGCCGGCGAGGAGGTGGCGGTGACGGAGCTGGACATGGCGCAGGTGTCCGCAGTACGCAGACAGCTTCCCATTCTGTCAGCGCGGCGGACGGACATCTATGAGATCCGAAGAAAGTGATTGCCAAGGCATGGCAAAGCGTGTATAATCGCAAAAAAATACGGCGGAGGTCCTGTATGATGAAAAAGAAATATGCAGAGATGACAGCGGCGGAGCGGCAGGCGGAATACGCCGCCGTGCAAAAGGAATACGAGGACGCCAAGGCGCTCCATCTGGCGCTGAACATGGCCCGGGGCAAGCCGGGACGGGAGCAGCTGGAGCTGGTGATGCCCATTCTCGGTGTGCTGACCCGGTCGGAGCAGTTTCTGTCCGACGGCGTGGAGACCCGGAACTACGGCGAGGTGGCGGGTATCCCTGCGGCGCGGCGGCTGTTCGCGGATATTCTGGGCTGCAAGCCCGAGCAGGTGTTCGTCGGCGGCAACGCCAGCCTGCAGCTGATGTACGACGCCGTCTCCAAGGCGTTTACCCACGGGATGCGCCACAGCGAGAAGCCGTGGAGCAAGCTGGACAAGGTGAAGTGGCTCTGCCCCGTCCCCGGCTATGACCGGCACTTCAAGGTGACGGAGAGCTTCGGTGTGGAGATGATCAACATTCCCATGACCGTCGACGGCCCCGACATGGACATGGTGGAGGAGCTGATCCGCGATCCGGCGGTAAAGGGTATGTGGAACGTGCCTAAATACGCCAATCCCGAGGGTGTGGTGTACAGCGAGGATACCATCCGCCGTCTGGCGGCCATGAAGCCCGCCGCGCCGGACTTCATGCTGATGTGGGACAACGCCTACTGCATCCATGAGTTTGACGGCGACTTCGTGCCGTTCCCCGATATCATCAGCCTGTGCGCCCAGTACGGCAACGCCGACATGGTGTACGAGTTCGCCTCCACCAGCAAGGTGACGTTCCCCGGCGCAGGCGTGGCGGTGATGGCGGCCAGCGAGGCCAACATCGCCTATCTCACCAAGCTCATCAATGTCCAGACCATCGGATTTGATAAAATCAACCAGCTGCGCCATGTGCTGTTTTTGCAGGACAAGGCCCACACGCTGGCGCTGATGCGGCAGCACGCCGCCGTGCTGGCCCCCAAGTTCCACGCAGTGCTGGACGCGCTAGACCGGGAGATCGCCCCGCTGGGCATTGCGGACTACAAGCGTCCCGTGGGCGGCTATTTCATCAGTCTGGACGCTATGCCCGGCTGCGCCAAGCGGACGCTGGCGCTGTGCAAGGAGGCGGGCGTCACCATGACCGGCGCGGGGGCCACCTTCCCCTACGGCGTCGACCCCAACGACAGCAACATCCGCATTGCCCCCTCCTTCCCGCCGGTGGCGGAGCTGGAGCAGGCCATCGCCGTGTTCTGCACCTGCCTGAAGCTGGCGGCGCTGGAAAAGCTGGGTATCTGAAGCTAAAACGCGCATAAAAAAGAGCTGCGGCAGTGCCGCAGCTCTTTTTTATGCATTTATCCTCTGCCGCTGACACGCAGGCGGTTGAGGGCGCGGGCCAGATTGCCCTGCGCCAGCTGATACTCCGCCATGCTGCGCTTCTGCCGCAGCTGCTCCTCCGCCTCCTCGCGGGCGCGGAGGGCGCGGTTCACGTCGATATCCTCCGGACGCTCGGCGGCGTCCACCAGCAGCAATACGCGGCCGTCCTCGATCTTGAACAGACCGGGCGCCACGGCGGCGCGGCGATGCTCGCCCTCCGCCGTCTCGAACCGCAGCTCACCGGCGCAGACAGCGCCCACGGCGTTGCTGTGGTTGGCCAGTATGCCGAACTCGCCGTCGGTGGTAGGCACCACCAGCGACACACATTCGCCCCGGTAAAACGGGACGCTGGCCGCCAGAATATCCAGATGGAACGGGGCCGCCATCACATGCCGCCTTTCTTCATCTGCTCCGCCTTGCGGATCACGTCGTCGATGGTACCGGCGTTGAAGAAGGCCGCCTCGGGATACTCGTCCATGCTGCCGGACAGGATCTCCTTGAAGCCGCGCAGCGTCTCGTGCAGGGGCACGAACACGCCGGGCGCGCCGCTGAACTTCTCCGCCACGTAGAAGGGCTGGGACAGGAAGCGCTGGATGCGGCGGGCGCGGGCGACGGTCTTTTTATCCTCGTCGCTCAGCTCCTCCATACCCAGAATGGCGATGATATCCTGCAGCTCACGGTACTTTTGCAGCGTGGACTGGACGGCGCGGGCGATGTTGTAATGCTCCTCGCCCACGATGTCCGGCTCCAGAATACGGGAGGTGGACTCCAGCGGGTCCACGGCGGGGTAGATGCCCTGCTCCGCGATCTTACGGCTCAGCACGGTGGTGGCGTCCAGATGGGAGAACGTGGTGGCGGGGGCGGGGTCGGTCAGGTCGTCGGCGGGGACATACACCGCCTGTACGGAGGTGACGGAGCCGTCCTTGGTGGAGGTGATGCGCTCCTGCAGCGCGCCCATCTCGCCGGCCAGCGTGGGCTGGTAGCCCACGGCGGAGGGCATACGGCCCAGCAGCGTGGACACCTCACTGCCCGCCTGGACGAAGCGGAAGATGTTGTCGATGAACAGCAGCACGTCCTTGTGCTCCACGTCGCGGAAATACTCGGCCATGGTCAGGCCAGACAGCGCCACGCGCATACGGACGCCGGGGGACTCGTTCATCTGGCCGAAGACCAGCGCTGTCTTGTCGGACACGCCGCTCTCCTGCATCTCACCCCACAGGTCGTTGCCCTCGCGGCTGCGCTCGCCCACGCCGGTGAAGATGGAATAGCCGCCGTGCTCCA
>ERZ772820.2182-NODE-2182-length-14149-cov-3.271534_pt1 | contig 14149 bp, 10 predicted proteins | sample MGYA00511377_ERZ772820 | MGnify/ENA primary metagenome ERZ772820 (study PRJEB29015, sample SAMEA2737684) | human gut metagenome | biome: human gut; feature: human-associated habitat; material: faeces | place: China | collected 2012 ...
AGATGCGGGAGCTGATCTGACCGGATAATTTTTGAATAAACTGATTTGATTGGAGAGATATAAAAATATGATCACAGGCGATTCCACCGCGGGCCTGCCGGATGAAACTCTGGCGGCCCTGCAGCAGGAAGTTCAGCAGAACTTAGAACAACTGAAGCCCAATGTAATGCTGGAGACTATGAAGGGCTGGGTCCCGGGACTGATTGCATTTGGCATCAAACTGCTGATCGCAATTGCAATATTTGCTGTTGGTTCCAGAATTATTAAGATGATTTATCGTATGCTGAACCGTTCTTTTACAAGGATGGACATGGAGATCAGTTTAAGAAAGTTTCTGCTTTCTGTACTGAATGCCACCATGTACTGCCTTCTGGGCTTTATCATTGCCGGGCAGATCGGTGTCAATTCAGCCTCCATTGTAGCACTTCTGGGATCGGCCAGTATTGCCGTGGGTCTTGCTGTTCAGGGCAGCCTGGCGAATTTTGCCGGCGGAGTACTGATTCTTATGATGAAACCGTTTCGGGTGGGAGACTATATTGTCTCCAAAGACGGAGAGGGGACGGTGTACACCATCGGTCTTGTCTATACGGTCCTGAATACCGTGGACAACAAACAGGTTGTAATCCCTAACGGGACACTGTCCAATTCTCCTCTGACTAATGTGACGGCCATGGATAAGCGGCGTATCGATATTAAAATCGGCATTGGATACGGCTCGGATTTAAAACGGGCAAAACAGATTATGGAAGAGATATATGTCACCCATCCCGCTGTCCTGAAAGAGGAATCCATCGATGTATTTGTCGATGAATTAGGGGCAAGCTCCGTTACGATTGGCGGTCGTGGCTGGGTCGCCACGGAGGACTACTGGTCTACAAGGTGGAATATGATGGAACAGATTAAGCTTGCATTTGATGAGGCGGGAATCGAGATTCCGTACAATCAGCTTGACGTGCATATCAGAGACGGGAATACGGAGAAACAGGACGTTTAAAGCAGTCCGGCCGCTGCCGGATCAAGCTGCAGAGGGGCGCTGTTCAGACGGTAAAGGACCGGCGGACGGTGCCCCTTTTTGCAGCTGCTCCGAAATGGTTTTGCAGCAGCAGGAAGAAACACGGACTGGGTCCGGATAAAAATGCAGGCAAAGGAGTACGGAAGATGAAGCGAACACGGTTTATGAATAGGTTCGGGATATGGGCTGTTTTCAGCCTGATAATCATTATGATATCAGCCATATCTGTCACACCTGTGGCTGCGGAAAGCCAGCCGCGTGTGCTTCGTGTAGCTTTTTGCGAAATTGAAGGGATTACAGAAAAGGACCCGGATGGAACACGCCATGGGCTTGTGGTGGATTACCTGAATGAGATAGCGAAATACACCGGCTGGGAGTATGAATACATTGATACTACAGCGGAAACCATGCTCGAGGAGTTTGCGGATGGAGAGTATGAGCTGATGGGCGGCAACTATTATATGCCTGGCCTGGAAGCGTATTATGGTTATCCGGACTACAGCATCGGAAACAGTAAGGCGGTTATTTTAGCGCGTGAAGACGACGACTCCATACAGAGCTACAATCTGAAGTCCTTAAATGGTAAGACCATAGGGGTTTATGAACGGGCAACGGAGAACATCCGCCGGTTAAAAGAATTTTTGTCCATGAATGCTCTGGACTGTACACTGAAATATTATGCATATGAGGATCTGACGAATGGGAATCTCTATCCCTGCCTGGAACGGGGGGAGGTCGATCTTCTGCTGGGAAACAGCAGTGAACAGAGTCCGGGAATCCGGGTGGTGGTTTCTTATGATTCGCAGCCGTATTACATTGTTACCAATGTGGGAAATCAGGAGGTTTTGGATGGCCTGAATATGGCGATGGCCAGAATCGCAGATTCTAATCCCAATTTTGCGGCAGAGCGGTACAATGCTAATTTTTTAAACGCCTCCAATGTACGTATCCGGCTGAATGAGGAGGAGCAGGAGTATATCCGGCAGAAGGGCAGTGTGACTGTGGCGATGCCGCGCAATTTTCATCCTCTGGCCTGTGAAAACCCCAACGATATACATGATGGGCTGGTGCACGATATTCTAAAGGAGATGGCCGAATTTACCGGACTGGAGTTTCGGTTTATTTCTGCGGATTCCTATATGAATGCCATGGAGCTGGTACGGCAGGGCGCGGCGGATCTTCTGGGCTTTTATCTGGGAGATGTTTCGGATTCCATGCAAAAGGGAATGGTGCTTACGGCGCCATATGCCAGTATGAACAGTATTGTCGTGCGCAGCAAGGCGTCCAGCTTTCCGGGGGATGGACTTGTGGGGGCGGTGATCGTGGGAAGAGGACTGCCGGGAACGATCCGGGCGGACAGGGTGGAGTTCTTTCATAACGCCAGTGACGCTTTAGAGGCGGTGAATCGCGGTGAGATTGACTTTGTTTATGGTTTGGCTTCCTACATGGAATACGAAATTCAAAAAAATCATTTTACCAATGTAGTCCCTGTAACTCTTGTCAATGATCGTATGGATGTCAGCTTTGCACTGGCGAAGCCGGCAGATCCGGAGCTGCTTACGATTATCAATAAGGCAGTCAACAGTATATCGAGTGACAGAAGAAATGAACTGATGGACCAGAATCTGATCTCCGTGGGATCGGGACAGCTCTCCCTTACCGAACTTATTTATGCAAATCCTTTTATGTTTATTGGAGTTTTAACAACCCTCCTTCTGATCCTGGTTACTTCAGTCCTGTGGTTTAACCGTATGCGTGTAAAATCGGCGGTTATGCAGAGCAGCTTAGAGAAGGCGGAAGCGGAGAACCGGGCAAAGGGAGCGTTTCTTTCCCGCATGAGTCATGAGCTCAGGACGCCTATGAATGCCGTGGTAGGTCTGGCGGAGCTGGCCGGTATGACAGAAGGGGTACCGGAAAATGTCCGTGAAATGCTTGTCAAACTTCGCGCCTCTTCCCATTATCTGCTGGATCTGATCAACGATATTCTGGATATGAGCCGCCTGGACAGCGGGATGCTGGAAACGGCCAGCGAACCGTTTTCGCTGGAGGAGCTGTTGGGAGAGCTTCGAACGATGATGGAGACGGAGGCAGGGAAACGCGGGCTGATCTGTGAGATGGAGGCAGACGTTGATCACAGCAGAGTAACCGGTGATTCCATACGCCTGAGACAGGTTTTGATGAATCTGCTGTCCAATGCATTTAAATTCACCCCGGAAGGCGGTACCGTGACTCTGCGTGTGACCGAAAAAACGGGCGTCAATGGGAGCGCGGACTTCGATTTTCGTGTGACAGATACCGGAGTGGGGATTGCTCCTGAGGATCAGGAGCGTATCTTCGATACCTTTGAACAGATGGGGACAAACTACTCCAGGAGCCAGGGGACCGGTCTTGGGCTGCCGATCAGCCGCAGCATTGTACAGCTGATGGGCGGCGAACTGCGTGTGAAGAGTGAACCGGGGCACGGCAGTGAGTTCTATTTTACACTTACGCTGCCGTTAGACAGCCTTTCCGAGGAATGTGAGGACGGGAACCCGATGGTGACAGATGACAATCTGTTAGAAGGAGTCAGAATCCTGCTGGCCGAAGACAACGATTTAAATGCAGAGATCGCCATACAGCTTCTGGAGTTAAAGGGAGCGCAGGTGAGCCGGAGTGAAAACGGCAGACTGGCGGCAGAACGATTTGCGGCCAGTGCGCCGGGAGAGTTTCAGGCGATCCTTATGGATATCCAGATGCCGGAGATGAACGGGCTGGAAGCTACCCGGGCGATACGGGCCATGGACAGACCGGATGCCGCCGTTATCCCGATAGTGGCGATGACTGCAAATGTGTTCAAAGAGGATGTGGATGCGGCTATGGAAGCCGGAATGAATGGCTTTGAGGGGAAGCCGCTGGATGTAGAACATCTTTACCGGCAGCTCTGCAGACTTCTTGGGATCGATACGGAATGATGAAATGGCAGCCTAAAAAACCAGTTTTGGAATGGTGAATTCCAAAACTGGTTTTTTAGTGGACAAGAGGCTTTGAGCGTAAACGCATTTGCCTATGTGGTGGCCTGCTCGTTTGCTTTCTGCATTTTTCTGTAGAAAAACAGCAGATGATTCATGTGGGCAGTGCTTCTCTGGAAACCGCCGCTGCGGTTTCTGGCGGACCAGAGAGTATAGTGAACCTTCAGAATATCGTCCAGATCATCGAACAGAACCGCCATTTCACGGGAGAAGGCCCCGGGGTCATCTCTGAGCACGGTCATGGTGTAATACAGATGAATCCCATGGCGTACCATACGGAGACCGTTTTCCATCTCCCGGCGGATCAGCTCGCCGTCGGCACAGGCCAGGGCTGCTTCCGAGACCTCCTTTTCCACCTGGTCCAGATATTCCTTCATGGCGGCAAAGTCGATACAGATCGCAGGTTCCCGGGGAGGAATGGAGTTCGTTTTTGCAATGTTGGCGGAAAGAGTCAGGAGCCGCTCCATCTTCGCATCGAATTCCTCAATGGATTCATAAGTGTATTTGCTGGACATGACTGCGAATGCCAGCGTGGTGTTGTACAGCGGCGCATGCTCTAAGGGGTAGTAGTTGCCAAGGTCCCAGGCAGTCTGGAATGCGTTTTCTGCGGGGCTTTCATAGATGAAACGGTTGCAGAACCAGGCCGTTAAATCAGAATCACTTTCGGGTCCGCTCCAGGAACAGGCGGCCGTATAGGCGAATCCGGGGTAGCTGGCGCTTAAGTACTGCCAGTGGCCTAAATCGCCCCAATCGGTGGTGATAATTCCGAGACCGCCATATCGGATGGCACAGGAAGCGGCGTCCCGGATGTTTTTTGCCATATTGTCAGAGCGCCCGGTCAGGGATCCCCAGGAACTGGTTCCGGGGCAGAGACAGTAATTTAAACCGGTCTTCTGCATCAGTCTGGCATGGTCTTCAAAATGAGCATCGCCCTCGTAGATCCAGTCCAGCAGGATGGCATCCTTTGGAAAACGGGATACGCAGTCCGGGTGGTGCAGGATCTCATCGCCCCACATGAGCATTCTTTTTCCGCGGGAGGCGCAGTAAGCGTGCAGCTTTTCCACATATTCAAAGTACAGGTTCAGGCGGCCTTCCTTTTCGGCGGCCTGCTTATTCTTTCCCATCCCCAGCTCAAACGGTTCATCCATGTTGACATTGATACAGCCGGAGGAGGAGGCATCCATCAGCGTGCCTAAAAGCGTTTCCGCCAGTTCGAAGCTTCGGCTGTCGCGGACATCCAGGGTCATCGGCGGCCGCCAGAAGAGATTTTCAAAGATATACCCGTCCTCACATTCTGCAAGACTGCGAAACTGCGGTTTTTCCAACCATTTTTCCATGTGGCCCAGGACGTTTTGGTTGGGTACGAGATCGATAAAATGAGCTCTGGCATACTGGGAAAGTTCCCGGAATTCCTCCGGCGTCACCGGTGTCTCGTTGGTAAAAAGATAGTGAAAATCCTCGTAATCAAAACTGAATCCTTCCATATACAACTGAAGATGGTTGATTCTCATGGAAGCAAATAAGTCAATCAGTCCTTTAAGCGTCTCCATGGAAGGGATTTTGTCACGGCCGATATCGAGCATGATCCCTCGGACGGAAAGGGACGGTTCATCCGCAATCTCTGCACAGGGAAGAACACCGTCTGCCTGCGCAGCCAGCTGGACCAGTACGCCCAGTGCATAGAAGTAACCGGCGCCATCCTGGCAGGTGATCCGTATTCCATCGGAACTGATGCATATATGAAAGCTTTCCGGAGAACAGGTAACGTATTCCGCAGCCAATGTGATCCCGTCCGGCGAGTAGCCGCCGGGAAAAGCTTCTGCGAGAAGGGCGGCGGGGTCGAAACCGGCGTCCCGGCAGGAGGCTTCGATCTCAGGTGCGGTGGTCACGGCGCCATATCTGATGCCGGAAATGGTATTCTGCTGAAACGTGCATTGTTTTGGTGCAGGGAAAATTCGGTACATCTTATATACCTCCTAACATTTATCAAGATGTGAGACTGACAGCGGCAGCGGGAACCAGTTGACGGAATAAAGCGGGGAAGACGGTTCTCTGCCATAAAAGGAAGCCGGAGAGAATAGAAGATCTACCGCTTCTACATCGCTCATGCAGAGATCCGGTGTATCCCCGCACGGCGATACCGTAATTTCGCCGTGGGATACTGTGACAGCCAGTGCGGATCTGCCGCCGATTTGCAGAACGAGGCGGCCGTCGGTTAAAGGTTCTGACTCCGATTTGATGGAAAGGAAGAACCGGATTGCGTCACTGTAGTTGAATATTCGGTAATTATCTTCTTCCCGTACCGAAAAACGTTCATAGAAACCGGATATACCGCGGATTCGTTCTGTGTCATAGGAAGGGACTGCAAGCGTAAAGGCGTCACAGCCGTGGAGTGTGCTCCAGGCCTTCAGGGCGGAGAACAGCATTGCTTCATCCGTCAGAACCAGTTCGTAAATATGATCCTTAGTACCGCAGAGGTAACCGGCTGCGGTGCCTTCGCATTCTACTGCGTACAGCCCGCTGCCCCAGCTGGTGCAGACCGGGAAGAAATCCTGCTCCGACCTGACGGTATGTACCGGCAGCAAAGCATACATGCGGCTCAGCTTCTCAATCAGAGCGGTATCCCCGGCGGTTACCGGCTGCAGTGTGATCGGAATATCAGGATAGCGGGACGCGCAGTGACGGAAATTATCAGAGATGAATCGGTATTCCAGATAATGACCGCCGGGTTCATAGCCGTAATACTGATAGCGGTGACGCCTTCCATCCAGAATGCCTAAGGTAATCCCCTGGCGTTCCATATCGTCAGCGGCCATGGCCATCAGCTGCTTCATATAGCCTTTCCCCCGGCTGTAAGGATGAACCGAGACGCTGCCCACGGTGGCACAGGTAATGGTATGGCCGCTGTGCTCCAGGATGATGGGAAGGACGCAGACGACAGCGCGTATCTGGCCGTCTTCTTTAGCCAGATAGTGGCACCATTCGGTCTGGCGGTCCGTTCCGTAAAGTTTGGGTAAGAGGGTCCGGAAGTTATGAGGGACCCGGTGCATGCTGAATACCATATTGATGAAGTCCAGAATCTCCGGAAGTTCTCCCGGCTGGCCCTTGCAATAGACGGTCATGAGACAAATCTCCTTTCTGTTTCAAACACATTCTGAGCATCTGCAGCCACGCAATGGCGCGGCGGCCTGACAGCTGCTGTTATGCAGCACCAAAAGAAAAAATATTCCTAAAAGTATGAAAAAAGCATAAAAACAGATTAAAATTTAGATACCATCCATGTTAGCACAATTTGGGAAGCAACACAATATAAAAGTAAAAAAATCAAAAATATTAGGAAAGTTCCATAATATAAGGTGAGTAAATACGGCATATTGACTATATTGACAGATATGAGAGAAACGTGTACGATAAAGAAAAATATTAAAAAAAGTATGAAAAAGGAGAAGCAATATGTCAAAGATTGTATTTGTCCCTTTGGATGAACGGCCCTGCAACTATCTGTATCCTGATTATATCGGGCGGATGAGCGGACTGGACTTAAGGATACCTCCGAAGGAAATTCTGGGAGATTTAAAAAAAGAGGCCGATGTGGAAGCTGTATGGGAATGGACAAAAGGACAGGTAAAGGGGGCCTCCCATCTCGTGGTATCCAGGCATTGTACCATCGAGACTCCATCATCTGCCGGAGGCGGTCTGTGAGGAACGGCTGGAACGCTTAAAGGAGATCAGGGGGCTGGAGCCGGATATTCAGATATATGGTTTTCAGCTGATTACCAGGGCTCCGGCCAGAGATGGCAGCGGGGAAGAACCGGATTATTATGAGGATTACGGATACCGTATTTTCCGTTACGGAGTAATCCGGGATAAGGAGTCGGTAAATGCGGCCACACCCGAGGAACTGGAAGAACTGGAGACGATCTGCCGGGAAGTACCGGAGGAGTATTTAAATGATTTTTTGGAACGCCGCCGCGTAAATTATCATAACCATATTCGAACCATCGAACTGGTGGAGGAGGGCGTCATCGACTATATGATAATTCCTCTGGATGACTGCCGGGAGTACGGTTATGCTCCCTCTGAGCGGAAAAAACTCAGCTCTGTTATGGCGAAGAAAAACCTGCTTTCCCGCATCGCCATGTATCCGGGAGCGGACGAGATCGGCTGTACACTGCTTGCCAGGGCGATTAACGGGCAGAGCGGACTGACACCTGCCGTTTATGTGGATTACTCTTCTCTGCGGGGAAAGACACAGATTCCTTCCTATGAGGACCGAAGCATCGGCGAGACGGTTCTGTCCCATTTGCTGGCGGCAGGCTGCAGCGAGGCGGAGACCTCGGCCGAAGCAGACTTTGTGCTGGCGGTCAACCCGCCGACACCATTCAGTTTAAAGCTGGAAAAAGAAATCCTTACTGACGATATTATCCTGGAGAGTGAGAGGAATCTGTCTGCTTTTCTGGCAAGAATCAGGAAATACCGGACAAGAGGGCTGGCGGCAGGCGTTGCCGACTGCGCCATTCCCAATGGGGCTGACCGGGCGCTGATGCAGTTTTTATACGAACAGGATATGCTGAAAGAGCTGACCGCCTACGGCGGCTGGAATACCTCATCCAATACCCTTGGAACGGTACTGTCCCATCTTTGCGCGTGGAACGCGGCGGAGAGGCTGGGACGCTTAACTGGAGAAGCGCGTGAGGCTTCTGAAGAATTCCTGTTCTTCCGGTATCTGGAGGACTGGGGGTATATGGCGGAGGTGCGCAGAGACGTTACTGACCATCTGACGGATATCGATCCGGAGCTGAACCGTCTTGACTTAAGGGATAAGGAGCCTGTGGTCCGGGAGATTGTGAAGAAGAGGCTGGAAGAGTTCCAGGCGAAGTATTTTCCGAAGGAACCATACCGGTTTGAACTGAGGATGCCGTGGAATCGGATGTTTGAGGTAGAGATTAGTCTTTATCGATAATTAAGAAAAGTATGTTGTGACATTGCTGCCTGAACCGTTGCAATATGTTTTTTCCAGTTTGAAAATGTGCCATAATTATCGATGTATTTGCTTATCTCCCATGATAAAATATTTATGTATAGTCGTACAGAAATCAGAGGATAGCTGGTAACTATAAATTACTGTAGCAATCCGAAGCGCAATCATCAGACGCACGAAAGTCTTTTGATTACTTCTAAGTAAATTAGACACGGAGGGTTTGGATTTTTCAAGCCCTCTTTTTGAGTTCATCATCAGCTCAAAGTATTGAATGACTTTTCAAAGGCGAATGATTTCCGCGGACAGTGAGCCTAACGGACACGCTGAAGGCGCGGTTTGATTTTTTTACAATAATAGATTCCCATGCAGACCGCAGCGGTTCCCCAGGTGACGGGATAGCCGAGATACAGGGTGTAGATGGACGGGAAGAAGGGAATCATGATCGTCAGCCAGAGGATTCTGAGGCCGCATAAATTCAGGATTGACAAAAGCATGGTACTGAAGGTGTCCCCTGCGCCCCTGGCGGTTCCAATCAGAATCTGACATGTGATCAGCAGAATGTAGCCTGGTCCCAGCACCTGACCCATCATGGCTCCATAATGGACGACCTCAGGGGCGGCGGTGAAGAGCCGGAGCGGCCCTGCGCTGAAGAAGAGCAGGATTCCAATGGCGGCTGCGTAGAGGTTGCCGAGCCACAAAAACTGTTTAAATCCTTGCTTTACACGGTCAAACTTTCTTGCTCCCATGTTCTGTGCGATGTAGGTGGTCGTGGTCAGAGAGAGGCAGTTGGCAGGGAGAAGGGCAAAGCTGTCCACTTTCCCGTAAATGTTGCTGCCGGCCATGGCCAGAGAACCAAAACCGTTTAAATAGCTCTGCACAATGACGTTGGACAGGGAGGTGACGGCAGTCTGAAGGCCTGTGGGAATGCCGAATTTTAATATCTTAATCAGCATGGCCTTATCGGAATGAATCTTTGATGGAATCAGGCGGTAAATGTCATCGGTATGAGTCAGCTTCCATAACACACAGGCGGCCGAGACCAGCTGTGCGATTAAGGTGGCCAGCGCGACTCCCAGCACGGCCATATGAAAGACTGTGACAAAGACAATATCCAGCACTACGTTAATGACAGAGGAAAGGCAGAGGCAGTAAAGCGGATGCTTCGTATCTCCCGCCGCCTGCAGAGTGCCGGCCCCCATGTTGTAAAGGATATTAAAGAGTGCTCCAAGAAAATAGACGCGCAGATAGAGCGCTGCGTCCGGGATGACGGAAGAGGGGGTGTTCATAGCGGTTAAAATAAGGGGAGAAAGAAGACAGCCTGCGATAGAAACCAGAATTCCTCCCAGGATACAGAAGCAGAAAGAAGTATGGACGGCTGAATGAAGCCGGGTACCATCTCCGGCGCCGTAATACTGTGCGATGATGATTCCAGCACCGGTAGTCAGGCCGATGATGAAGCCGATGAACAAATTAATAATCTGGGCGCTGGCGCCAATAGCGGCCAGCGCACCGCTGCCTACGAAATTGCCTACGATAAAGGAATCTGTAGTGTTGTAAAGCTGCTGAAACAGGTTCCCAATGATGAGGGGGCCTGTGAACAGCAGAATCGATCGGGTTATGGGCCCTTCAGTCAGTGAAGCAGATGGTCGCTCCTTCATAATCCTGTCTCCCGCCTGTCCTTTCAGGTCTGGTCGCTGTCAGACGAATCCGACTGGCTGCGGCTGCTTTCAAGGTAATTATAAAAGGTAAATTTGCTGATTCCCAGAAGTTCACAGATCTGTTCCCCGGACTTCGTGATGAGGAATGCTCCTTTCTGGTCAAGGAAACGGATAAACTCAATCTTCTCGTTCTTGTTCATCTCCAGCGCAGGCTTTCCGATCTGTTCCTGTCCCATCTGAATCAGATGGCTGAGAAGATTATTCACGTCGGGAGCGAAAATCTCCTCGTCGTTGGAAGTAAAGCTGTCAAACTGGTTAAACTGGCGTAAATACCCTTCAAACTGAAGTGTCTCTGTGATATCCAGGTTCACGCAGATCGATCCGATGACCTCGCCCTGATCATTTTTTAGATAGATCGATGAGGAACGGAGAATCTTTCCGTCCTGTGTGGTGGTAACATAGTTAAAACGATCCCCATCCAGCACGGTTCCGCGCAGGACTTCCAGCCCTAAGTTGCTTCCGCAGCCCCCGATGGAACGGTGGGTGATGTCTCCGTTTCGGATATCGACAATGGTATGGTTGTAATCCTTTGTCAGATCATGAAGCACGATTTCGCATTTGTTACCGAAGTGCTGCTCTACTAATGTGAGAAGCTGCTGAAGTATAGGCATAATTTCATCAAGGGTTTTCATGGTAATCACCTCTCAAATATGAAAAAAAATAAGAATATAGTTGCGAATACTGTTTGTAGACTCAGTATATCATATTAAAAGTTTTTAAACAATAGAGAAATCAGAAAAAAAGTATGAGAGTTACGCCGAAATCCCGGAGAGCACCGGCGCCGGTGCTCTCCGGGATTTCGGCTGTGTACTGGCTTCGCTGGATAAAAAGATGCATGGATATTATTTTAAAGGGGATAGCTGGTGGGCTGCTGGGATCTGATGGTGCAGACAGCGGGAACTAATGATGTAAATGTGTGCCGCAGCTTTCGCCGATAATGAGTTCGGGGGGGAAGGTTATTCTGGCGTTTTCTGTGGAGCCCTGTATGGACTGGATCAGGGTGCGGACAACCATCTGTCCCCAGCGCCGGCTGTGGTGATGGATGCTGGTGAGACGGGGCATCGTGTAGTCGGCAAAGTAAAAACGGTCGCAGCTGATGAGGGCCACGTCGCGGGGGACGGAGAGGCCGTGATCGGCAAATGCACGGATAGCGCCAAGCGCCACATTGTCATTCATGGCGATCACGGCGGTGAAGGGCGTCTCCCTCGTTAGAAGTGCTTCTGCAGCCTGGTATCCGTCCGGCAGATAGTAATCAGATAGAGATATTAAGTCTTCCTGTACCGCACTGCCGGAGGAGGCAGCCGCTTTTTTATATGCTTCCAGACGGGTCTCCGTGATGGTGACGCCGGGCTGGCCGCCGGCAAAGGCGATATGCTTGTGGCCCAGTGAGGCGAGGTAATTGTAGGCGGTGACGACTCCGCTTCCATTTTCTGAATCAAGAAAGATACAGTCGACGCCGGGGATTGCCCTGCCTGCCGCTACGACCGGAATGGAGGCGGCCAGCTTATTCAGCGCCTCCTTATAGGCGGGATTGGGCTCGACCATGTCCAGCTGGCCGCCGATAATCAGTATTCCATCTACTTTTTTGTCCATCATCATGCGGAAATATCCCGTCTCGTCGATCGGTGAATCCCCATGATGAAAACGGGTGTTGCACAGATAAACAGAGTATCCCTCCTCGGCGGCACACCTCTGGACTTCCTGAAAAATGGTTGCGAAATAGGGATTGGTGATATCCGGCAGAATGACGCCCAGCGTCATGGTTCTCTTCGATATCAATCCCCGGGCGAGCGCGTTCGGCGTAAAGTCGTATTTTTTGACTACCGCTTCGATGCGGGCCTTTTTATCGGCGGAAACCGGTACTTTTCCATTTAAAAAACGGGAGACGGTGGCGACAGAGACACCGCTTTCCTGGGCGATCTGGGTAATTGTTATATTGGATTTCATAATCAGCCCCTCCAAAATATGCTTGAATCCCACGGACGAAGAACCGGGGGTCTTCCCAGTATAACACGGACGAAATGAAATTGCAATGAAACCCTTTTCACAAAAATATCAAATGAAATTTATGAAATATCACGAATTGACAAGAAAAAGAACGGATGGTATCGTAAAAATATGAAAAGGTTTTCATAAACTCATGCGAAGCGTGTGGAGAAAGGGAGTAAAAGAAATGGATACATATCTGGGAATTGATTACGGTGGAACCAAGCTTCTGATTGGGGAGGTCCGGGAGGATGGGGTGCTTTTGAAGTACAGGAGGTATCCGACCGGGCTTACGGGGCAGGAGGAGATTGCCGCTCATCTGCTTCAGTGTCTCGATAACTACGTAGCGGAGGAGGCTCCGGAAGGAAGAATCCGAGGGGCAGGAATTGGTATTGTAGGGATCAGCGATTTTAAGAATGGGATCTGGCATTCGGTGAATCATGAAGACGGGATACCGCTCCCTCTGGCGCAGATGGCCGCTGCGCGGCTTGGAGTGGAGACGGGGATCGACAACGACGTCAGGAGCGCGGCTGCAGCGGAGCTTTTGTGGGGAGAAGGAAAGAACTGCTCTGATTTCATATATGTCAATGCGGGAACCGGGCTGGCTGCCGGATTTGTAATCGATGGGAAGGTGCTGCATGGGGCTCACTGTGATGCCGGGGAAATTGGCCATATGGTTGTGGATTACAGGAGTAGCAGAAACTGTGTCTGTGGACGAAAGGGCTGCTGTGAGCTTACGGCTTCCGGAATCGGGATTCACAGGATGGTCGAAGAGAGACGGGCTGATGCTCCGGCTGAACTCCTGGAGCTGGGGAAGAGCGGGAGATATCCGGCGGCGGCCGTATTCCGTATGGCCAGAGAAGGCAGTGAATTCTGTCTTTCCATCGCAGAGGAGGCGGCCTCAGTGCTGGGCTGCACCATTATGAATCTGGTGCGCATGTCAGACCCTGATATGGTGGTGGCCGGCGGCGGACTGATGTCGGATCCGTGGTTCTTTCAGCGCGTGGAAGGATATTTGGAGAAAGTGACCATGCGCCATGTATCAAAAGGGTTCCGGGTATCAGGCTTCGCCCCGGCATTTTCCGGCGTAATCGGCGCTGCGGCTGTAGGACGCCTGAAAAGCGGGAGAGAGGGAAGAAATATCATTTAGAAAGATAGAATTTATAACATCAGATTTTATGACAAAGGAGATTAAATCATGAAGATAACGATTGCAGAAACAGAAAAACAATTTGACGAAACAGGTGCCTGGAGAATAATCGGACAGATTCTGGCCAGGAAAAATTCCGTTATCGGCCTTTCTACCGGGCAGACGACGACTAATATGCACAGAATTGTCAGCGAATTATACAAGCTCCATCCCTTTGATGTGTCAGAAACCGTCTTCTTTAATGTGGATGAACTGACGAATCTGCCGCGGAGTTACGAGGGCAGCTGCTACGCC
>ERZ772820.2183-NODE-2183-length-14143-cov-5.759441_pt1 | contig 14143 bp, 8 predicted proteins | sample MGYA00511377_ERZ772820 | MGnify/ENA primary metagenome ERZ772820 (study PRJEB29015, sample SAMEA2737684) | human gut metagenome | biome: human gut; feature: human-associated habitat; material: faeces | place: China | collected 2012 ...
TGCTGCCGCCAGTGGTGCTGCCGCCAGTGGTCACATTGATGCCGCCAGCCACAATGGTCGGGTAGAGCTTAACATTCTGCGCATTCTTAAAGGTGGTGGTCTGAAGCGTTACCTGCGCACCATCTGCGCAATCTGCTTTTACATTGAATGTCAAGGTAAACAGAACACCATCGTCCGTATGCTCCCCTGCGTTAGCATCAACATAGAGATTCACCTTTCCCGTATCTTTATTACCGGTAAAGTTGCCCTCAATATTTCCCTTTTCAGCTTTTGTCAGCTCCAGTTTATCTCTGTCATACTTGACGGTAAAGTCAAAAGCCGCAAACCCCGGATTATCCGCAATGGAAACATTCAGTGTAACTTCGTCGCCCGCCTTAACTTCTTTTTGTACAGTCTCAACGGTGATCGTAGCCGCACTGCCGTTATCAGTGCCAGCTGCCATAGCAGGGGTGAGCGCCATTGTGAACACCACCACTATGGAAAGAATCACCGATAACCATTGTTTTGCATTCTTCATGTTTTTTCGTTCCTTTCTTTATGAAAATGTGTTGTATCACATGATACACGTAGGGTTGCTACTTCTGTCGAAGGATGCCCTATCCGGCATCCTTCGACAGAAAAGGAATCTCAATCGCCGTAGCCGGCCAACCGCCGCTGGAGAGCCCAGGCATCGAAAATATCAACATCACCATCGCCATTGATATCGCCATTAGCAGGAATGATACCTTCTACATCATACCCCGCAAGGTAGCGACTCAGTGCGTAGACATCGAAAATATCAACATCGCCATCGCCGTTGACATCGCCAGCCACGGTGCTCTGTAGATTAAAGCGGCTGTCCATGTTGGCCAAGCGGTTTTCGATCCAGGTTGTCATCTCATCCACAACGCCCTGATAGCTCGCGCCCGGCCAAATGTGGCCTTCCATCTCCGGGTTGCCGATGCGGATATAATCCCAGATGGTGTAGTTCATAGCCGCGCTGTTCTTCAGAAGGGCATACTGCCGACTAATGACGCCATCCTCACCCAGCCACCGGCGTACCGCCGGGGCAAATTCACTGTTATAATACTCCACAACAGCATCCTTAAAGGCCGGGATCTGGATCAGCGCCTGAGCCAGATAGTGGTAGTCCACGATCTCCGCATCATTGGTCTTGTTCCAGCCGGTACCGAAGGTCATATCCTGATCCCAGATGGGGCCGGCATACATTATGCCGTCTGCATCCTTGTAGAAATAGACCGAGGAGATGAATCCGTCACAATTCAGCGCCAGCTCCTGCAGCAGGAACACCTTGACCAGCGAATCCATGTCCACATACTCATAGAAATACTTTCCGGTACCGGCATTATAGCCCGTGTACGCGCCGGTATCATCCGTGGCGTAAACAGCGTCCTCAAAAGCCTGATAGTACTCGCTGATGTACTTCATGGCGGAATCGCCGCACCACTCAGGGCTCTTGACATTGAACGCAACACCCTGGCGGGTCTTGAAGCCACTGGCCTCATCCCACATGTCGTGATTCAGCTCGATGAGATAGCCGCCCGTGATGTTCTTAGGCTCCGTCAGATCCTTGGTGTACTGGTACTGCTGACCGTAGCTATTCTCCGCCCGAGTGGTGGTCATATCGGTACCGTAGCCTCCATTGAGCTGTTCATACGCCTGCTCCATGTCCGTGATGGCCACAGAAGCTGCGCCAACAGAGTTCTTCTCGCTGAGGAGATAGACACCGCGATACTCCCCATCATAGTAGAGGTTGACCCAATCGCAGCTTGCGGTATACGCAAGCCCCAGCTCAGCCGCCAGATCCTTGATGAGCTTATCGTGCATCTGTGTGGCATCGAAGTAGCTGGCCAACAGCACCCACGTCTTTACCTGCTCCTGCTTCCCCAACAGATCGCTGGGCTCTGCCAGCTTGATCTGATAGGACTTCTTCTCGGCGTAGGTGAACGTGGAATTGCCCCGCGCCTTGATCTGCTTCAGTCCGCCATTGTAGATGCTGGTGCCATTTGCAGCGATCAACGCCATCGCAGCGTCTGTCACCACATTGTTCTTGCTACCATCAACGTAGGCAAGACCTCTGTTTGCACTATCTGCGCTGGTCAGATACAAAGTGGGCAATCCGGATGCCTGCATCACACGGAAGGTCAGTGTATCGGCGCCCTTGCCGACGGAAGCGGTGATCTCCCGATAGCCGTCTGCATTGGCTGCCGCAACAGCGGTGAGATCCACGGTGCCTTGCAAGTAAGCTGTTCCCTTATCGCCAGTAAGGAGTACCTTATCGCTTTCGGGTGTCGTGGTAACGGTCAGGGAGAGCTTCGTCAGATCCGCAGAGGCAGGCAGGAAGAGATACTTGGCGCCATCATTCTCTGTAAGGGTGATCTGATGACCGTCTACGGTAGCCGCCACAGAGGTGACATCTGCCGGTGCGGGATCCGTCCGTGCGTAGAGAACATTCGACCACTTAGCACTATTGTAGACCTTGTCATTCTCTGCTGCCACCTTCGTGCGGCCAGCCGCCACAAAGTAGTAGCCCATATCCGCAGTCAGGCCGGTTACTGTAAGGGTCGTCTTTTCAGTGGTTCCCACGGAGTGTCTGCTGCTGTTGTTCTCGTTGCACCGAAATACCTCGTAGTACCCCGCGCCGGGAGCCGCAGACCACGTCAGCGTCACGGAATCCTCCGTAGTCTCCGTACACTTCAGATCCGTTACATCATTAGGCACGATGTAATAGGTCAGCGTCTTTTTTCCGTAGTAGTCACCACGGCCTGTGCACTCGATTTCCGCCTCACCGACGTCCTTGCTGTCAGGCCATTCCACATAGAGATCCGGGATCCGGTTATTGATGAGGTTGGCATCGTTGCTCTGTGTCAGCACATAGTCCCCGTACTTGGCAAAGCTGCCGGGGCGAACGCCTCCCTCGAGATAATAGTATCCGGGCACTGGTTCAAGTTCGCGCGGATCGTCGGGGCTGCCGAACTTGAACACTACCTCTTCCCCGGCGATGTCAATGCCCTTCGTTTTGCAGACCGTGCAGACATAGTCGTCATCCCAGACATGACCAACAGGCATCTGGAAAGCTGATCTGTCCGTTGTGTCGCAGCCCGGGCAGGTATACGTGATATAACCGCCGGTCACGCAGGTACGGCTGTCGTTCTGCGTCGTCACATAGGCATAGCCATCCGCGCAGGAGTGATATCTGTCCTCTCCCACCGAGGAGAACTCGTTCTTCTTGACGCTGCCCTTTGCAAGGATCACCTGTTTGCCGTCCGTGGTATTCAGCAGGCCGCTGAATGCATACTCGCCCGTGGGCTCCAATGCCTCGCCGCAGACCGTACAGGTAATCGTCCCCTTGGACATATCGTACTTGCTGGCGGCATCCACCTTGTGCTTGCCCAGCTCGCAGTCGGTGCGCGTCTCAGTGTAAAAATCCAGCTCCGTGCCATCATACTTGACCGCCTTCACCGTGAAGGTCTCCTCCGTGGCCTCCACCGTCAGGTACATACCGATATAATCGTTGTGCGGGATCGCTTTTACATACTCCTCGCGCTTATGGAAGGCATTGCTCTTGCCGCTGAGGTCGCCGCAGACATAGTACACAACGCCGCCGCGGCTATCCTCAGCCTGCTTTACGCCGCCGATCATGGGATAGGTGCGGGCATAGGCGTGATCGTCACCGCCGAATACGAAGTCGAAGCCCGCCTTTTCGATGGAGGCGAGGATCTCCGGCGTTGCGGAAACGGACTCGGTACCGTAGATAGGCTCGTGAGCCACAAGCACCCTCCAGATGCAGTCAGTCTTCAGCGTCTCGGCGATGTCCGCAAGAGCCGCAGCCAGCTTCGTTCCGTTGTTGACAACCACAACGCAAACCTTGCCATACTCCACCTTGTACCAACTATTCTGGGTACTGACAGGCAAATCATAGATCGCGTTACTAATTTCACCGTCCACATCGCCATAATATTCGTGGTTGCCCATGACATGGATCATGTCCACACCGCTGAGAGTCTTGCTGTTGACCGCGTTTAGGAACGGGCGCCAGTTTTTAACATACTCCGTTACATTGTCAATAGCATCGCCGGTCTGGATAGCAAAATCATAGACCGTTTCGTCACTTGCCAGATCATTAAGGACACGGCTCAGGTTGGCAGTATCCGAGGATTGAATATCGCCGAGGATAAAGAAGTTGGTCGACTCAGCCCCTGCCGCAGGCATCTTAAAGCTCTGCGTATCAGACCATGTCTCCCCGTCACCCACCTGATAGTAGTAGGTGGTGCCGGGCTGCAGGCCCGCAAGGGACACCTTATTGCTCCGCAAAGCATCACCATGGCTGCTCTGCACAAAGGTCTGAATGGTAGAGTCCCCCTCCAGCGTGACAGGATTGGTCAGGTCATTTGCGGTAGAATATCTCACGAAAGCCTTTGCTGCAGAACCATCAATCTGGGTAAGCCAAGTTATGCTCTTAACATTTGGCTCAGATACGCCATTGGTCATGATGCCAAAGGGTTTGCCCTCGTTCTCCGCCGTCCGCTCACAGACGATCACCCGCTGATTCCAAGAACGCCCGCTGTTGGCCTTTTCCGCATAGAAGGTATACTCTCCCGCCGTATCAAAGGTACGGGTCAGCTTCCCCTTCATATTTGTTTTGCCCAGCTTGGTAGCCTCATTAGAATCTTTATTTACCTGATAGATATTTGCACGGGAAACAGGCTTTCCCTCTGCATCCGTCACAGTCAGCGCCGTCGCCATTCCAGCAACGACCTGCTCACAGCTAAGCTGATACCCCGCCGTCAGCGCGACCTCCTGCTCCGTACCGGAGAAGGTATAGGTCTTGCCGCTCTCCGTGCCGTCGTCAATGGTATAGTTACCCTTCGTGACGGTGTATCGCAGCGTGTCCCCCTCCGCGACGTCCGCGGGGATGTTGATGATAAGGTATCCCAGCTCAGACACATAGTCATATTCAGCTGCAGTTTCCGCTCCGAAGAGCCGTGCCAGCAGTGACCGCTGTGCCGGCTTCCGCGTGATCGTGATTTTTGCCTGCTTATCTGTCTTGATAAGTGTCAGTTCATACTCATCGGAGCCCTCCACAGTCGCCTTCTCCAGATATTTCGCGGCGTTGCCCATGGTGCTGAAATCTACGGTGATCTCGGCCTTGGTCACAGGCTCTCCCGTGTTGTTCACGATGGAGAGGGCGTATTCCTTGCCGATCTCCGGCGCTTCCGGCTGGGGCAGCACATCGATGGCCGATCTCTGACCCTCGGCATCCTCTACCCGGAAGGTACGCGTCTCTTCGGTCACATTGCCGTAGAAGTCCTTGAGCCGAATTGAGAGAGTGTGAGAACCATTACGGAGGTTCACGCCCTTAAGGTAGAGCGAGCCTTCGTTGATTTCCAGCTGTTCGGTGTAGTCCGCGCCGTCCAGCAGCACGCGGATTCCGCTCTGATCGATACCGGTGGCATACTTGTCGGTGAGCTCACTGTCAGAATACACCGCCGAGAAGGTGAGGTTACCGCTGCTCAGCACAGTAGAGCCGTCCCCGGCTAACACTGTACCGCTGCCGGTCTCCGTGACAGACTCCAGCACAGGACGAGTGATATCGTTGGTGTTGGTGCCGTAAATAAACTGCAGATTATCAACATAGAGATAGCCCTCACTCTTAGTGCAGTTCTGCGCCGAAGTAACACGCACTGTGTAGGCTCGGGACACATCAACAGGCATCTGGAAGGCGGAAATATCTGCTTCCACCCAAGTCCAATCCTTGCCGGCCCAGTCGTTGAGTGTGCTTCCACTCACTGTGCCATCAGTATTGTAACTATAGTACTGCACATAGGCTGCTGTACCGTTAAGCTGCTTGCCGTCCACATAGCTTATGCTGCCGTCCTCATTGAACTTCATATATGAAGTTGCGAGGTCAGCCTCAAATGCGCCTCCTTTTAACACCGCTTTCAGCACAGAGTTGTCACCCTTGCACGCAGCAGGCACCTTGATCCACATACCGATTTTAGTCGGCTGTACCGTATTAACAAGGAGGTCCCCCGAAAAGCCAAAGTCTGCCGCCGCAACCACTGTAGAACTAATTTTATTATACGCAAAGTCGTAACCGAGCTTAAACGCATATTGGCCAAAGCGGACATTTTCATCTTCATCAGCGCTGACAACCTGATTATATCCTTCAGGGAAAATCACGCCCTTACCCGTCGTATCACGAATCCACAGGCGGTCGCTTTTCACTTCTTCGGGAAGGAGCTGTCCGCTACCGCCCGCAGAGGAAGGCCCAACGTGTGTGGACCAGTGCTCTTTCGCATTGGTGCCATTATGATCCTCAAAGTCCATCAGGACAAACGGTTCCATGCCGACCACGACATCAATCACACCACTAACGGAGGAATTGTTCTTAATCGCCACATGGATCTTGCCACGCAAAGAAGTGTCTGCATCCGCAGTAAACTTATTGTTATCAAATTTTCCAAGCGAAAATGTAAATGATTTTTCTGTGTTCAAGTTGCGGATACCGTAGCTTTTGCCGTCAGAAAGGGTCATCGGTTCGAAATTCTCGGTAACATCTGACTTGACAACTTGTTTCGGGTCCACCATAGAATACAGTGTTGCAGTCTTGTGCTTCAGCGTTTCTTCTACCTGCACAGAGCCGTCAGCGCTGGTCGAAATCGTGCGTCCAGATTCGATATATGTGGAATCATAGAGCACATCACTATCATACTTATAAAGGAGATGGAGTTCCTCTCCTTTTTTTTCAGTCCCTGTCAGAGGCAAACCCAATTGTGCCCAACGAGCTGCCGCAGCCTGCCAAAACGGGGTGTAATACTGTTCCAGTTTGACAGTATGCTTATAACTCAGGCCATTTTCGTCAATACTCCACTCAAAGTCCCCATCCTTATATTTGACCTCACGGCCTTGCCATGTGGGCTTGAAGGTCAGGTCACTGGTCTCGCCGAAATCGATGGAGACGCTGTTGTTGGTGAAGCCCAGCTTGTCCGGCCACCGGATCTGAATGGCGGTCTGTCCCACAGTCTTGCCGTTGACCTGCAAGCCCACGGTGACCTCACCGCAGGTATCCTCCGCCGTGTAAAGGCCGGTGGTTGCATTGATAGTGCCGCTGCCGGAGAGCACCGTCCACGCAGCGTCCGCGGGAATATCCGCACGGCCGCCGGCCGCATCCACGCCCGCCGCCTTAAACTGTACCGTGCTGCCGGGCGTATAGACCTCGTTATTGGGCGTCAGCACTGCGTGATCGAACTGCCCTGTGGGCTGTGCCTTAGAAAGCACCATAATGGTGTTGGATACCTTGCGCTCATAGCCGTCGGAGGGGCGGCAGCGCAGGGTCAGGCCAGCCGATGTATTGTTTTCCGACTCACCCTCACGCTGGGTAGCAAAGGTAGAGGAGCCGCCGCCATCCAGGTTGACCGCCTGTACGCAGCCCAGCGCTTCCATGGCCGCGCCGACCTCCGCCATAGTCATACCCACAGAATAGGGTGCCTGGCGGCCATCCACCATCAGCATTACCACGGTACCGTCCGCCTTGATACCGATAGCCGTGCGGGACGCGCGGGTGGTGTTGTCCAGTCCGCTGCGGGCGTGTCCGTTTTCAAAAATATCGCCAAAGCTGGCAACTGCCTCCAGCACATTGCCGGCAGCAAGGGCTGCATTACACTCCTGCGCGCTGGTGATATGCGCCGCGCCGCTGCCGTCGATCCAGAACGTGGTGCCGGTCGGCTCATTGATCACGGTGCCGCTCATGATGAAAGCACCGCTGGGGCGGCCATTGCTCATGTCGTAGCCGCCGGCATTGATCGCGCCCACAACATTGGTGTTGCGGCGGGTCTGCATGCTCTGCGCCTGCTTGGTTGTCTCCGTCATGGCCCAGTTTCTGCCGGTTTTAATGGTGTCAATATCATCGTCACCGTAGCCCACTGCCACAGAGGCCGTGGAGTCCTTGCCGACCTTGATCTCCATCACATGCCCCATCATCTGTTGGGTCAGTGACGCATTGTTCAGGATCCACTCGTACTCGGTGACATCCGGTGTAACGGCATATTTCTTCTCCGAGATCTGCCGTATGCCCAGTGTGTCAAGACCACTTCCGGCCGCGACATCCACCGCCAGCGCATGCACCGGCAGCAGTGATACCGCCATGCACAGCGCAAGCAAAGCTGTCAGTACTCTTCTCCTCATCTTGCCCTCTCCTTCATCTGTTTATATTTTTACCATTCTTCTCCAACAGTCCGCGCGAATCTCTGCGCGCGTTGTCACGGTGTGACAACGCGCGTCGCCGTATATACGGCGAGTCCAGCCCATATTTGATTTATGTCTATGCGACACGCAAGTGTGGTGTCTCCACACATACCACTACCATGTCAAAAGGCACCGGTGTCCGTCCGGTAGGACGGCAGGTATCCGTCCACACACAACCGTCCGACGACACAGTGCCTGATCACGTCCGCAGCGCGATGCCGCATCCGGTATTCGGTTGACCCCGTTTGTGCGGCTCTGATCCGCACGCGGATCCCCCAACCCCCTCTGTTCCGTGTCAGATAACCACTTATTTGTAGTACCGATGCCTGTACTGTACCATACTTTTCTCAAGAAAGCAAGTGCCCTACCGTAAATTTCCCGATTTTTTCCCGGAATGTTTTTCTTCCCGCCGCCATTGTGTCCCGTCCGAAAATGTGGTATGCTGGGGAAAACGGTAAAGGAGCTCTTTTTATGCGTCTGATCTCATGGAACGTCAACGGCCTGCGGTCGTGTCTGGGCAAGGGCTTTCTGGATTTCTGCGCCTTCGCGGACGCGGACATCATCTGCCTGCAGGAGACGAAAATGCGCCCGGAGCAGGCGCAGCTTGATCTGCCGGGCTACCGCATGTTCTGGAACAGCGCGGACAAGGCCGGCTACTCCGGCACCGCCGTGTTCACCCGGCGGGAGCCGCTGTCCGTCACCTACGATTTCGGCGCTGTTTTCGCCTGCATCTCATTTGCCCATGACAACAGCGCGTCTAAAACAGGTTTCTCCTGTTCCAGCCGCTTTTTATGCCGCTCCTCCGGTATCAGCTCCGCCAACGCCTGCCCCAGCTTGAAAAGTCGGGAGTAATACCGCTCGCCCATGGCCGCAGGAGAATTCTTCTGCGCCTCTTTGGGCAGTGTTTGCAGCGCCTCGTCAAATTTTCGCCGCGCGTGGGCCCAGCAGCCCACCACACGAATATTACCCGGCAGCTTATGATCCCCTTGGTATCCATCCGCGTGCAGCCAGCCCGAGAAGCCTTTCAGGAAAGCCTCCGCATGCTCCGCTTTTCGGGTGGGCTGGTACTCATACAGCACAATGGCCTGTTTCGCGCAGCCGCTGGTGCGGTACAGCCACATGTAGGACTTGCTGGTGGAGGAACGTCCCGGCTCTTTCAGCACCTGCAGCGTTGTCTCATCCGCGTGCAGTACCGGCTCTCTACAGAGCTGCTCATGCAGTGTATCGTAGACTGGCCGCAGCCATTTCTCCGAGACGTTCAGCAGCCAGTTGGCCATGGTCTGCCGGGACAGCTTCAAGCCCTGACGATTGAAGTCCTGTTCCAGCCGGTACAGCGGCGAGTGCATGACGAATTTCTGGGCTGCCAGATACGCCACTGCCTCCGCGGAGGCAAAGCTGCCTGGCAGCAGCGCAGGCTCTTTCACTGCCTTTACAATGTTGGCTTCACCAGTCTCCTGCTCGCAGCTCTTGCAGGCGTCTCTTCCAACTTGGTGCTCTTTGCTTCCAACTGCGCATTTTCCTGCTGCAAGTGCTCATATTCCGCACGGGAAATGGTCACCATTTCCTCCGTGTTACTTGTCTGCATTTCTTTGTTTTCCATGCAAATATTATACCACAGAACACGGCAAAAAGCCAGTATTTTCAATGGTTTCCAGCTATTCTTCTCTGCTCAGACTGTGGTCAATCCCGTCATTGGACGGTGGGCTTTCGGCTGTTCAATTTGCAGTCCCTCCATGAGCCAGCGGTACTGCTGCGGCGTTAAAATCTTCACCTCGGATTCAGAGCGCGGCCATTGGTACGCGCCCTGTTCCAGTCGCTTGTACAGCAGGATAAAGCCATCTTTTTCCCAGTACAAGCCCTTGATACGGTCTCGCCGCCGCCCGCAAAACAGGAACAGTGTGTTGGTAAATGGATCCAGTTCAAACTGCTGCTGGACGAGCCGCGCCAGGCCATCTATGCCTTTACGCAGATCTGTGTAGCCACAGGCAATATAGACTTTATCTGCGCCGGTGAAGTCGTTCAGCATAGGCGCAGAAGCTCCACCAGCATTTTCAGCCGCTCCGCATCGCATCTGGAGTAAACATCCAGACTGGCGTTGCCAATATTGTCCGCCATCATAATTCCTTGTAGCCCTTGTGTATCATGCAGAGAGCCTTTGGCGATAATCGCCAAAGGCTCTCTGCTTTTTTGTTTTGGTACATTCCGCGCGGCCATAAAATTTAGCCTTATTTTTAGCCTTATAACTTCAAAATTTGATAATACAGTCCGGCCGCATTTAACAGCATGATTTCCTGCAAGCCCTGTATTTCCAACACTTCCCGGCATCGGTCAACACGACGCAAGACCGCCCCACGACAATTCAAGTCCCGCCTCGCGCACCAAAAGAAAAGAGACATCCTTTCGGATGTCTCTTTTCTTTTGGTGCGGCGCTTTTACTGCGCGAAAACCAAGGCCGCCAGCGGCGGCCCTTGACATGGCACCCACTCCGGGACAAAAAAGGAGACGGCAAAGGCCGTCTCCTTTTTTGTTTGTACGCGATCAACCGCCGAGGAACCCGCCTATTCTGTCGTTGGGATCCGTTTCCGGTCTGTTATTCGGATCTGTGGTATCATCGTGGTCGCCGTCCGGCATATTGAAGTCGTCGTCCGCCTCGTCGCCAAAAAAGCCGTTCCAGCCGCCCAGCATCATAAAGGCGTCCTCCACCACGATCTCGTCGTGGCCCTCGATCAGCTCACGCTGGTAGTTCAGCACGGAGCCGGTAACGGTGGTCACATTGCCGTCGCTGTCCGCCATGTTGACGGTGTAGGTGGGGGCGGTGTGCATGGTGCAGACGGCGGTGGGGGCGTTATCCGCCGCCACCAGGGCCGTGTAGACGCGGCTACCGCGAACGTCCAGGGCACAGTTCTCCGATGCCAGCATTCCGCTGTCAGCACAGACCGATACGCTGGTCAGGCCGGAGCAGGAGAAGAAGTCCTTGTTGGGCAGGTCCTCGTGGATGGCGCTCATGACCTTGCGGAACACAGCGGAGCAGGGGTTGCCGCTGGCCACGATCCGCTGGTTGTGCTCGTAGCCCGCCCAGACGGCGCAGCTGTAATAGGGCGTGTAGCCCACGAAGTAACGGTCCTTGTTGCTGTTGGTAGAACCGGTCTTACCGGCGATGTGCATACCGCTGAACTGTGCCTCGTAGCCGGTACCGTTCAGGGCGGCCTCCTGCAGCAGATGGTTGATGATCGCCGCCGTGGTGTTCTTCATGGCCACGGTGGACTGGGCCTCGTTCTCCAGCACCACGTTGCCGTTGGCGTCCTCCACACGGATGAAGGTACGGGGCTTGGTGTACACGCCCTCGTTGACGAAGGTCGCGAAGGCCGCGGACATCTCCTCGGTGGTGACGCCCTTCTCAAAGCCGCCCAGGGCCATGTTGCCCACCTGCTGGGAATCGGTGTAGGTCAGGTTCTCAAAGCCCAGCTTGTCCACCAGGAAGTCATAGGAATTGCTGACGCCGTAGGCCAGGTTCGTCCGCACGGCACAGGTATTCAGGGACTGGGCGATGGCGGTGTGCAGCGCCGTCAGACCCTGATAGCGCCAGTTGGCGTTGCGGGGCCAGACCTCGCCGTTAAGCAGCATGGGATAGTCGTCGATGACCGACGCGCCGTTGATGGTGCCGTCATCCAGTGCCGGGGCGTAGGTGGACACAGGCTTGATGGCAGAACCGCACTGCCGGGCGTTCACAGCCCAGTTCCAGCCGCGGTCCACCACCTTTTCACCGGCACCGCCGATCATAGCCACCACATAGCCGTTGGTGGGATCCACGATGGTCAGGGCGATCTGCAGCTGATCCTCCACCTGCTCGCCGGCGGAATTGGTGTAGCTACTGGTGTAGGGGATGTTGTCCAGATTATAGCAGACCTCCTCGGCGATCTGCTGGTACTTGGGGTTCTGGGTGGTGTAGATCTTGTAGCCCTTGCTGTAGACCATGTTGATGGCCTGGTCGTAGGCGGAGACCTTCTTGCCCTCGCTGTTGACCTTTTCGGTGATGCCCAGCTTCTCCACCAGTGCCTCGGCCACATCGGTGATCATGGCATCGGTGAACCAGGAGTTGCTGCCCTTGATGGTGGGGGTGCTGTCATCCGCCGGGGAGTCGGTATCGTCGCTGGTATCGGTGGTATCCTCCGTGTCCGGCTCGGTGCCGGTACCGTCGCTGCCCACATACTTGCCGGAGATGGTAAAGCCGTTGGCGAACTGGATATCCTCGGCCACGGCGGCGTCATACTCTTCCTGGTCGATCTTGCCCTGAGAGAGCATCTCGCTGAGGATGGTCAGCTGGCGCTCCCGGTTGTTCTCGCGGGTCCAGGAGCTGATGAAGGGGTCATACATGGAGGGGTTGTTGGTGATGCCCATCATGCTGGCACACTCGGCCAGCGTCAGCTCGGACACGTCCTTGCCAAAATACACCCGCGCCGCGGTCATCACGCCGGAGCAGCGCTGGCCGAAGTAGACCTCGTTCAGGTAGGCTTCAAGGATCTCGTCCTTCTCGTAGCGCTTTTCCAGCTCCAGAGCGCGGTAGATCTCCGTGATCTTGCGCTTGACCGTCACCTGATTGTCGCCGGTGACGTTCTTCACCAGCTGCTGGGTGATGGTGGAGCCGCCCTGCACGTTCTTGCCGAACAGGGTGTATACGATGGCGCGGGTGGTGCCCTTCCAGTCCACGCCGTGGTGCTTTTCAAACCGCTTGTCCTCGATGGCGATGGCGGCCTTCTGCAAATACTTGGGAATGTTCTCCAGGTCCACCCAGATGCGGTTTTCGTCCATGTACAGCGTCTGGTACATGACCCACTCCTGGGTGTCGGGGTCCTGGTAATACAGCTCGGTGGAGACCTGGGTCTCGAATTCGTCCAGATAGACCTCCACCTTGCCGCGCATGGCGCTGTTGATGTACGCCATGAAGATACCGGCGAAGATGGACGCCGTAAGCACGAACACCAGCAGCAGCGTGCCGATGATGCGTCCGGCCTTCTTCCAGCCGTTCTTCTGCTTAGGGGTCATGTTCCGCACACGCTCCTGCGCGTCATGCTGCACGCGCCGCGCACCCTCGGCGGCACTGTGCTCTACCCGGCGCGCACCCTCCTTTGCCTCGTTTTCTATGTGCCGGGCGCTCTGCCGGATGCGTCCCCAAAAGCCGGTGGACGACGACCGTCTGCGCTTGTTCTCACTCAAGACAGGGCACCTTCCTTTCTTTATTGATGTTCCTGTGTATTCTTTTCGTTCCGGGGTCAAAATTCACACACCAATCCACTATAAGGAACATTCTACCATACTTGTCAAATGCAAAAAAGAGGATTTTTTACAGAAATCCGCCCGTTTGGCTGCTCAATTCCCGTTATTTTTCCCCATTCCACCGATTTTCAGTCCGACAGATGGCAGAAACTGCCGAACGCTTCCACTTGCGTTTTCTCCAGCTTTCGGGTATACTATGGATATAAAGACAAAGGAGGACTCTCCCATGAGTGAGGAATTCGGCCCCAACTTCATCACCCTGACCGACGAGGACGGCAACGACATTGAACTGGAATACGTGGACGCGCTGGAGCTGGACGGCCAGACCTACATGGCGTTCTTCCCCGTGGTGGAGGATGATGCCGACGAGGAAGCCGCCGAGGAGTACGGCCTGGTGATCCTGAAGTCCGTTATGGAAAACGGCGAGGAGCTGCTGAGCACCCTGGACAGCGACGAGGAGCTGGATAAAGTCTACGACCTGTTCATGGAGCAGATCCTGTCCGACGAGGACGAGTGATCTTTCGACGGGATTTTTCGTCCTGCCGATGGCGAGACGCCGCCGGCTGCGCCGGAAAATTGACTGGATTTTTCGCCAAGACGAGGCGCGGCGGTGCAGCGAAAA
>ERZ772820.2188-NODE-2188-length-14135-cov-20.563707_pt1 | contig 14135 bp, 16 predicted proteins | sample MGYA00511377_ERZ772820 | MGnify/ENA primary metagenome ERZ772820 (study PRJEB29015, sample SAMEA2737684) | human gut metagenome | biome: human gut; feature: human-associated habitat; material: faeces | place: China | collected 2012 ...
ATGGTACGGATCAGCGGTTTCCGGGCTGGGTGTCTTGGTGCCCTCACGCTTCTTATAGGCTGTGGGATTAAGTACCTTTTCCTCCTGCAAGAGCTTTGCAATCTGCATCGGGCCTCGCCCTTCCATGCACAGCTTGAAAATGCGCTTGACTACCAATGCCGCCGCTTCATCCACGACCCACTTTGTCTTGTCCTCCGGGTCTTTACGGTAGCCGAATGGAACATTGACGGTCAGAGGAACGCCGCGTTCGCCCTTTGCCTTATTGACAGCACGGATCTTGCGGCTGGTGTCTTTGGCGAAAAACTCGTTGAACCAGTTCTTGATGCCCGCAATATCGCTGTCGGTACTGTTGGGGTCGATGGTGTCAAAATGGTCATTGATGGCAATATAGCGCACATTGTACTTCGGGAATGTGAAGTTGATATACAGCCCTGTCAGCGAGGAATTACGCCCCAGTCGTGATAGGTCTTTCGTACAGCAGACTGCCACTCTGCCCGCTTCGATTTCCGCAAGCATAGCTTGAAAGCCGGGACGGTCAAAGTTCGTACCGCTATATCCATCGTCCACGAAAAAGGTCGGATTCGGGAAACGGTGCTCCTTTGCGTATTGGAGCAGGATCATTTTCTGATTCTGGATGCTGTTGGATTCGTCCTCTTTGCCGCCCTTCTTGTCCTCTTTCAAATCTTCCACGGATAAGCGGCAGTAAAGCGCGGTGATTTTATCAGTTGCCCGTAACATTTCTGTTTCCTCCTTCAAAGGGGCAACTGCCAGTACAGGATTGGTTGCTTCTATTCTACCAAGAGTCTGTGAATTTGTCATTCGGTATCCTCCAACTTTTCTGTAAACTTTTCAGCCATAATGCGCTCCATTTTTCTGTCCAGCGTTTCTGTCCCGTCATAGCTGCCTGTGACGGAGTAGATCGTGCCACCAATCTCTTTCTGTAAAGTGAACTCCGGCAGCCAGAAAGCGGATGGATTTTTTACGCAAATGTGTCCGTCCTCATCAAACCAGAAATTGTGTTTGGGATGGTTGGGCGGCAACGGTGCGGGCTTGAAATAGGGATCGGGGTTAGAGAAGTAATATTCCTCCGGCTCGGTGTGTTCCTGCTGTTCCCATTCCTCGATTTCCTCCAAAAGTTCCGGGTCGAGTAGGTGTTCAAATTGCGATTTCTGTTTCATAAGTACCTCCTGATTTTGTGTAAAGATTAGTGTTCGATTTCTTGCTTTTTCTGCCGCACAGCGGCGTTCTGGCGCTCCTGTTCATGTTGCACCTCATAGATGCTGTAATGGATGGCCCAGAGCTTTTTTGTGTCGACATACAGGGGCGTAAGCTCCGTCTGCAAATCCCTGTACTCCGTTTCCAGACGGGCCTTTTCCGCACGCCATGAGGCAGCGGGCAGCTTGCCGTCCACCACCTGTCCTTTCAGTTTGCGCTCAGCCATGTAGAACAGGCGAAGCGTATCGTCGTGTTCGGCCTTGTACTTCTGACGGGATTTCTCAAAGCGGATGGTTTTCAGCTTGTCGGCAACGGGCTTTCCGGCCTTGTAGTAGTCCGCCATGCGAAGCAGCTCGTCCAATTCCTTGATGCGGACCTGCTTCCCGGATGCGGACTTTTTCAGCGTGTCGATTTTGCCCTGCATGGTATGCAGAGCCTCGTCCAGATCATCAGCGGTGTAGAGGCGTTTGGCTTCCAGATAGCTGACCGCCTCGGACAGCTTTTTCAGATTGGCGATCCTGGCCTTGTTGCTGTACGCGCCCTTATTGCGGTTGTCATAGTAGGCGGACAGCAGCTCCACCAGCGTAGGCGGCTGGGACTTGGACAGCTCGGTTTTGACAGCTTTCAGCCAGTCGATCAGGGCGGCGATTTTCTGTGTCGCCTCCCGGAGCATGGCGTTGGTTTTCCTGATCCAGCGGTTGAGATCGCCTTTGTCTGTACGGATGCCCTTGGCCTCCATTGCCCGGACGGTCGGCCCCTCATGCTGGGTGGGTATCTGCTCTACACCCTGACGCTCATAGCTGCGGTGGTCGATGCGGCAATCCAAACCCTTCTCGGCAAACTTTGCGTTGCACAGGTCAGCCCATGTTTGCCGCCATGCTTCCAGTGTTTCCGGGCTGCCCCAGTCGGTGGTGGGGACAGCGTTGAACACATAGTTGCCAGCCTCGTCCCGGATGCGGTTGCCGTCCTCGTCCAGCACATATTCCCGCCGCTGTTTGTTGCCCCATTTGCCGTCCGGCTCAATAGGCCGGATGGGACACATGACATGAAAATGGGGATTTGAAATGCCGCCGTTCTCCTTGTCAGGGGAATGAACAGAGAAGTCCACCACCATACCCCGGCTCACGAACTGCTCCAATAAAAATTGCCTTGCAATGTCGATGTTCTCCTCCATGGAAAACTCGTTCTGCAAGGCAATATCGAAGCTGTATGCAAGCTGTGCGTTCTTTCCGCGCTCGGCTTTTTCAACGGCGTTCCAGAGGATTTCCCGGTCTGCGTACTCTGGCGGAGCATAGGATGGCAGTAGGATTTCAGAGCAGATCACGCCTCCCTTGCGGGTGTAGTCGCTGTCCTCACCGTAATACTCGCTGTGCAGCTTTTCGCCGGAGCGATAGGCGGCAGCAGCCACAGCAGACTGTCCGGCGCTGCGCTTAATCTGGGTCACATGAAAATGATACAGTGCGATAGTCAATCACCCCCAAACTCATTTTTATTGTGCTCGTTGACGGCCTCCATGAGCAGGTCCTTGACTTCCGGCAAGGCGAAGGCTTTTTCCGCAAAGGCGTAAAACTCGGTTTCGGTCAAAACCTTTGTCAGTGATGCAACGCTTTCAATAGCTGCGCCACGGGTGATAAGGTGGTGCGCCCGCTTGCGACGATCTCCTTTTTCGTAGTAGGTGATACGGTTTTCAAGCTGCTGCTGCTTGTGCCGGAGCTGGGCAAGCTGACGCTCATTGTCAGCGATTTCGGCTTTCAGTTCCGGGATGGTTTTCTGTTTGGACATGGTACATGACCTCCTTTTTGATGGGGGTGGATAGGATGGATGGGATGAAAAAAGACCGCCTACATTTTCAGTAGACGGTCTGGCTGACGGTATGGGATTATCAGACTTTGCGGCGGGGACTGTCTGCGTCAGCAGATTGTTCCCGCCGCAAAGTGCGCTGGGATAGCTGCGTAAGCAGCGCAAGGGGTGCAGCCCCTTGTTCGGAACGCAGTGACGCAAAACAGCCCGGACATTCGGAGTGTCCGGGCTGTTTGCCTCGCAGAGCGCACATACAGGGCTTGCCCATGTATAGAAGTGCGCCCTTTGTTCCAAAGGGATTTTATCATCGTCAAATTGTAAAGCTAAATTCAACGCCTGTTTTTGTGTTTCGCACAGAGCACTTGCCGCCGTGCAGCTCCACGATATTCTTCGCAATTGCAAGCCCAAGTCCAGTGCCGCCACCAGAACGAGCTTCGTCTGTCCGATAGAAAGTGTCCCATACTTTACTGAGTGCTTCATCAGATAGCGGCTCACTATCGTTTTCGATGCTAAAGGTTGTACCAGAGTGCCCAGTTTGTATCTTTACGAGGATATGACCACCAGCGGGTGTGTACTTGACTGCATTTGTAGCAAAGTTTTCAATGACCTGTGTGATCCGGCTTTCGTCGGCAATCATCGTGAAGTCATCCGGGAAAGAAAACTCGATTTGAAGCTCCTTTGCCTGTGCCGCCATTTCTAACTTTTCAAAGATAGCCTGTGTCAGAGAAACGAGAGAGAAGTCATCCCGTGACAACTTCACCTTGCCAGCTTCCAGTCGAGAGAGGTCGAGCATTTCCAAAACCATACTGTCGGTGCGCTCTGTCTCGGAAAGAATGACATCAATGTACTTGTCACGCTTATCCTCGGCAATATGTTCTTTCAAACCTTCTGCGTAACTGTGGATAACCGCCAACGGGGTTTTCAGCTCGTGGGCAATATTGGAGGTCATCTGGCGGCGGTTTTGTTCGGCAGTTTTGGCATACTCCAATGCGGTATTCAAACGGGTGATCTCATTGTCCTTCATACGCCGACGATCCTGCTCAGAAGTAAAACCTGCGTGCAGCTTTTCCGCCTCATACCACATGGTCGGCGCATTTTCCGGACGATAAATATTTCTCCACCCGTCTTCCATGGCTGCCGCAACATCTGTGACAGGCTCCAGCAAACGTTTTTTGATATTACTGCGAACAACCAGAAACAGCGCTAAAGCCAGTATCCCGGTCACAATATAGATGTTTCGTAATGCGCTGATTGCACAGGCCAGCGGATTGCTGCGGATGGCAGTGACCAGATAAAAATCCGCTGCGTACTCGCCGGTTGTCTTATACTCAGTACTGTTGAAGTCTGCGCCGATCCATCTGTCGAAAACGAGCAGTTCATTGAGCTTAAATATACTGTTGTATTGATAATAGCGACTTTCCTCCAACGGCAGCTCCATAGACTCTGTCAAAGCAGCAAGACTTTCATATTCCTTGCCATCATACACCAATGATTTGCTCTCATAGTCCCACATTTCTGGACGGTTTAGATACACCGTAACAAGGTCTTTTCCTTCATATTCTGCACTGCAGTCAAATTGGAGCTGCCACTCCAGTTTGCCTGTTCTGTCTACATCAGAAACAATATAGGAATAACTGCTTGGCCCTGTAGAAAACTGATCATCACTTTCAACGATAGGCCAAAGCTGTGTTTCGGTAATATAGTGCATCACAACGGGTACCAACTTCGTGCCTTCAAAATATCCTGTGACGCGGATAACTTTTATGTCATACAAGTTGCGTGTGCCTGCATACATGGTACGAAAACGAAGGTAAGGATCATCCTCCCAGTTTTCCGCATTCTTTCCTTCACTAATGTCGATCCAACCATAATGCAGTCCAGAGGTGGTATCCATCCCGGCGTCCCATTCTTCCTGCGTATAGTAATCAAAGTACATAATATCGTTTTCACTACCGTGGAGGAGACTGCCATCTGCATCGTAAAACAGCACTGCGGCTTCCATAGGGACGCTGATGTTGCGGATAAGTTTATGCCGTTCTTCACCTGTGGTGTGATTGTAAGTGTCGTAATGCCCACCGGTATGATGACTTGCGGATGAACGGATGCCAATGGCGCGGAGCATCAGATATTCCTGATAATCCGGCCGCTCATACTGATAGCCGTAACGGCTGTAGTCATCGTCATAAAAATCGCCAAGCATTCCGTACCGGATGACGGAATCGGCGTAATCCTGGCTACTTTCATAGAGGTCATCATACATTTCTTGCGCGGTCACAATGGTAAGGTTAACCATAGAAATCAGCCAGGTGCCCATGATGGAAACGATCAGCAGCAAAGAGATTATAGTTATGGATCGAATGTAAGTTTTCTCTTTAGACCGCCACCGTCCAATGATGAGGATTATATCTGCAAGCAACATTTTTACAAGCGCTTGAATCAAGGAGTTTTCCACCAATTTGCGGATTATATTTGCTCCATCGTAATAGTCTACGATGTCTTGTCCGATTACCAGATAGTGATAAAAATCAACAATAGCCCAAATGGTAAGTAACGCCGCTGCTATATAGTACCCTTTGGAGATTTTCTTCATCGTCATCCCTCCAATCTGTATCCGGCCTTAATCACTGTCTTGATGCATTCGGCATAATCGCCAAGCTTTTCTCTCAGACGCTTAATATGGGTATCCACGGCTCGGGATTCGCCCTCGTAATCATAACCCCAGCACTTAACCAGAAGCTGTTCACGGCTCATGACAAGGTTTTTATTCTGCATCAGACAGCGCAGGAGAGAAAACTCCTTCGGCGTCAAAAAGACTTCTTTACCCCCTGCATACGCTCTTCCGGCAGTCAGTTCCAGTGTGATCCCGCTGACCTCCATCCGGTCACCGGCAAGAACATTTCGCTGGTTGCGCTTGATGAGCGCCATCGTTTTTGCATACAGAACAGACATGGTGAATGGTTTCGTCACATAATCATCTGCACCTAGCTCATAGCCAAGCAGTTTATCTTCTTCATCAGACAGGGCGGTGAGAAAAATGATCGGGACATCATTCGTTCTGCGCACAGCACGACATACAGAAAGTCCATCCAGTTCCGGCATCATAATATCAAGCAAAACAGCGTCAAATTCGTTCTCATCGATCAGCTCAAGTGCCTGTCTCCCGTCATTCGCTTCAACGGGCAGTTCGCCCTTGCTGCTGAAATAGTCGCAAAGGATTTCCCGGAGCTTAGCTTCGTCTTCTACAATCAAAATCTTACTATTCATAATGCTTTTCCTCCTTTCGCCCTTACTGTACAACACTGATTTGTATTCTCTGTGTCAAATACATATAAATCCAATGTTTTGTCTCAATTATAGCATACGGGTCAAATATTTCATCTAAAATTCTGCTTGTATAAATCCTTTGCCACCTTACTCGCCGCCTGTTTCCGTTCCTCGCTGTACGGCGCAGTCAGCCGGATGCTCAATCTGCCTTTTTCAATTTCAAAGGTCAACCCGCCTTGCTCGTCATCGTCGATTTGGTGGCAGCATTGCGGGTATTTCGCCGCAAATGCCGTCAGCCGCTTTTTCAGATCGGTGTTGTGGGTCTGCACCTCGATAATGTTGCTATATTCGTCAAAATAGATGGCAGTTGTCTTTTGCTTCTTGGTAAGTCCTGTTTTCATAAATCCTCCTGATTTTTATAAAAATATCCCGGCTCTTGAACCGGGAAAGTGATACGATTTTTCGATGGAAAGTCCTCAGACGATACGGAGTAGGTTCGGAACTCCGCTATCGGCTGAATTGCTACTTTTCCGGCTCTTGACCGTGTTTTCACGCTTTTCGGTTTGTGCGGCTTTTCAGCCATTCTACAAGCTCATGTTTCATCACCAATTTGCGCCCTCCGATCCGCAAGGTTGGAAATTCCGGGTCATTCAAAAGGTTGTATGCCCCGGCTTTTGAAATCTGCAACGCTTCTGCAAGCTGCTTTGCATCCATCACATCGGGCATGGTTTCAAACGGTTCTCTACTCATAAAATCCTCCTTTTCCGCATGAAAAAGCAGCAGTCACCATTTCGGTAACTGCTGCCGCTTCTGCGTCTGTTCACTTGTCCAAATACTTCTGATATTCCGCTGTCACATAGTCCTCATAAGCGTCTGCGATCTTGGCGATCCGCTTATGGACTGCGCTGGCGGTCTTGTAGCCAATCTTGTCTGCGATCTCTTGTTCGGTGTAGCCCTCCATACGCAGCTTCAATATCTCCCGGTCTTTCTCTGTGATGGTGCTTTCCGCAAAGGAAGCGATCTGCATTTCAGATATGATGGAGTTTTCAAAATCGCTGCGGGGGTCTGCCACATCGAAAATGTCCCCGTCCTCGCTCTCCATCATTTCATCCAGAGAGATCGGCTTGCCGGAACGGTTGTGATACCACTTCCGCATGAAGTCGGTCTTGACGGTGCTGCTTGTGGTTTCGTAGTCTTCTACGGTGCGGTTTTCCCAGATCGCATCAATCACGGGCTGCCATTCCTGCTCTGCAACCACCATATCGGTGACATTGCCGATCAGATTGCTAAACTGCTGATAGGTCAGCCACGGCACTTCCATGCCCTTCGGGATGTTGTAAAGGTTTTGGAAGCCAAGCCCGTTCTGCTCAAACTTCATTCGGATGTAGGGAATAATGCTGTACGACAAACGCCACAAGGGGGAATATCCTGCGTACTGCGTCCATGCACCGGGAATGTCACGATAATTTCCCTTGCGATCTTTCACTTGGAAAAACTGCCATGCGCTCCATGCGTAACAGTCCCACACAAGCAGCTTGAACATATCGTCACATACGATGTGGTCATACTTGTCCGTCCGCAAAACCTCATAGGGGCAGCGGGGCAGGTCGTAGGCGGGTTTCCACTTTTCTGCACGCTCCCTCGGCAAGCTGTAAAACAGGGTCAGCCATGATTTGTCGCTGTCCTGCGGTATTTCGATGATCTCACCGGGCAGCACCACAATGAAACCTTTCGGGCTTTTCCGCTTCTCCATAAGCGTCACCTCCAATCGTTTTGAAATAGCCCTCTACTATATATGGCATGAGAAAAGCTGAATTGTTCCAATGTTTCCAAAATTTTTTGAGATTTTTTGAAAAAATCTCGGAATGGAAAGGATGGGATAGATATGAGTTAATTATACTCGAAAAATGTGAATAAATCTATTGCTTCCACACATAGGCAAAAAAATAACGGGTACTCGGCTTTCACCGAATACCCGTTATCTCGTTTACCAACCCCGTCTGACAAATGCCATAATCGTAATTTTTAGAATTACTGTCTTATGAGCACCCGTGTAACTCAGGGGGCTTTTTTGTGCAGGCGGGCATGTTTTGCTCTCCATTTCCGGAGGTTGAGATTAAAAATCGGCAGGATTGGCGCACATATCGAAAGGCGTCATTGAAAACACCTAATCCTCTTAGTAAAATTATACCGGTGCGTTCTCAAACGGTCAGACTGCTGTTTTCCGGATCGGTGCCGCAGCTTGTAGTTTTGTGAGCCGCATCTGATGCTTTTTGCGTTGCAAAGTCAAATAATTTGATTGTAAAGTCTGGTAGCGCAGATGCAAAGCGGAGATGGTGGACGCTTCTACACATAAATGATATATTTTAAGCATGAAATACACTCAAAATAAAGGGAGGGCTTATATATGACATTTGGCGAAAAGTTGCAAAAGCTTAGAAAGGTGAAAGGCTGGACACAGGAGGAACTGGCACAAAAGATTACGGTTTCACGACAGGCTCTGTCAAAATGGGAGCTGGGAGTTTCCCAAAGTTAAAGATACCACATCAATCCCACGCGGACTTTTGCTCAACCGATACAGCCGGAGGGCTGGATAACAAGAAAAGGCGGTATGCGCCCCGTGGAGGGGTAGCGTACCGCCTTTTCTTGTGGAGGTTTCCAAAGGGGGCAACGCCCCCATTTGGCACACGACTTTGCGAAGCAAAGTGTAGTGTGTTATACGCTCTGTCGGCGTTGCCGTGAAAATGCCGTTGCCGCCGGGGAGGGCAAGGGCATTTGAAGCGGCAGGAAAACAGGGCTGTGCTTGCGTGGCGTGGAGCCGCAAGCGCAGGTCTGGTTTCATCAGCAGACAGGGCGTATATGAAAGCCCCCGTCCCTCGTCCTACGCTCCGACTTGTGGACAAAGTGTCCCGAAGTTGTGGCCACACTCCCGGAAAAGTAGCAGGACAGCGGGCAACCGTCAAGGCTGAAATGAACGGGTTTACACCCGGCCTTGACCGCCGCCCGCCGTCCCACTGAATGGGTGGACAAGGCGGCCAATCCCTCAAAGTGCTTGTCCGCGCTCTTTCTGATTTTGAGGTATTCAGTTTTTCAAAATTGAATAATCAAAATAAATTTTTTCGATTGAAAAAATTTTATTTGTTATCATCTTCAATGCCATATTTTTTCTTTTGCCGAATCACATAATTACTGATTTTTTCATCATATAGTGGATACTGGTAATCCAACTGGCATGCCACTTCTGACGAAACCTCCCGGAACAATGCCATACATTGTTCAAAGGATTCCCACATATGGGGATAGGAATCCATATTATAAGTGGACATAAGTCGTTCCCACAATTCCTCTGGGACATATTGCTTCATAAATTTATAGTTTTTTCCCAAACTGAAATGAAATCCCTGTTTGATACCAATCAGCCAGGAAATCATGCGAAGCAATTCTTTTCGTACTATATCATTCATATGGTCAATAGCAAAAAGAATTTCTTTGCGGCATAAGCCCTTTACTACATATGTTGTAGTATTCCAAAATTCATTACAGCAATCGTCAAACATTCTTTGAGTAGGCTTCTGCAAGTGGTAGTCTATATCCGTTGGTATTGGCGGCTTTACGATACGGTTGTCTTTATCCAACAGTAACTTTACCAGTTTATCCCATGTAAAATACTCGTCTATCAGTTCCAGCGGCAGCAAAGTTAAATCTATCTTAACATCATCAGTAAACAGCATTAAATATGAAAATCCCTTTTCTACAGCTGGAAATAATTCCATATCTTCCGGCTTTTGCAGAATCAACCTTTCACCAAATATATCTAGCCATTTATCATCACTTGTGAAGCTGTCCATATCCGTAACAAAAAAAGTAATATCAAAATCCTGAAAATCATCAGGCGGAATATTTGTATTTGTTCTAGATCCTTCCAAAGTAACCATGCGAATGCGTTTGTCTGTTTTTGCAAAATTCAAAACAATATCATAAACTTCCTTTTCTGATCTCATTTTTATCTCCTCCAATTATTGAAATAGGTGTGAAGCCATTTTAGGGCTTTCCCGCCTTGATTACCCTTTAGCAAAGACGGGCGGGACTGTCAACGGCGGCGCATTTATGCGCCGTTCATCTTGACCGTTGACTGGCTCGGCTGGCTTTGCTATCTCTCCGATAAACCTGAATTCATTTAATGTACTTATTTTTAGTGCATATAAAAGGTTATATCAAATTTTCCCGACTGCTTTGTGTTTTCATATATTTTAGTATCAAGTCCGCCAATTTCAAAACCGCAAGCCAAATAAAACAAGCACGCATTCAAATTGTTGTCCTGACCAACAGTATACAAACCTGCATACCCATTTGCTATGGCATATTGATAAGATGCCTTAATTAGCTGTTTACCAATACCTTTACCACGCATTTTGCATTTGACTTTCAAGTCGTATAAAAAAAGACAGGGATTGAATACAGGAGTCAATATTGCTAATCCAATACAATCCGCTCCCTCATATGCTCCGATAAAAACATAGTCTTTCATCTCATGATAATTGTAGTTTTCATCTGGGAATGTCATTTCTTCAATCTGTTCAGAAGGCAATAGTTTTTCTGTATGTTCCCATCTGTCTCCGTTGTAGGTAATAACCATTCGTCCCCTAATGGGAAAAGGTTCGTTGGGAATATTTATATCTGCGGCGTGTTTTTCATCAATAAATCTAATTTCCACTCCTTACACCTCACTAAATCAAATTTTTCCGTTCTCTTACTTTCTCCCTCGCTGCGGCTTTGGATTTTTCAGTAAATCCGATTTCTGTGCAATTTTTTTCAACCACTTCTTTTCTTCCTCTGACAGTTTCCCATAGTTCAGCTTGAGCCGCTTACAGATAAATGCCATAGCCGCCTGCTCCGGGTCGCTGTCCTCTCTGGTGGTTTCCTCTGCGGTCTGCAAAAAATCTTCCAGTGGATTGTCCTCCGGGACACTGAAAAAATCGTCCTTGTGGGCTTCCCGCAGGTCGAAGGCTATCTTGTTTATGTCCTGCTGTATCACATAGCGGCAAAAGCTGTCGTCGTCAATGTGGGCGGCGATAAGCTGTCGCAGCTGCGGGTCAGTCAAGCCGGGATTGTGTTGTTTCATAATCGTTGCACTCACGGCGTCCACAATGGCGTTTGCACTCTGTACCTGTTTTCCCGCCACGCCGTTCACATAGATTTCAAGGTCGGCCATGAGCCGGGGAAAATCCGGGTGGGTCGCCAGTTCACACAAAAGGGAATTGTCCACCAGCCCGCTTTTCAATAGTTCAATCATATCATCACTCAAATGCAGGTCTGCAAGATCGGCGTTTGGGTGATTTCTTGTTTGAGAACGGCCCAGCAGATAATCAACAGTCACTTCGTAAAACTTTGCCAACTCAATAAGGGCGTAATGGCTGATGTCCTTGAAGTTGTCCCCCTCATAACTCCCTAAAGCGGACTTGGAGAGGTGGGTTTTCTCCGCAAGCTGTTCCAGCGTCAGACCGCGTTCCACACGCAGGTCTTTCAATCGTTCTTGTATGGATAGTTCCATGCGCTCCCCCTTGTCTGCAAATATCATTTTTATTATACCACAATTCCGAAAGCGTGGAAATAGCCTGTTTTTTAGGCCAATTTCCTACCTTTCGGATATACGGGACGGGCGGTCATTTAGGTGTAGACTTAGGGTAGTTCATCGATGGACAGCACCTTGAAAACAGAATGACCGTCCGAAAAGGAATACCCCGGATGGGGAAGCACCGCAAGGAGCCGGACTTCGGGACATTTTGTCCCGAAGTTGCGGGGAGCGTGCCAACGCTGGAATACGCCGCAGGAATGGGGCAGGAAACCTTTTCGGGGAGAACGGCAACGGAAAGCAAAATGGAGGGAACGCATGAGAAATAACCTCTATAAAGACTTGCCGCCACTGGAGCGCAGGCCGGACGGTTCCCTTTACCGCATGACACCGGCGCAGAGGAAACAGGCGGCCAGCCTGATACGCCGGGAGTGCTGTTGCTGTGAGGACGGCAACTGCATTGTCCTTGACGATGGGGACACCTGCACCTGCCCGCAGACGGTTTCTTTCTCGGTCTGCTGTAAGTGGTTCCGCTGGGCGGTCTTGCCGCTGGACGGAACGCTGGAAGCGGAGATTTTCCGGGATAAGGACTTGAAATGCTGTGCGGTCTGCGGCGGCGTGTTCGTCCCCAAATCCAACCGGGCAAAATACTGCCCCGGCTGTGCCGCCAGAGTTCACAGGCGGCAGAAAACAGAAAGTGAACGGAAAAGGAGGTCTGCTGTGGACAGTTAGGAGCGAAAAAAGCCTTGATTTATCAGGCTCCGCAAGCCCCAAACCGGGGCAGGTGGTATAAAGTATCGTCCGCCCTGAAAAATGGGCTTCTAACCGTCCACAAAACGCACTATGACAAACACCATCTATATCCATCAGCCGGAAAAGGCGTTCAGCTTCACCCGGCTCCCGAATTTCCTCTTTGAAGCCCCCACATTCAGGCCCCTGTCCAACGAGGCAAAGGTTCTGTACGCCTTTATCCTGCGCCGGACAGAGTTGTCCCGCAAGAATGGGTGGGCGGATGACTGCGGACGGATTTTCCTGTATTACCCTATCTGCGAAGTGGTTGACCTGCTCCATTGTGGGCGGCAGAAAGCGGTGAACACCCTGCGGGAACTGCAATACGCCGGACTGGTGGAAATCCAGAAGCAGGGCTGTGGAAAACCCAACCGCATTTTCCCAAAATCCTATGAAGCGGTTCCAAACACCGACTTCAAGAAATCCGGTTCTGGTACGCCGGGGGACTGAAAACCGTACCCATGAAGTACGGAAACCGCCCTCCTGAAGTATGAAAACCGGACGGTATATAGAAATACAAAGATTAAAATGACTGATTTATATCCATTCCATTCTTATCGTATCAGAGATAATTCCGGCGGGATTTTCCCTGTAGAAAACCCCGGATAGGAAAGGAATGGGGAAAGGAGCAGAATGGCACAACACGCAATTTTGCGGTTTGAGAAGCACAAGGGCAACCCGGCAAGGCCGCTGGAAGCCCATCACGAAAGACAGAAAGAACAATACGCCAGCAATCCCGACATTGACACCAGCCGGAGCAAATACAACTTCCATATCGTCAAGCCGGAGGGACGCTATTACCACTTCATTCAGAGCCGTATCGAGCAGGCCGGATGCCGGACAAGGAAAGACAGCACACGGTTTGTCGATACGCTGATAACCGCCAGCCCGGAGTTTTTCAAGGGGAAATCCCCAAAGGAGATACAGGCGTTCTTCCAAAGGGCGGCAGATTTCCTCATTGGCCGGGTAGGACGGGAAAATATCGTGTCGGCGGTGGTACACATGGACGAGAAAACGCCCCACCTGCATTTGACCTTTGTTCCGCTGACAAAGGACAACCGCCTGTGCGCAAAGGAGATTATCGGCAACCGGGCAAACCTGACGAAGTGGCAGGACGATTTTCACGCCTATATGGTGGAGAAATATCCTGACTTGGAGCGTGGGGAAAGTGCCAGCAAGACAGGCCGGAAGCATATCCCCACCCGGATTTTCAAACAGGCGGTTTCCCTCTCCAAACAGGCCAGAGCCATTGAAGCCGCCCTTGACGGCATTAACCCACTGAACGCCGGAAAGAAAAAAGAGGAAGCCCTCTCCATGCTGAAAAAGTGGTTCCCGCAGATGGAGAACTTCTCCGGGCAGTTGAAAAAGTACAAGGTCACGATCAAAGACCTTTTGGAAGAAAATCAAAAGCTGGACGCAAGGGCAAAGGCCAGCGAAAGCGGCAAGATGAAAGATACGATGGAACGGGCAAAGCTGAAAAGCGAACTGGACAATT
>ERZ772820.2191-NODE-2191-length-14121-cov-5.542301_pt1 | contig 14121 bp, 12 predicted proteins | sample MGYA00511377_ERZ772820 | MGnify/ENA primary metagenome ERZ772820 (study PRJEB29015, sample SAMEA2737684) | human gut metagenome | biome: human gut; feature: human-associated habitat; material: faeces | place: China | collected 2012 ...
GATGCGCTCCGGATGAATATGATGATCTCATATCAGGAACTTGTTCGCACCTTCCTTAGCTGAATAATTGTTACTGCTGTTCTTTGATAGTTACCGTACTCTGTTCGCCTCGCAAGCAAAGCAGCGGAAAGGCTGAGTCTGGTCAATATTGTTTCTTTTTATATATTTTCCGAACAATTCCTCAATAATTGGTCAGTATTACTATTGTAATGATAGTAATGAAATCTATTTTTTCTTTTATAATCATATTATTAAGTGGGTACGCTGAAGTGTTCGAATAATGTGCAGCAACTGTGTATTTTTGGGCTGGATGGATTGGTCATGCTTTTTCATTTTTATTCTTCCAGACCAGAGCTATAATGCGCGCGTAATTCACGTCCTACGGATGCATTATTGATAATGCGCAGCAAACGTACCCTACGACGCTCGGATTTGACCACTTTTGAAGAAAAGTCAAATTCACTTTTATGCAAGATAGGATGAGGAAGTACGTTATCCTGGTGGTGTTGCCGCTGCCTGCCCGCGAACTTAATACTCTGCCTGACTCATGTAGAGATGCGGAGCGCCCAGCTACATGGCTGTTGAAGTCATACTGCCGAGAGTGACGCTTTTTGTTGGTTTCAAGGGTGAAATGAGAAAGTCCTGGTGGATAGGATGCCATAAACTGGGGAAAGTAGCGGTGCATTTGTTGCGGTGTAGCGATGGATGTGAGTCCGGAGAGGGGCGCTGAGTACAGATATCCGTTTGTTTTTAGCTTTTTTGCCGAACGCTGACTAGGCTGTTTGTGGCTTCATGAATGCTGCGCCGGTAATGCTTGTGGAGCTAACGACGAGCGTATCCTCTTCGTTACGGTAAGACCGGGTAAGACAGACACTTTAGAGAGGGGAGTCCGCATTTTGGTTGCGATAGCCAATGGCGGTAGCGTGTCTGAATTTTAGAATAAACTCATTGTTCGATTTAACATTTTATTTACAATCTTAAAGGATGGTTTATGTGTCTTCCACGAGAATCACATTTTCATTCAGCGGTTACTGAGGTTAGCGATCATCTCCGATTCCGGAGTGCTAATGCGCAGGAAAGATTGTTTACATATTGCTTGTGCAAAATAATGTTACAATTGGTCTTTGTTTATGGGAATAGCTGTTCGTCTCTCGAGCACAGCAGATCTTATCGATAATTCTGTTTGATACATATTACGTACGGAATTTTTTGTAGAATAATTTATGAGTATAAAAATGAAGTATAATATAGGGTATTTGTTTGATCTTCTTGTTGTTATAACAAACAAAGATTTAAAGGTACGTTATAAAAGCAGCGTATTTGGTTACTTATGGTCAATTGCGAATCCACTGCTTTTTGCAATGATATATTATTTCATTTTTAAGCTCGTTATGCGAGTGCAGATCCCGAATTATACCCTTTTCTTGATTACCGGTTTATTTCCGTGGCAATGGTTTGCCAGCTCGGCGACAAATTCCTTGTTTTCGTTTATAGCCAATGCGCAAATAATCAAAAAAACAGTTTTTCCGCGCTCAGTTATTCCATTGAGTAATGTCATGATGGAAGGGTTACATTTCTTGTGTACAATTCCTGTGATTATTGCATTCCTGTTCGTGTATGGTATGCGTCCATCGCTCTCATGGCTCTGGGGCGTACCAATTATTGCGCTTGGTCAGGTGATTTTTACATTTGGTATTTCAATCATATTTTCTACGCTAAATCTGTTCTTCAGGGATTTAGAGCGATTTGTCAGCCTTGGTATCATGCTCATGTTTTATTGCACGCCGATATTATATGCGTCAGATATGATTCCTGAAAAATTTAGCTGGATTATTACCTATAATCCTCTGGCAAGCATGATCCTCAGCTGGCGGCAGCTGTTCATGGATGGCGTCTTAAATTATGAATATATTTCAATCCTTTACATTACAGGTTTAGTCCTGACAATTGTGGGCCTGAGTATTTTTAATAAATTAAAATATCGATTTGCAGAGATTTTGTAATGGAACCAGTAATAAACTTTAGTCACGTTACGAAAGAGTATCCTCTTTACCACCATATTGGCTCAGGAATTAAGGATCTCGTATTTCACCCTAAAAGAGCTTTTCAGCTGTTAAAAGGGCGTAAATATCTTGCGATCGAAGACATTACCTTCACCGTGGGTAAAGGCGAGGCCGTAGCGCTGATTGGTCGTAACGGCGCAGGGAAAAGTACCTCCCTCGGGCTGGTGGCCGGCGTCATTAAGCCTACAAAAGGCACTGTTACAACCCAGGGGCGCGTTGCCTCAATGCTTGAGCTAGGCGGCGGTTTTCACCCTGAATTAACCGGGCGAGAAAATATTTATCTCAATGCGACCCTGCTTGGGCTACGCCGCAAAGAGGTTCAGCAACGGATGGATCGGATAATTGAGTTCTCCGAGCTGGGTGATTTCATTGACGAACCTATTCGCGTGTACTCAAGTGGTATGCTTGCGAAGCTTGGATTCTCTGTCATCAGCCAGGTAGAACCCGATATACTTATTATCGATGAGGTACTTGCTGTCGGTGACATTTCGTTCCAGGCCAAATGTATACAAACAATACGAGACTTCAAAAATAAGGGTGTAACGATATTATTCGTTAGCCACAATATGAGTGATGTTGAAAAAATCTGTGACAGAGTTGTTTGGATCGAAAACCATAAACTCCGCGAAATTGGCTCAGCAGAGAGAATCATTGAACTTTACAAGCAAGCAATGGCTTAATAATTGGTAATAAGATGAATAGTATCAAAATTTATACATGTCATCACAAACCCAGTGCTTTTCTAAATGCCTCTATTATTAAACCACTGCATGTCGGAAAGGCTAATACTTATAATGATATTGGCTGTGAAGGGGATGATAGCGGAGACAACATTTCCTTTAAAAACCCCTTCTATTGTGAGCTGACGGCCCACTACTGGGTGTGGAAGAATGAATCTCTGGCTGACTATGTGGGATTCATGCATTACCGCAGACACTTGAACTTTGCAGAACAACAAAATCATCCTGAGGATAACTGGGGGGTAGTCAACTACCCGCTCATCAATGCCGAATACGAAAGCCAGTTTGGATTAAGTGATGAATCCATAAGCACCTGCGTCGATGGATATGATCTGCTGTTACCCAAAAAATGGTCGGTAACATCGGCAGGAAGTAAGAATAACCTTGATCATTATGCAAAAGGTGAGTTTTTACACATTAAAGACTATCAGTCTGCCCTGGATGTCGTTGAAGAGCTGTATCCACAATATAAAGCTGCGATTCAACAATTCAATAATGCAACTGATGGTTATTATACGAACATGTTTGTTATGCGCAAAGACATGTTCCTGGATTATTCTGAATGGCTTTTTGCTATTTTGTCTAATCTTGAAGATCGGATTTCGATGAATAACTACAACGCTCAAGAAAAACGAGTTATAGGACACATTGCTGAGCGTTTATTCAATATCTATATCATCAAATGTCAACAAGATAAACAGCTAAAAATAAAAGAACTACAGCGCACGTTTGTTACTGCTGAAACATTTAATGGTAAATTAAAGCCCGTTTTTGACGAAACCGTACCGGTTGTTATTAGTTTTGATAATAACTATGCATTAAGTGGCGGGGCATTAATCAATTCAATTGTTCTCCATTCTGATGCGAACAGAAACTATGATATCGTTGTTCTGGAAAATAAGGTCAGTCATTTAAATAAACAACGCCTTATCAAGCTAGTTGCTGGTCATAACAACATATCATTGCGCTTTTTTGATGTGAATTCATTCACTGAGATGAGTGATGTTCATACCCGTGCACATTTTAGTGCGTCGACCTATGCGCGCTTGTTCATCCCGCAACTTTTCCGCGAGTATAAAAAAGTTGTGTTTATCGATTCTGACACCGTGGTGAAGGCTGATTTGGCGACACTTCTGGATGTCGAGATCGGCACTAACCTGGTTGCCGCTGTTAAAGACATCGTCATGGAAGGGTTTGTGAAGTTTGGTACCATGTCAGAATCAGATGATGGCATTATGCCTGCAGAGCAATACCTGAAAAAGACATTAGGAATGACTAATCCTGACGAATATTTTCAGGCCGGGATTATTGTTTTTAATGTCGAACAAATGGTTACAGAGAATACCTTTGCTCAATTGATGTCAGCATTGAAAGCCAAAAAGTATTGGTTCTTAGATCAGGATATCATGAACAAAGTCTTCTTTGGCCGAGTCAAATTCTTACCATTAGAATGGAACGTGTACCATGGTAATGGTAATACCGATGATTTCTTCCCGAATCTCAAGTTTTCAACCTATATGCGCTTTTTGCAAGCCAGAAGAAATCCAAAAATGATTCACTATGCGGGTGAAAACAAACCATGGAATACTGAGAAAGTCGATTTCTATGATGATTTTCTTGAGAATGTTTTAAGTACGCCATGGGAGAAAGAAATCTACTATCGCCAGTTACCTGTGGCCACGGTAGTACCTAACCAACATACTGAACTGCAGCAAACCGTGTTACTGCAGACAAAGATTAAAAGAGCTTTAATGCCATATGTTAACAAATATGCTCCTGTCGGTTCGCCAAGAAGAAATAAGCTCATCAAATATTATTATAAAGTTCGCCGTTCGATTCTTGGCTAATACAACTGGAGATACATTATGAAGCGTAACAATATTCTCATCGTCGGCGCTGGTTTTTCAGGTGTGGTCATTGCCCGCCAGCTTGCTGAACAAGGTCACAAGGTTAAAATCATCGATCAGCGGGACCACATTGGAGGAAACTCTTATGACACTCGCGATCCTCAGACTGATGTCATGGTTCATGTCTACGGTCCGCATATTTTCCATACGGATAATGAAACCGTCTGGAACTATGTCAATCAGTATGCGGAAATGATGCCCTATGTGAATAGAGTAAAAGCTACTGTTAATGGTCAGGTTTTTTCACTGCCGATTAATCTGCATACTATTAATCAGTTCTTTGCTAAAACCTGTTCTCCTGATGAAGCTCGCGCGCTCATTAGCGAAAAAGGTGATAGTTCCATTCTGGAACCGAAGACTTTTGAAGAGCAGGCCTTGCGCTTCATTGGTAAAGAATTATACGAAGCGTTCTTCAAAGGCTACACCATAAAACAGTGGGGGATGCAGCCTTCTGAGCTTCCGGCATCTATACTCAAACGTTTGCCTGTGCGTTTCAATTATGACGATAATTATTTCAATCATAAATTCCAGGGCATGCCGAAGTTAGGCTATACCCATATGATTGAAGCGATCGCCGATCATGAAAATATCACTCTGCAATTACAGCGTGAGTTTGCGGCTGAAAATCGCGAAAGTTATGATCATGTATTTTATAGCGGGCCGTTAGACGCCTTCTATTCATACCAGCATGGGCGTCTTGGCTACCGTACTCTGGACTTTGAGCGATTTACCTGGCAAGGTGATTACCAGGGCTGCGCGGTCATGAACTATTGCTCAGTTGATGTCCCGTATACGCGCATTACCGAACATAAATATTTTTCCCCGTGGGAAAACCACGAAGGCTCCGTATGTTACAAAGAATATAGTCGCGCCTGCGGTGAAAATGATATTCCTTACTATCCAATCCGCCAGATGGGCGAGATGGCTCTGCTGGATAAATATCTATCACTGGCGGAAGGTGAGAAAAATATTACTTTCGTCGGACGCTTAGGGACTTATCGCTATCTTGATATGGATGTAACGATTGCAGAAGCCTTAAAAACGGCCGATAAATACCTGTCTTCATTGTCCAACGACGAAACAATGCCTGTATTTGTGGCCGATGTACGATGAAACATACTGCACTAATAGTCACTTTCAACCGTCTTGAGAAGCTAAAAAAGACGGTTGCTGAAACTGTTAAGCTGCACTTTACCTCTATCGTTATTGTCAATAATGGGTCCACGGATGGGACCTCTGACTGGCTGCAGACAATCACTGATCCCCGAGTCATTGTCTTAAATCTGGCCAGTAATAACGGGGGGGCCGGCGGGTTTAAGGCCGGTAGTCAATATATATGCAGCTCTGTTGATAGCGATTGGGTTTTCTTTTATGACGATGATGCTTATCCGCAAAGTGATATTCTTGATAAGTTCGCGACGATAAATAAAGAAGATTGTCGTGTTTTTACGGCTTTAGTTAAAGATTTACAGGGCCGGACATGCGCGATGAATGTTCCATTTGTAAAAGTCCCGACCTCGTTTAGTGATACCTTGCAATATATCAAACATCCCCAACGATATGTACCAGATAATAAGAAAATGCTGGTGCAAACCGTTTCATTTGTTGGCATAATCATTAAGCGTGAAGTCTTGAATGAGCACCTTCATCATATTTATGATGAACTTTTCCTTTATTTTGATGATCTCTATTTTGGTTATCAATTAACTTTAAGTGGCGAGAAAATCACTTATCAACCGGAGCTTGTTTTTACTCATGACGTGAGTATTCAGGGAAAGGTTATATCGCCAGAGTGGAAGGTTTACTATCTTTGTCGGAACTTGATTTTGGCTAAGAGAATATTCACGGAAGTGGAAATTTTTAGTAGTTCATCAATCCTTTTGCGCCTGTGTAAGTATATCACCATATTCCCTGTGCAGCGCCGGAAATGGGTATATCTAAAGTTTTTATGCCGTGGGATTGTACATGGTGTAAAAGGAATCAGCGGTAAGTTTCACTAAGTGGACATAGCAATGAAAAAACTGTGTTATTTCATAAATTCGGATTGGTATTTTGATTTGCATTGGACCGATCGTGCAATTGCCGCCCGAGATGCCGGTTATGAGATTCACATTATTAGCCATTTTGTCGATGATAAAATAGCGGAAAAATTCAGGACATTAGGTTTTGTTTGCCATAACATTCCACTTGTCGCCCAATCATTCAACGTTTTGATTTTCTTTCGGGCCTTTTCTAAGGCTCGGAAAATTATTCAAAACATCAATCCAGATTTGTTGCACTGCATTACCATCAAGCCCTGTTTGATCGGCGGTTTTCTGGCTAAAAGTACCCATCGTCCTGTTATTCTGAGTTTTGTCGGTTTGGGCCGAGTATTTTCCGCAGAGTCTGCCTGTCTTAAGCTGCTGCGAAGTTTTACTGTTATGGCATATAAGTATATCGCCAGTAACAAATGCAGTTTGTTTATGTTCGAACATGATAAAGACAGAGCTAAACTTGCCGATCTGGTTGGTATCGATTACAAACAGACTATTGTTATTGATGGCGCGGGTATTAATCCAGAGATTTACAAATACTCTCCGGAGCAGCAGCGTGATGTTCCGGTCGTCCTTTTTGCCAGCCGTATGCTGTGGAGTAAAGGACTGGGTGACCTGATTGAAGCCAAAAAAATACTGAGTAATAAAAATATTCACTTTACGCTGAATGTTGCCGGTATTTTAGTTGAGAATGATAAAGACGCAATTCCGCTGGCGACGATACAGAAGTGGCAAAGCGAAGGCGTGATTAACTGGCTCGGTCATTGCTCTAATGTATTTGATTTAATTGAAGAATCAAATATCGTTGTTTTGCCGTCGGTCTACGCCGAAGGCGTACCGCGTATCTTGCTGGAAGCTTCCTCTGTCGGGCGCGCTTGTATCGCTTATGATGTTGGTGGCTGTGATAGCTTAATTATCAATAACGATAATGGGTTGATTGTAAAAAGTAAATCTGTCGAGGAATTAGCGGAGAAACTCGGTTTCCTGTTGGATAACCCAGAAACGCGCGTCGCAATGGGTATCAATGGCAGAAAACGCATTCAAGATAAATTCTCGAGTGTGATGATCATTAATAAAACATTAAAAACATATCGTGATGTTGTTGAAGAGTAATTTTTGATGAAGCTCAGTCGCTTTCATCTTACCCATCCTTAATAAACTGGCAACCTACAAATTAAACGCTACCCATAAATAAATATAATTGCGTTTATAAGCTAAGCGTCAAGGTGATTGCATGTCTGAAAAAGAGAGTATAGCTGTTTCCGTTATTATCCCTGTGCACAATGCGGCGGGATATATTTCCGACACATTGAGCACTGTTTTGTCGCAAACATTAAATGATATTGAAATCATTATTGTCAACGATTGTTCTGACGATAATACCTTAGAGATTGTCTCGGCGCTGGCTGAAACTGATTCACGAATTAGAGTCATTAACAACACGACAAATCTTGGTGGGGGAGGCTCAAGAAACATCGGGTTGGATGCTGCTACCGGTGAGTACGTTATTTTTCTTGATGACGACGATTATGTCGATAACATGATGTTGGAGCGCATGTACGCACGTGCTAGCGATATACAAGCGGATGTCGTTATCTGTCGCAGCCAGTCTTTTGATCCCGCCTTGCAGGTTTATGCTCCGATGCCGTGGTCAGTGCGCCAGGAGCTGTTACCTGATCTCAAGTTTTTTTCATCCCAGGATATTCCCTCTGACTTTTTCCGCACCTTTGTCTGGTGGCCATGGGACAAGCTTCTCAGGCGTCAATTTATTACTAGTCATCAGCTTCGCTTTCAGGAAATCAGGACGACCAACGATCTTTTCTTCGTCTGCGCATTTATGCTCATGGCGAACAGAATTTCGGTCTTAAATGAAACGTTAATTTCTCATACCATCAACCGTAGTGAATCCCTATCCGCCACGCGAGCAGAGTCGCACCGCTGTGCTGTTGAAGCATTGGTGGCGCTTAAAGCGTTTATCTGTCAGCAGGGGATGATGGAACACCGTCTCAGAGATTATAAAAACTATGTTGTCGTGTTCCTTGAGTGGCATTTAAACACGATTTCTGGTCCGGCATTTCACCCGTTTTATCAGCAAGTGAAAGAGTTTGTTGTTGCCCTGGATGCAAAGAGTGATGATTTTTATGATGAATTTATCGCCGCCGCCCATCATAGGATCACCACGCTGTCAGCTGAAGAGTACCTATTCTCTCTTAAAGATCGGGTTCTGAAGGAACTTGAGTTTTTCCAGGCCAGGAGCTCCGCATTACAGCAAGAAGTTGAGACGCTTACCCACTCATTCGCCGGGCAAAAGGATGAAAATGCGATATTGCATAATCAATTGCATGAGATTGAAGAGCGGGTAACTGAACAGGAACAGAATATTCGTCAGTTAACCGACAAAAATAATGATATGCATCATGAGATGACTATCAAACAGCAAGAGTTCAATGAATTTATCAGCATCACAAAAATTTAATCTCTTCTTTATCCTGGAAGTTGACTAAGCCGCTACGCGTGGTAAGACGTTTTTTTAAATAATTTCAAAAAGAAGTTAAGCAAGTTTCACTTCTTTGTCAGTGATCTTGTTATTTTCAATAAAAATTTTTTTTCGTTAAATAAAAGAGCTCGTGGTCACATGATTTGCGAGTCTCTATTCCTGTTAGATTAATGATTTATTAGCTAGAGAGTAATAGATTTTTTGTCGAGTTTTACTGGGGGCAGTAAAATTTCGATGTGTGTACTTGTGTTTTTTGTGACTTCCTGCCTTTAAAATTTTTCCTATTGGGCAGTAATCACCTTTGAATATTGATAGCTATTCTTTTTATTACTAATAAATTCTTTCTTCTAAAAGAATGTAGTTTTACTCATTGGAATATGGGGTGTAGATTGTCTGTTAACAGATTTGATGCCATTGATGGCACTCGTGGGATATTGGCGGGTATGGTCATGCTCAGCCATATGTTTGGCAGCTTTATGGGTTGGCCGCAAGTCAGACCATTTAGCGGTGCCTATCTGTGTGTGGTATATTTTTTCATCATGAGTGGCTTTGTTCTAACCTATGCCCACGCATCAGGAAACTTTTTCAAATACGTTCTTACACGATTTGCCCGATTATGGCCGCTTCATTTTCTGTCGACGATGCTGATGGTAGCCATTTATTACTATAATGCGCACCATGGCGGCTACGTTTCCAGCCCGGATGTTTTTTCTATTAGCGTGATATTAAAAAATATATTATTTCTTCATGGTCTTTATTGGCATGACTTCAAGTTAGTCAATGAACCATCGTGGAGTATCAGTATTGAATTCTGGGTATCGCTTTTAATTCCTCTGATCTTTACGCGATTAGGAAATATGACTCGCGCTGTTGTTGCAGGATTGTTTTTTATTTTCCTGTGGCATAAACATCCATCAGGGATACCCCCATCAATGCTGACAGCAATGCTGTCAATGCTGATTGGTTCATTGTTTTTTTCTTTATCACAGACAGAGTATTTTAAGTGTCTGATGAAAGAAAAATTTATGGCATTTTTTATTACCGCTGCGGCTGTCGTATCGATCGTTGGCGTATATGCTATGAACCATAGCCGACTGGATTACTTTTTATTTGTTGCATTTATCCCGATGCTATTTATCGATCATCTTCCGGATAATCAACTAATAAAGAGAGTTTTCACTTCAAATTTATTCTTATTTCTCGGTTATATTAGTTTCCCTTTATATTTATTGCATGAGCTGGTTATCGTATCCGGATTCATTTTTGACGCTGAGAATGCCTGGGTATCGATATCATTAGCGGCATTTGCCTCAATATTCATTGCCTATATTTATGCCCGATTTATCGATTATCCTCTCTATCGGGCATTAAAGCGTCAGATTGCCAAAATAAGTTAATTATGGTTTGGATTTTATTGAACGGTAGTTGACTGATTAGTGCGCTGTCGCCGGAGTAGCGTTGCGACGCTTAAGGAAGGTGCGAATAAGCGGGGAAATTCTTCTCGGCTGACTCAGTCATTTCATTTCTTCATGTTTGAGCCGATTTTTTCTCCCGTAAATGCCTTGAATCAGCCTATTTAGACCGTTTCTTCGCCATTTAAGGCGTTATCCCCAGTTTTTAGTGAGATCTCTCCCACTGACGTATCATTTGGTCCGCCCGAAACAGGTTGGCCAGCGTGAATAACATCGCCAGTTGGTTATCGTTTTTCAGCAACCCCTTGTATCTGGCTTTCACGAAGCCGAACTGTCGCTTGATGATGCGAAATGGGTGCTCCACCCTGGCACGGATGCTGGCTTTCATGTATTCGATGTTGATGGCCGTTTTGTTCTTGCGTGGATGCTGTTTCAAGGTTCTTACCTTGCCGGGGCGCTCGGCGATCAGCCAGTCCACATCCACCTCGGCCAGCTCCTCGCGCTGTGGCGCTCCTTGGTAGCCGGCATCGGCTGAGACAAATTGCTCCTCTCCATGAAGCAGATTACCCAGCTGATTGAGGTCATGCTCGTTGGCCGCGGTGGTGACCAGGCTGTGGGTCAGGCCACTCTTGGCATCGACACCAATGTGGGCCTTCATGCCAAAGTGCCACTGATTGCCTTTCTTGGTCTGATGCATCTCCGGATCGCGTTGCTGCTCTTTGTTCTTGGTAGAGCTGGGTGCCTCAATGATGGTGGCATCCACCAAAGTGCCTTGGGTCATCATGACGCCTGCTTCGGCCAGCCAGCGATTGATGGTCTTGAACAATTGACGGGCCAGTTGATGCTGCTCGAGCAGGTGGCGGAAATTCATGATGGTGGTGCGATCCGGCAGGGCGCTATCCAGGGATAATTGGGCAAACAGGCGCATGGAGGCGATTTCGTACAGGGCATCTTCCATGGCACCGTCGCTCAGGTTGTACCAATGCTGCATGCAGTGAATACGCAGCATGGTCTCCAGCGGATAGTGCCGTCGGCCATTGCCCGCCTTGGGATAAAACGGCTCGATGACAGCGGTCATATTCTGCCATGGCAGAATCTGCTCCATGCGGGAGAGGAAAATCTCTTTTCGGGTCTGACGGCGCTTAATGCTGAATTCACTATCGGCGAAGGTGAGTTGATGGCTCATGATGTCCCTCTGGGATGCGCTCCGGATGAATATGATGATCTCATATCAGGAACTTGTTCGCACCTTCCCTAGCCTGCATCAAACCTGCAAAGGTATCCTTTATGTCTTTAGCCCGTTTAGGGATTATCTTTATCTCAAACGAATCCACATCGTCATACTTTACGTTCCCAGAGAAAAGCGTACCAAGCCCACCAATAATGCCTTGAGACTTCTCTATTTTCATCGTTATTTTACCAACATGGGCATAATTCATAACATCTTGCTCGGTAACTATGTTTGTTATCGGCTCAAAATTTATGTTGTGGTTCCCATTTCGGGAATACATTGCAGCATCATATATTTCTGCCAACTTCCCAACACGAGGAGAGTACAACGTATTACTAAACCCTATAACATCACCCTTCAATATGAAAAAAGATGCAAAGGCTATTTTTTCATGTTGATTTAAGATGTTTGAGAGATCTACACATATATTACTACTCGTATCTAGTTTTCTAAAAACGTCTCTGCTATTTGTTTTTATAAACGTATATACATCACCAGACACATGCTGAATTACATGATACTCATTGGCTAGCGTTGCAGTGTTTCTGTTAGTAGCGATCATATTATCAAAACTAGTTTTTAATGGCTCACAAATAACAGCGCCATCTGAAGGAAACAATCTGTGTGTGAAGTAATTTGTTTTCATTTTTTTTCCAGCTAGTAAAATCATAGAAACGCATTATATTTTCTTCTTTTTATATTCTATTTCTTATGGAAGAACAATGCTTCTTTGAAAATTCCAAGTTTTGCATATTAAATGATCTGTCACCGAAGGTCGTAAAGCTAGGCCACCAACTCTATTTACCATAACATCCGTTGCGTGCACCGCCTCAGAGGCTCTGAGAGCGTTTCTGACGGGAAACCGGAAAAACAGGCAACAAACCACCCGAAAACCCGCCAGAAACGCGCAGGCTCTGTTTTTACGGCATGCATGAGTATGCGCGCAAGTGCATAGCGCAGAATTTCACGCCGTGCAGCCAGTGGAAGTCCTGTTTTCGACGTTCTTCTTATCCGAAAACGGTGAACGGGGACGCAATTTATTGCGTGGCCGTGAAGCGTTGGCAAGAGCATCAAGCATGAAGAGAAGGGGGTCGGATGTACGAATGGTTCAGAGAACTGTTATGACGTAATTCAGTAGTAAATCAGTAGTAGATAAGTAGTCATCCTCCTCCGATTTGTAGTAAATCAGTAGTAAATCAGTAGTGTTTCTGTAGTCCCCCCCTCCGGTTTGTAGTAAATCAGTAGTAAATCAGTAGTGACGCTGTAGTTTATTAGTAGTCAGGAGGAATAAGCTGTTCATACAAGTATGAACGAGCTAGTTATGGACGCTTTTTTTCACAGATCTCCTCAGAATAGGCAAAGCTCAGCCCGGTAAGGAGATGATTCTTTATCCCTTAAATGGCCATACACCATACGCAACCGCGATTTTCATCGCAATTGCATGAATTAAAAGGTAAAAACTGAAGTTCCCGTTTATTTATGTAATACGCAACGTATTACAACCACCTGTAATCACATGAAAATAAAGAAATAAGATGTAATACCGGCGTATTACACGTACGCGGGTAAGCGAAAAAGCTATAACGCTTCCCGGCCGACAGGCGGCCCAAAATCCACCGGGGCGTGCAGGTTCTCTTCAGTAACCTGCGCCATTAAATCAAAAAGGTCATATTCGCCGGGAAACTGCGTATCAGTCGAATCCAGTTGTTCATCATATTCAGATGGCATGGGGTGATATCCAGTAGCGGAGAGGTTGTTAGCGGGTTTTGGGGCGCAGCCCTGAACCAGTCACGTAGCACTAGCGGAGTGTATATGGGCTCAATATGCTACGGTGGAGTAACACTTTATGAAAGTGCTTCATGTGGCAGGAGAAAAAGGTGGCACCGGCGCGTCAGCAGAAGATGCAATACAGGAGATATTCCGCTTCCTCGCTCACTGACTCGCTGCGCTCGGTCGTTCGGCTGCGGCGAGCGGTACCGGCTTACAAATGGGGCGGAAATTTCCGGGTAGATGCCAGGAGCGAACTTAACAGGGAAACGAGAAGGCCGCGGCGCTGCCGTTTTTCCATAGGCTCCGCCCCCCTGACAAGCATCACGAAATCTGACGCTCAAATCAGTGGCGGCGAAACCCGACAGGACTATAAGGGGTTTGAGGGCCAATGGAACGAAAACGTACGTTAAGAGGGTAATGACTCCAACTTATTGATAGTGTTTTATGTTCAGATAATGCCCGATGACT
>ERZ772820.2194-NODE-2194-length-14112-cov-63.160632_pt1 | contig 14112 bp, 14 predicted proteins | sample MGYA00511377_ERZ772820 | MGnify/ENA primary metagenome ERZ772820 (study PRJEB29015, sample SAMEA2737684) | human gut metagenome | biome: human gut; feature: human-associated habitat; material: faeces | place: China | collected 2012 ...
GATAACCAGTAAACTTTCCTCATTCTTCTCTCAAACACTTTTTATATGTACTTTCTAGGACAGAAAGTTCTGTTTTTTTATACTATAGATTGAATCTCAAACCGAACTGGAGATTGAAATTCAGCTTCTTATCCTTGAAGGTATTTTCCACATGGCTTCCGTTATCGAAATAATATTTAGCACCCGGTTCGACATACAGACCCACCTTTGGTGTGATGTCATACTGCGCACCGAGCGAAGCCTTTCCTGAGAACTGCACTCTGTCTCGCTTGGCATTCTCTTTCTTTACTCCCTCTTCTTCGGTATCATTCTTCACATTGTAATCAGCCTCAGCACCAGCCATCACATAAGCATGGAAGCCTCCACTCTGCCAGAACTCATAATTCAATCCCACCGGAATACCCACATAATGAAGCACCTGATGAACATTGTAGCTACTACCTGGTGCGTATGGATAAAAATCAGAAGAAGTGCGTGTATATACCAAGCCCGTGCTCAAAGACAGACGAGGTGCAATGCCAAAGGCTACCTGCAGACCAACAGATACTGGAGCATGATGCTTGGCATTCCCCTGCTGGTTTCTTTGAATCGCCTTATAGGATGCCAAGAGATATTCTTCTCCATATATGCCTCCAGCCGTTGGATCAGGGATGACTCCAGGCATCGGTTCTGCCATCGTTCCATAGCTAAAATCATTATAGCCTCCAGACGCGTCGGAATTCACACCGCCCAAACTTGGCGTCAGGTTTTCGGCATATAGTTGCATCGACCAGCCAGAAACCTCCTCATTTTTTTCAAAATGATAAGATTGAGAAGCATACGCTGCCGCATGATGATCGGTAGAGCGGGTTAAGGCCTTATGATCGGTAGAGCTAACAGTAGCCTTATCCTCAGATACTGGTTCTGCCGGCTCAGGGTTCTCGGCAAGCAAAGAGATTTCATTCTCAGATTCTTTCTCAAGAACATTACCCTTCTTCTTTTGAGATGCAGCGGATTGCAAATCCGCTGAAACAACGAGGGATGGAGCTGGTTGAGATGCAGCGGATTGCAAATCCGCTGAAACAACGGGGGATGGAGCGGGTTGAGATGCAGCGGATTGCAAATCCGATGAAACAACGGGGGATGGAGCGGATTGAGATGCAGCGGATTGCAAATCCGATGAAACAACGTGGGATGGAGCGGATTGAGATGCAGCGGATTGCAAATCCGCTGAAACAACGAGGGATGGAGCGGATTGAGATGCAGCCAATTGCAGATTACCCTTTTCTACATCCTCCTGGTGCAGATAAACATAGCTTCCACCTATTCCCAATAATGCCACGGCTGCTGCAGCCGCAGACCATCGCTTGAAATAGACTATCCTGTCATTCTTTTTAGCCTCTGAACTGTCGTGTAAAACCCTGGCATCCTTTTTAGCCTCTGAACCAACGTGCAAATCTGTAGATTCTGAGCTTTCAGAAACTATCGTCTGTGGATTCGACGAAACAGATTCTATATTATTCTGAGCAAGCGATTGTTCAATGCCTGCCCACAAGTCGTGGCTGACAGACTCCTGATAGCCTGCCAACTGGTCTTGAAGTTTGCTTGTCCAATCTTGATTACTCATATTCTTTCTCGTTTATATTATTTAGATATTCATTTATTTTCTTTGCCAGAAACTTCTTGGCTCTTAGATATTGCGAAGCAGAGGTACTCTCCTTGATGCCCAGCAGATCAGCAATCTCCTTATGGCTTCTTTGCTCAAACACAAACATGTTCAGAACCAGTCGATAGCCCTCGGGCAATTCACCGATCATCTTCGTCAATACGGCAGGCGGCACCCGTTCTACCTCCGGTTCGTCGTCACTCACATCTTCCGGAACTTCATCCACGAAAGTGATGCGACTCTGCCTTCGGGTAAAGCTGATAGCCTCATTTGCCACAATCCGGAGAAACCACGCCTTCAGCGAACCTTCGCCCCTGTACTCGAAGTTGGCAATACCAGAGAAAAGTTTCACAAAACTATCCTGCACCACATCCTCCGCATCATCACGTAAAGGGACATACCTCAGCGCTACCGCCATGGCATATCCTACGTAGCGGTCGTAGAGCCGGTGCATCGCCGCCCGACTGCCGCCTTTGATGTCGTGCAAAAGTAGTTTTTCAGATTCCAATTTTCTCTATCTTTTATGTATTAAACGAATATCAACACAAAACCTTGCACCAAAAAACAAACTTTTTTTGATGCAAGGTTGTTTTTATACCGAGATAACCATTCCCTCATTGGTGAGATAGCTTTCCTCGAAAACCTCTTTGGCTTCTTTCAGCAGAACCGTCTCATCATTATATCTCGCACTATAATGTCCCAGGAGCAACTTGCCTACCCCGGCAGCCTTTGCCACCATCGCAGCCTGCTTCGCCGTACTATGGTTGTAGATCTTAGCCCGGTCTTCCTGCTCCGAAGTATAAGTACTTTCATGATAAAGCACCGTTACCCCCTTCACCTTCTCCCAGAGATTCGGAATATATCGGGTATCACTCATATAGGCATAACTGCGAGGCTGGTCTGCAGGTGTCACCAGACGGGCATTCGGAATCACCTCGCCATCCTCGTTGGTCCAGTCAGCCCCATTCTTGATGTTGTTGATCTGACTGATCGGGATGCCGTAGTAATCTATCATGTCCCTCTTGATGTGAGGCAGCGTAGGCTTCTCTCTGAAGATATAGCCGCAGCATGGCAGACGATGTTTCAGAGGCACCGTCTCCACCGACAGAGAATGATCTTCATAGATTATCTGCTGCTTCTCCGTATCTACCGGAATCATCTCCATCTCATACTCCATCGTCTGCATAAAGAAGTCAACCTGTTGTTTAAACAGAGGAGCATAATCCTTTGGAGCATAGACTCTTAACTTAGATGTTCGTCCGAGCATTCCGAGCGTAGAAAGCAAGCCCATCAAGCCAAAGCAATGATCACCATGCATGTGGGTGATGAAGATGGCATTGAGCTTGGAAAAATGGATATGGGAACGACGGAACTGCATCTGTGCACCCTCGCCACAATCTATCATATAGCACTTTCCCCGCATCTCTATGAGCTGCGAGGAAGCATTGTGTTTCAGGGTTGGCAGCGCACTGCCACACCCCAGTATATGTATCTTAAATGGTTCCAACTTAATCTAAAATTTAGAATGACAATTTACTCCTGGCGCTTGAAGACATAGATGCCCTGGGTATTTTCCAGCATCAAGCTGTCAGAGCCCAGTTTGTCGATGGCAAAGGTATCCTTGTTGAGCAGGAGCTTTCCGTTCAGGATTTTCCATGAAGTCCAAGGATTGGTCTCAGCCTTCACATTGTTTTTTACCTCTCCACCTTCCAGCAAGTCGAAGTTCTTGTCGAGTGAAGTCCACTTGCCCAGGAGTGAAGTAAGATTGATGATTTTCTGTGCCATCATCTCTCCATCCTGTGCCTTGTAACCGATAAGAGCGATGCGGTCGCCTGCCAGCAAACCACCCAGCACGATGTCTGGCTGCTCATCATCGATGAAGACAGAGAGCGTATCTCCCTCATCAGAAATCAGCTCCAGATTGTGCATAGATGTACCCTCACCACATACACCGTAGATGGTTGAATCATCGGCAACTTCCTCCAGATCGAGGGAATCTGTAGGAGTGATTACCTGTGCGGTTTTCTTATCCTTGCAGCTATTGGCAGCAAAGAGTACCACCAAAGCCATCATCATATAAACTAATCTTTTCATAATCCTTATAGTTTTTCTTGTTATAAAACGTCCTATTTATCTTGTTTATCATGAAAGCCCCTCCTATTGAAGCTTACGATTCTTTCTGAAGTCTTTCCTGTTTCTTGGCTTCATCCCACAGTTTATCCATTTCTTCCAAACTCATGTCTTTCAGATTCTTACCCTGTTTAAGCGAATGATCTTCTACATAGTTGAAGCGGCGGATAAACTTCTGGTTTGTCTTCTCCAGTGCATTGTCCGGATTGAGCTTGTAGAGACGGGCTGCATTGATGACGGAGAAGAGGAAGTCGCCGAGTTCCTGGGTTGAGTTTTCCTTGTCGTCCTTGGCAAGTTCTGCCTTGAGTTCCTCGAGTTCTTCGTGTACCTTATCCCATACATCCTCCTTCTCCTTCCAGTCGAAGCCCACGTTTCGTGCCTTGTCCTGAATGCGATAGGCCTTGATAAGGGATGGCAGGGAATTTGGCACACCGCTCAGAACGCGCTCGTTGCCATCTTTCTCCTGCTGCTTGATCTGCTCCCAGGTTTTCTCTACCGAGGAAGCATTCTTGGGTTTGGTGGCACCAAGAGCCAGGGTTTCTTCCGAGCTTCCCGCCTCTGCCTTCCCGGTTTCTGCTTTTTCAGACTCCTTATATACCACCTGTCCCTCATCATTGATATACATATCAGGATTCGCCACAGTCCATTCGCCCTCTTCCTTCCAGTTGATGAAAGGATGGCGGAACATCAGTTTGTCAGCTTCCTTATTGCAGACATCGCAGATATCGAACTCGCCGTCTTCTCTGCCGATGATGCTATAGAACATCACGTGCTCCAGCACATCGCCCAACTCCTTCTTGATATCCTTGTAATCGCGCTTCATCAAGGCGTCACAAAGCTCGAAAGTCTCCTCGATGGTATTCGGACGAAGACTCTCGAATGTCTGCTTCTTATCCCATGGACACTGCAGGCGCAAACGGTCCTGTACATCCAGCAAGCGGCTGAACGCCGCTAACTTTTCTTCTTTCGTATGCATTGTTTAAATTCCTTTATAAATTTCTCTTCCACTTCTCTCCCGCTTTCGTATTAAGAAAGATGGCGAAAGAAAGAGCCAACACAAATATAAAAACATTAAAAAACAAATATACTTCCATTTTTCAAAGATTCTTCTTCCACTTCTTTCCCGCTTTCGTATTAAGGAAAATGGCGAAAGAAACAGCAGCCACACACACCATTACATTGAAGAGAAACCAAGCTCCCATAATATCCCAATTCATATTTACTAACCATCGTTTTGTGCAAAAATTAATAATTTTGATGCAAAGATAGCATTTTTCGCTCAAAAATTCGTATCTTTGCACCGTTTTTTAAGGAAAAAGAAAGAAAAAGAATAAAAATTAGATAGAAACAATGGAATTAGCAAGTAAATACGATCCACAAGCAGTGGAAAGTAAATGGTATCAGTACTGGCTCGACAACAAGCTTTTCAGCTCTAAGCCAGATGGTCGTGAACCTTATACGGTGGTAATCCCTCCACCAAACGTAACGGGTGTGCTCCACATGGGACACATGCTCAACAATACTATCCAGGATATTCTCGTTCGCCGTGCACGCATGGAGGGCAAGAACGCTTGTTGGGTACCAGGTACCGACCACGCCAGTATCGCTACCGAGGCTAAGGTGGTTAACCGCCTCGCCCAGCAGGGTATCAAGAAGACCGACCTTACCCGCGATGAGTTCCTCAAGCACGCTTGGGACTGGACTCACGAGCACGGCGGCATCATCCTCAAGCAGCTCCGCAAGCTCGGTGCCAGCTGCGACTGGGACCGCACTGCTTTCACCATGGACGAGACCCGCTCCCGTGCCGTTATCCACGTATTCTGCGACCTTTACAAGAAGGGACTTATCTATCGTGGCGTGCGCATGGTTAACTGGGACCCTAAGGCTCAGACTGCGCTCTCTGACGAGGAGGTTATCTACAAGGACGAGCACTCTAAGCTCTACCATCTGAAGTATTATGTAGTAGAGCAGGACTGCCAGCAGGTGGACGAGGAGAACGTGATGCACAAGGATGAGAAGGGTTACTATGCAGTAGTAGCTACCACCCGTCCTGAGACCATCATGGGCGACTCTGCCATGTGTATCAACCCAGAGGATAAGAAGAATACCTGGCTGAAGGGTAAGCACGTAATCGTGCCTCTCGTAAACCGCGAGATTCCTGTCATCGAGGATACATACGTAGATATCGAGTTCGGTACCGGTTGCCTGAAGGTAACTCCAGCTCACGATATCAACGACCACGCCCTCGGTTTGAAGCACGGTTTGGAAACCATCGATATCTTCAACGACAACGGTACCATCAGCGAGGCAGCAGGTCTCTATGTAGGAATGGACCGCATGGATGTGCGCAAGCAGATTTCCATCGACCTCCAGAACGCCGGATTGATGGAGAAGATTGAGGACTATAATAATAAGGTGGGCTTCTCTGAGCGTACCAATGTGCCTATCGAGCCAAAGCTCTCTACACAGTGGTTCCTCAAGATGCAGCACTTTGCCGACATCGCCCTCCCTCCAGTGATGGACGACGACATCGAGTTCTACCCTAAGAAGTATAAGAACACCTATCGCCACTGGTTGGAGAACATCAAGGACTGGTGTATCAGCCGTCAGCTCTGGTGGGGTCACCGCATCCCAGCCTACTACTTCGACAATGCCGGTAAGAAGGATTTCGTGGTAGCTGAGACTGCCGAGGAGGCGCTGAAGCTCGCTCAGGAGAAGAACGCCAGCATCAAGGCTGAGGATCTTGAGCAGGAGAGCGACTGCCTCGACACCTGGTTCTCTTCATGGTTGTGGCCTATCTCTCTGTTCGATGGCATCGAGCATCCAGACAACGAGGAGATCAACTACTACTACCCTACTTCCGACCTCGTAACTGGTCCGGACATCATCTTCTTCTGGGTAGCACGTATGATTATGGCTGGCTACGAGTATCGTGGCAAGATGCCATTCAAGCACGTATATTTCACAGGTATCGTTCGCGATAAGCTCGGCCGCAAGATGAGCAAGAGTCTCGGCAACTCACCAGACCCATTGGATTTGATTGATAAGTTTGGTGCCGACGGCGTTCGTATGGGTATGATGCTCAGTGCTCCAGCCGGCAACGACATCCTCTTCGACGAGAGCCTTTGCGAGCAGGGACGTAACTTCAACAATAAGATCTGGAATGCCTTCCGCCTCGTGAAGGGTTGGGAGACTGCAGATATCGAACAGCCTAAGAGTGCTGAAATCGCCGTGAAGTGGTTTGATGCCAAGCTCAAGGAGGTGAACGAGGAGATGCAGAAGCAGTTTAAGGACTACCGTATCTCTGAGGCATTGATGACTGTATATAAGCTGTTCTGGGATGAGTTCTCATCTTGGTACCTGGAGATGGTGAAGCCAGCTTACGGCCAGCCTATCGACCAGAAGAGCTACGACGCTACCCTCCGCTTCTTCGATGCCCTGCTGAAGATGTTGCATCCATTCATGCCATTCATCACCGAGGAGTTGTGGCAGCACATCTACGACCGCAAGGATGGCGAGAGCATCATGCGTAAGAAGCTGGAGATTCCTGCACCTACAGCTGAGGAGCAGAAGTTGGCAGCAGATATCGAGGCTGTGAAGCAGATTATCGCCGGTGTTCGTACCGTTCGCAACCAGAAGAACATTGCCCAGAAGGAGCAGTTGTCTCTGCAGGTAGTAGGCAAGAACGATTTCGAGGCTTACAACGACGTAACGCTGAAGATGGCAAACCTCGACAAGATTGAGGTCATCGCCGAGAAGAGTGCCGATGCATCCAGCTTCATGGTAGGTACCGACGAGTTTGCCGTACCATTGGGCGACCTCATCGACGTAGCAGCCGAGATAGAGAAGGCAGAGGCTCAGCTCAAGCACCTGGAGGGCTTCCTGATGGGTGTACGCAAGAAGCTCAGCAATGAGAACTTCGTAGCTCACGCACCTGAGAAGGTAGTAGCCCTGGAGCGCAAGAAGGAAAGCGATTCTGTAGAGAAGATTGCTGCCCTCAAGGCAACCATCGAGGAGCTCAAGAAGAAGTAACAGATTCTTTTTATATATGTTGAATGTTGAGTGTAGAATGATGAATGCAGAATCTCAGACGGATGAATTCGTCAGCCATTCTGCAACTCAACATTCAGCATTCAACATTCAACTTTTTTATTATGATCAAGAAGCTTTTCACCTTATTTATATGTATGTTTTCGTTCGCCATGACTTTCACCAGTTGTAGCGAAGAGGCTTTTGATGTGGATAGCGTCAACAAGCAGACCATTTTCGTGTTCTTTCCTTGGACCGGTGACACAAGCCATCCAGGTCTTTATGATGATTTAGAGAACAACTTAGACAGTATCAGCGAAGGCATCATCGCAAAGAAAGGACTGAATGATTCACGTGTGTTGGTTTTCTTCAGTGAAAAATATAACCAGAGTACTCTCTATGACTTGCAGTATGATGCCAAAACCAAAAAGGTGAATCGTGTTCCTATCAAGAAATACGAGGGTAACAGTTATTGTTCGGCAGAAGGATTTGCAGACTTGCTCAATGACGTAAAACAAAATGCAGAAGCACTCAACTATGCGCTCATTATTGGCGCTCATGGTTGCGGATGGACCTATGCAGAAGATTGGAACAATTACCCCTACAAAGCCCGACCAAGTTTTGGAAGTTCATCACCACAAGAATACAGTTTCAGTGGAATTAACTTTGGTAGTGATCCCAACAAACCACACACCCGTTTTTTCGGAAGTGTCAATCTTAAGGACAATGCAATAGATGTAGCTACACTTGCAGAAGGAATCAAGGAGAGTGGACTCAAGATGCAATACATCCTCTTCGATGCCTGCTATATGGGTAATGTAGAGACAGCCTACGAACTGAAAGATGTTACCAATTTCTTCATAGCGTCCAGCAGCGAAATTATGCAATATGGCTTGCCATATAAGTTATTGTGGAACTATCTCAATTCGCCTACCCCAAGCTATTCGAGCATCGTATCAACGTCTATAAACTTTTATAAAACGGCAAAGGCTCCTTATCTTAACATAGCAGCCATAGACTGCAGAGAACTGGATGGATTGGCAAACATCATGAAGGAAATCAACAGCAAATATACGCTTTCAGAAAATATAGATCCGGAAACTATACAGCGTTTAGATGCATTTTCTCCGAATTTATTCTATGATATGGAGGCATACGTTGATAGTCTTTATCCTAGCGGTTATCTGCTTGACCAGTTTAAGAATCAACTCAAGCTCACTGTAAAAGCAGCCGGACACACTGACTATGCCTATTCTGCTTTATATAATAAAGTAACATTTATAGAAATAAAGAACTATTGCGGCCTTTCCATCTCCGACCCTAGCCAAAACAATGTAGCTATCAAGGGAAGAGAGAAGACTGGATGGTGGAAGGCAACCCACTAATACCTGAAGCAGCACGCCCTGAAAGGGCAAAAGCTCCTAGCCCAGGGCATCGCCCTGGGTATAATAGCAGTTTGCAAGACGCCCTGTAAGGGCAAAAGCTTTGTATATTGCCAGGTATTTGAAAGCTTTTGCCCTTACAGGGCGACAGGTTTGCGTCCATAAACACCCAGGGCGTTGCCCTGGGCTAGGAGCTTCTGCCCTTTCAGGGCGTGTGTGGCTTACTTGCAAAGAAAGATTAAGTACTCATAAAGTTGAATGTTCACATTTAAAAATTAAAAGGACAAAGATGGAATTTTTTATAATCGATCATAATGGACAGCAGGCAGGTCCTTTCAGTTTCGACCAACTCGTACAGAAGGGCATCAGTCCTGAAACACTGGTGTGGAAGCAGGGTATGGCAGACTGGAATCCTGCCTGGAAGGTAGAGGAACTGAAAGCCGTACTGGAAGCTGTAGAAGCCAACCAAAGCAACCAGAAAGCCCAGAGCAACCAGAAAGCCCAGCAGCAGGATTATCAGAAAGTCCAGCAGGAAGCCTATCAGCAGGGATTCCAGCAGGGAGCAGCGATGAATTCGAATTTCCAGCAGCAGCCTAAGAAGAAGACGAGCCATTTCGCCATGAAGATGGTGATAGGCCTCATCATTTTCATCCTTGCCATATTTGCCATAACCAATCCGAGCGCAGATGCTCATAAGGAGAAGGTTCGCACGGAGGCAAGCAAGGCAGTAGAAAAGGCGGTAGGATCTACCGACAACAATTTCTTCTCTCAGGCACTCCGCTCTGTAGCCAAGATGATGGCTGGCAGCATGATGGACGAAGCGATGAACCAGCTTTTCGAATACCACAACTATATTGTTTGCTCTACGGGTTCTGTAGAGTTCAACGGCAAGCCGCATACCGTGAGTTTCGGTATCCTCGGCAATGTCTATACGATGAATGCCGACGATATGGTGAAGGCGCTGGAATCTGCCGATAATCTCCATATCGAGGAGTCAGAATCAAATGTATCCTCTGACACTCCCAATATGGATGGATCAGATTCAGAAGCCAATGTCAATGAGGACCAGGCTGACAGCGATGAAGGCAGCCTCAGCACAAAAATGCAGAAGAAACTGGAAGAGAAAGCCAATCAGGCTTTCGATAAGGCGGCTGATAAAGTGAGCAAGAAGGTAGAAGAGAAAATCAACCAGAAGCTCGACGAAACCACCGATTCTTCCAGCATCGAAAAGGTTATCGATAAGATCCTGGAGTTATTCTAACGGCATATAATACAAATCTCCCTATAAGCAGGCGACATACGCCAGGCTTATAGGGAGATTTTTTGGTTAAAATAGCCTATCAATAGCAGCACAGATATCAGGCTACTTCCAGAAAATCGGGAGAGCGGGATATCTTGACCACCACTGCGTGATGACGCACAAACTGCATGCGGATGCGGGCAATGAGAAGATCATAGCACTCCTCGCTATGAATGAGGAAACCCAGATGGAGACACTCTCCTACAATGATGCAGTGGTTGCGCCAACCGTGAATGCCATTACCCCTGGAGAAGGACACACGGGAATCAACATGGGAGTCAACCCCAGAGGCTGCATCTGCCAGTCTTATATAATAAGGTAATGCCAGCTTGCTGTTGCGCTGCAGGGCATACTCGCCTTCCGGCAGACAATGCACATCCTCCTCCAACGTATCACAAACATGCTGACCATCAATCAGCAATCTACCACTTACGGCATGATGATAACTGCCAAAACGTTCTATAGCTATTTCCATAAACTTTTGATTTTTCCAAACTATTATTTTCTAAACCTTGCCCCCATCCCCATCTTCTCTCCATATCCGTGTAAACATTATTCAAGGTAGAGAGAATCAGGCAAAAAAGCCCGAAAAATGGGGGAAAAAGAGATGGAGAATTTTCCCTTAAGGGTTTTTATTTTTTTCCTTAAGGGAAAATATATTTTTCCTTAAGGGAAACGACGGCTTCTCTTAAGAGATTTTTCCGCCACGTTTAACTTGTAAAGTTATTTATCACTACCCATACTATACCCCCACTCCATCCGGCTCTCCGAGATAGTAAAAGATATAATCTACCATCTTGGGCGTGAAACTATGCAGCGAAGGCTTATAACCCAATTCCTGCAGTTTGACATAGAGCGGAGTGCAGCGCTTCACCCAATCCATAAACTCATCTCTCGCAGCATGCCCCTTGGAACGGCTGTGAGGACAGTAGAGGTGAGCAAGCTCCTGCTTGCTCATCACTCTACGTTCTACGAAATGTTGCTTGGTAACATTCATCTAGTTTTAATTTTTAGTTAGTAATCTATTCTTCTGCGAAGTTACAAAAAAATCGGATAGGGTGTTTCATCTGATTACAAAATTTAATATTTACAATTCAGATGTAACAAGGGCTGCAGCGTGGTGGCATCAAAGCTGGGACACGCCTTCTGCACTCCAGGCAGGTCACGATGCCCCAGAATGGTGCGGATGCCGGGGAACTGTATCTTCAGCTGCACGATCAGTTTCTCCATCGCCTTCTTCTGCTCCCCGGTACGGGTATCCGCCACATAGCCGTTCTCATCCAGTCCGCCCTCATAGCAGATACCGATGGAATGTGCATTCCAGCCACGGGCATGGGCACCCATGCGCTCCAGCGGACGGGTGGCATGTACCTTGCCGTCACGGCTGATGAAGAAATGATAACCGATGTAACGCCAGTGGTTCACCTCCACGTGGTCGTGGTAAAGCTGATGCACGGTGTAAGGGTGGTTGCAGCGGGTTGCGCTGCAGTGTACCACAATCATTGTAATTTCTCTAGTCATAAGCTGATGTTTTTAATGTTTCAACACTGCAAAGATAAGACATTCTCCTAACTCCAACTGGCGATAGCCGTCGATTTCCGGCGAAATTCCGCCTACCCCGGAATGTTTTATATTTAGTTAACTAGTTACCTCTCGTGGGAGAAATGTCTAGATAGTTACTTCTCGTAGGCAAGCCTACCAAAGGGTTACATCTCATCAGAGAAAACCGTTACATCTCGCGGGATAACGCCTTCTGCCAGTTACCTCCCATGGTAACAGCATTTTCTATTCATCTGTCTATCTGATAGTTACACATTAAAATAGCGCCACAAGAAATATGATAATATGATATATAAGAAATAAACAAGAAAAATGGTCATGATGGGGTCTCAAACTTTTTTTCTCTTTTTTCTAAAAAAACTTGTAAAATACTTGTTAGTTTCAGAAAATTTATATATCTTTGCAGCGCTCTTTCAGTAGAAATACAGGAGGAGCAGACATACGGCATCCTATTGGCAGGATGCCCAAGCATGATAAATGCTGAGTTTACATCTCAAAATCCCTTGTAAGGTGCGGAGTTAAATCCTTGCATGGGGTACTCAATTGTAAATTCAGGCTAGATTTTTCGTGCGCATTCTCTATGAATGAATCATACGGGGGTGCGACATGGGAAAATTCTGGTCTGATGTGAAAATTGAGTTAAGGACCAGAAAAAAAACTCCGAAATATTTTTGGTCCATTTGAGATTTCGCATCCCCCAGAATTCTTTTCATTGCCACCCCCATTTTATAACTTTATAAAACAAACGAGCAATGAACAAGAACCTAAAATTCAACGTAGCCGAAGCCACAGAGCTTGGCACTCATTGCGCCCTGCATCACAGCTACAGCCCGCAAGAACAGAAGTACATCTTCAGACTTGACGTGTACAATCAGAAACAGATCAAAATGGCTATCAGCCAGAACGCACACCACGGACAACTGGACCTCAATGGTTTCGAGCGCCTTGAAAACAATTTACGTTTCGAGGTACCCTACAGAGCTTTGGAAGCTACCAAATCTCATTACAACAACCTGGAGACTGCCCTTATCGATATAGGCAAAAAGCCGGTCTGTATCCCTTACACCGTCGCAGATTCTGGCAATCCTGGAACAAACCACTTGTGCTACAAGCAGTTCGACTACCTCTACCACTTCGTTGACTACACCAAGAAAGGTCAGGAGAAGAGAGCCATCCTGGAGATGCCGATTCCCGTGGCTCAGTACTACTTCGCCTTGGACCTGGGCTATTTCAAGGTTTCGCCGCAGCTTTACGAGTCATTCCATCACCAGTCTTCCCGCTGCCTTTATCTCCTGACAGAGAGCCGACTGAAGAAGGGCTACACCAAGTTTACGCCTCCCGAGATCCTTGCGCTCCTCACCAGCCACACCCAATATCGCGGCACGGGGAATCTGGAATATACCCAGCTTTCTACTGCCGAAGAAGAGATCAGAAATGCCTACAAGCTGAACCGTCTCGACTATATCGTGATACACACGCTAGAGACTACCCGTAACCAGGTAGTAGGCAAATACGGCTGCTTGGTCATCTTCGGCCTCAAGTACCGCAACGATGACCCAGATATGCTGAGCGATGAAGACAGAACAAAGCTGACAATGAAGAAACTAAACTTTAGAAAGCTACTCACCTCTTCCTACTGGAACGTGAGCCACAAGGTGGCAGAGGAGTTGAGCGATCGCCTCACCCTGTCAGACCTGGATACCGTGAACCAGTGCTTTCTGGCAGCCTATGCGGCGAAGAGAAAGCACGAGATCAAGAATCCCGCAGGGTATATCGTATCCAGCCTGGATAAGGTTCTGAAGAAGAATCAGCCAGGCAGCTCTTCAAGCCATAACCACTAACGGCATATAAACAGCAATCCCCCATCCTACTTTCTCAAGCCGGATGGGGTTTGCTTATGTAATAGAGAGATTTATGAATGTCTATCAGGCAGTTTTCCTACTTTTTATTTGGTCGTTTCAGGAAAAAAGCGTAATTTTGCAGTGAAACTAAATGTTGAACTAAATGAATGGCGTATGAAACAGGTAGAAGAAAGATACATCAGCTTGCTGACCGACTTCGGCTTC
>ERZ772820.2197-NODE-2197-length-14109-cov-4.198093_pt1 | contig 14109 bp, 11 predicted proteins | sample MGYA00511377_ERZ772820 | MGnify/ENA primary metagenome ERZ772820 (study PRJEB29015, sample SAMEA2737684) | human gut metagenome | biome: human gut; feature: human-associated habitat; material: faeces | place: China | collected 2012 ...
GGACGGCGAGGTCATTTTCAAAAAATACTCCCTGATCGGCGGACTGGAGGAGTTCGCGGCGCAGTTCTGCGACACCCTCAGCCGCAGCACCGATTTTTCTGCCGCGGTGACCGACCGGGACGCGGTGATCGCCATGGCCGGGGCGGGGAAGAAGGAGCTGCTGGGCAAGCCTCTTTCCCCGGAGCTGGAGCGCATCATGGCCGGGCGCGGGCTGTACTGCGGCGAAGGCGTGGCCGTCAGCGAGGAGGACAACGGCTACCGGGCGGCGGTGGCGGCGCCCATCCTGTGTGAGGGCGACGTGCTGGGCGCGGTGCTGTTCCTGTCGCCGGACGGCAGGACGGCGGGTGAGACGGAGTGCAAGCTGGCGCAGACCGTGGCGGCGTTTCTGGGAAAGAATATGGAGAGCTGATAAAACGGCCCTGTGGCTTCGCCACAGGGTCGTTTTGCATATCTCTCTCTCAGGACTGCCAGTCCTTTACCTGCCGGCGCAGCCAGTCGCACCAGGCGCCCATGCCCTCGCCGGTCTTGGCGGAAACGGGGAATATCTCCAGCTTGGGATTGCGCCGGTGGGCGTACTCCACCACCTTGTCCATGTCGAAGTCAAAGTAGGGCAGCACGTCAGTCTTGTTGATGAGCAGCGCATCGCAGACGGTGAAGATCAGCGGGTACTTCAGGGGCTTGTCGTGTCCTTCCGGCACCGACAGGATCATGGCGTTCTTCACCGCGCCGGTATCGAACTCCGCCGGACACACCAGATTGCCCACATTTTCCAGCACCACCAGATCCAGGCCGTCCGTGCCGATCTCCCGCAGCCCCTGCTCTGTCATACCGGCGTCCAGATGGCACATGCCGCCGGTGTGCAGCTGGATGGACTTCATGCCCGCTTCCGCTATCCTTCTGGCATCCACGTCCGAGTCGATGTCCGCCTCCATGACGCCCATGCGCAGCTCGTCCTTCAGCGTCTCGATGGTGCGCAGCAGCGTGGTGGTCTTGCCGCTGCCGGGGGAGGACATCAGGTTCAGCAGGAACGTGCCGCTCTGCTTCAGCTCCTGCCGCAGCCGCGCGGCCTCCCGGTCGTTGTCGGCAAACACGCTCTCCTTGACTTCAATGATCTTGTATGTATCCATGCTATGCGCCCTCTATCTCCTTAATGCTGATCTCGCTGCCCCGCAGCAGCCATGTGTCCTCGCTGCCGCAGCGGGGGCATGTCCGCCCGTGGGCGACGGTGGGGTATTCCCGGCCGCAGCCGCCGCACTGTGTCACGGCGGGCAGCGTTTCGATATGCAGCTGTGCGCCCCGCAGCAGGTCGGACTTCTGCACCGCCCAGTCCCAGCAGCTGACCAGCTCCTTGGGAATGGCGCCGCACACCTCGCCCAGCTCCAGCGTTACGCCCGCCACACGGGTGAGATCGTTTTCCGCACCCACCCGCTCCACGGTCTTGATGACGTGGAATACGATGCCTAATTCGTGCATATCACTTGGCCTTCTTCGCCCGGCGCTCGGCCTTTTTGATCTTGATGCTCCGCTTGATCATATAGGGCAGGATGGCCTTCATCTTGTCCTCACAGGCGTACATGGTGCTGCACTCCGGGTGCTCCCGGTGCAGGTGGATGGCGTCAAAGGCGCACTTGGTGGTGCAGACGCCGCAGCCGATGCACTTGTTGGGATCCACGATGCTGGCGCCGCAGCCCAAGCAGCGCGCCGTCTCCGCCCTGACCTGCTGGGCGGTGAAGGCCACGCGCTCGTCCCGGAAGGTATTGCGCAGCGCCTCGTTGTAGCCCACGCGCTGGCGCGGCGTGTTGTCGTAGCTGTCCACGGCGATCAGGGCGCTTTTCTTGTCCAGCTCGATGAACTGGCGGCGGTCGCGGCCGATGGTCAGGGTGGCGCCCTGCACGAAGCGGTGCAGGCTCACCGCGCCCTGCTTGCCGGCGGCGATGGCGTCAATGGCGAACTTCTGACCGGTAAAGGCGTCGCCGCCCACGAAGATGTCCGCCTCCGCCGTCTGATAGGTGACGGGGTCGGCCTTGGCAGTGCCGTTGGGGTCAAACTCCACGGCGGTGCCGGACAGCAGCTCCCGCCACTCCGCCTTCTGGCCGATGCAGAACAGCACCGTGGTGCAGGGAGCCACCTGTACCGTGTTCTCGTCGTATACCGGGGCGAAGCGGCCGTTCTCATCCTTGACCTTCAGGCACTTGACGAAGGACACGCCGGCGGCCTTGCCGCCCTCGACGCTGACCTCCCTGGGACCCCAGCCGGCGTAGACGGCGACGCCGTCCCGCTCGCACTCGCTGCGATCCTCCTCGCCCATGGGCATCTCGTCATAGCCCTCCAGACAGTACAGGCTCACGTTCTCCGCGCCGCAGCGCACCGCCGTGCGCGCCACGTCCGCGGCGATGTTGCCGCCGCCGATGACCACCACGCGGCCGGAGAGGGACTTCTTGTCCCGCAGGTTCACGTCCCGCATGAAGTCCACGCCGGAGATCACGTTCTCCGCGTCACCGCCGGGGACGGGCAGTCTGCCGCCGCTTTGCAGGCCAACGGCCACATAGAAGCCCTTGTAGCCCTCCTGACGGAGCTGGGCGATGGTCACGTCCTTGCCCACCTCCACGCCGCAGCGGAACTCCACACCCAGCTGCCGCAGCACGTCGATCTCCGCCTCCACCACGTCCTTTTCCAGACGGAAGGAGGGGATGGCGTTCATCAGCATGCCGCCGGGGCGGGCTTCCTTTTCGAACACGGTGGGGCGATAGCCCTTCTCCGCCAGATAGTAGGCGCAGCTCATGCCCGCGGGGCCTGCGCCGATGACGGCGATCTTCTCGGCGAACTCGCCGTCCACCTTGGGGATGACCTTCTCCGGCACGAACCGCGTCTCCGCGTCCAGATCCTGCTGGGCGATGAAGCGCTTCACCTCGTCGATGGCCACGGCCTGATCCACGGTGCCGCGGGTGCAGGCGTCCTCGCACCGGCGGTTGCAGACGCGCCCGCAGACGGCGGGGAAGGGGTTCTCCTTTTTAATAAGCGCCAGCGCGTCGCGGTAGCGGCCCTGCGCGGCCATTTTCAGGTAGCCCTGCACGGCAATGTGCGCGGGGCAGGCCGTCTTGCAGGGGGCCGTGCCGGTGTCATAACAGTTGATGCGGTTCTTGTCGCGGTAGTCGATGGCCCACTTGTCGGGGCCCCACTTCACGGCGTCGGGCAGCTCCTGCTTCGGGTAGGTGATGGGGCCGTCCTTCGTGCAGAGCTTCTGGCCCAGCTTGACCGCGCCCGCGGGGCATACTCCACACAGCGCCCGCAGGCCACGCAGTTCTCCGGCTCGACACGCGCCACGTAGGCCGAGCGGCTCATGTTCGGCGTGTTGAACAGCTGGCTTGTGCGCAGCGCATTGCAGACGTTGACGTTGCAGTTGCAGATGGCAAAAATCTTGTTCTCGCCGTCGATGTTCGTGATTTGGTGCACAAAGCCGTTGTCCTCGGCCTTCTGCAGGATCTGCATGACCTCATCGTAGGTCACGTAATGCCCCTTGTTGGTCTCGACGAGGTAGTCGGCCATATCGCCCACGCCGATGCACCAGTCGTCGGGGTCGTCGCCGCAGCCCTCGCCCATGGCGGCGCGGGACATACGGCAGCTGCACGGACCGGCGGCATACTTGCCGTCGTATTTTTTCAGCCAGTGAGAGATGTGCTCAATGTCGGCGGACCGGTTCTCGGTCTCGATGGCTTTTTCCACCGGGATGACGTGCATACCGATGCCTGCGCCGCCCGGGGGCACCATGGCGGTGATGTGCTCCAGCGGCAGAAACGTCATCCGCTCAAAGAAGGCTGTCACCTCGGGGTGGTCGGCGATCTGCTGTTTGTTCATGTTGAAGAACTCTGCGCTGCCGGGCACGAACATCGGCAGGATGTACTGCTTTTCGCGGCGGGGATTCTCCCAGTTGTACTCCAGCAGACCGACGACGGCCATCTGCTGCAAAAGCGGCTCCAGCTCCCCGGCTGGCTTGCCCGTGGCCTTGACCAGCTCGGGCAGGGTCATGGGCTTGCGGACCTTCATTTTTAAGGCAACGTCCGCCATCTCGTCGGTCACGATGGACGCCAAGCCCCAGTATTCGGGGTCATCCTTCGTCAGAATGCCCTTTTTGGCCGGGATGCGGTCCGTGATCATCTGGCCCAGCCTGGCAATTTTCTCGCGGTACGGTTCGTCCCTCGGAATCTCGAAGGGCAGCCTGCTCTCATCCAGCGGGAACGCAGTGGGTTTGCTCATGGTGTGCTCCTTTTTTGTGCCGTTGCTCCGTTTTTGCACAGTAGGGGCCGGGCATGCCCGGCCCGGTTGTAAATGGCGGACGGGCGATTGCGGCAAGGCCGCGGGCCGCACATGTGCGGCCCCTACAACGCGGCTGGATTATTTACGCCTGCCATGCCCTGACCTGCTCTTTTAGCCAATCGGCCCATTCGTCAATGCCCTCGCCCGTCCGGGCGCAGATCGGAATGACCCTTGCGTTCGGGTTGCGCAGGGCCACATACTCGCGGCATTTGTCCATGTCAAAGTCAAAATACGGCAGCACGTCGATCTTGTTGACAAGAACGACGTCGCAGACCTGGAACATCAGCGGATATTTCAGCGGCTTGTCGTGACCCTCGGGGACCGACAAAATCATGGCGTTCTTCACCGCGCCGGTGTCGAACTCGGCAGGGCAGACAAGGTTGCCGACGTTTTCCAGAATCACCAAATCGAGACCCTCGGTGCCCAGCCCGGCCAGTCCCTGCCGGGTCATCTCGGCGTCCAGATGGCACATGCCGCCGGTGTGCAGCTGAATGGCCTTGGCGCCGGTCTCGGCAATGGCGCGGGCGTCCACGTCGGAGTCGATGTCGGCCTCCATCACGCCGATGCGCAGCTCATTTTGCAGCGCAGCAATCGTGCGGCGCAGTGTCGTGGTTTTGCCGGACCCCGGTGCGCTCATTAAATTCAGCAGAAAGATTTTTTCCTGCTTCAGCTCAGCCCGCAGCGCGGCGGCCTGTTCGTCGTTGGAGGCAAAGATGCTCTGCTTGACCTCGAGAATTTTCACGTTGTCCATGGGGCGCTCCTTATAAATTGGTATACGGTCTCTGCTAACATTTTAACACCGTGTCAAAAAATCCGCAATCGACGAATATGACAAAGAATTGACGAAAGAACGGGCAGGTTGACGAAAAGAGCGCGTAAACTCATTAGCGGCAGATGCCGCGAACTGGCGGCGGGGTGTGGGCACCCCGCCCTACGTATAACGGGGAAAGTGGAACGTAGGGCGGCATGCCCACATGCCGCCGTGGCCGTGTGCGAAAGCAGGGACCTGCCGGTTTGCGGTTAGTCCGGTTTTATAAAGTGCTCCACCACCATCCGCTGCGCCTCCGGCGTAAACAGCAGCACTGAATACGGCGTGCCGCGGGCACTGACCTTGTCCTCGCTGCGCAGACCGGCGTCCACACCGGCAGGGGTCGGCACGTAGTAAAAGCCCTTCGTCGGCAGACGCTCCATGCCGATGAGCCGCTGCGCCAGCAGCCACTCGTCGATCTCCTTGATGGTCGGTGCCTTCACATCCGGGTCACCGGCGGCCTCGATCAGCGCGGCCTTCAGCTCCGCGCCGGTATAGCTGTCCTGATAGTTGAAGCTGCGCGCGTCCTCTGCCGTCAGGTAAAACGCGGGGCGCTCGGCCTTCGGCGGCTTTTTCTTCTTCTCGGACGGCAGCGGCTTTTCCGGCTTCGGTGCGGGCGGGTCCAGGTTCAAAACGGCGTCGGGGTGGTCGGCGCGGTAGGCGTCAATGACCGAAAAGAACGCGGCACCGTACTTTTCATACTTGCGCTCACCCATGCCGTAGATGCCCAGCATATCCTCCGCGCGGCGCGGCGCGCGCAGGCACATATCCACCAGCGATTTGTCACCGAACACGACGTAGGGCGGCAGTCCCTCGCGCTGGGCGGTGTCGAACCGCAGCTGGCGCAGCTGATTGAACAGCTCCAGTCCGGCGCTCGTCAGCGCGTCCATCGGGCTGCGGCGCTTCGGCTTCGGTGCGCGGGCCTGCTCCGGCTCACGCTGCGGCGGCAGCTTGACCAGCACCTGCCCGCCGGCCTTCAGCGGGGCAATATCCCCGATGTGCAGCACGGCGTACTGGTCGTCGCTCTGCACCAAATATCCATCCTCCAGCAGCTGGGCCAGCAGGCGTTCCAGCGTCTCGCGCGGGGTGTCCTTCATCCGGCCGTAGCTCTTGAAGCGCTCGGCTCCCAGCTCCCGCAGACGCGCACGGTTCGCGCCTTGTAAAGTGCCGAACAAAATCGCTTTGCCGTACCGCCCGCGCAGCTCGGCCACGCAGTTGATCATCCACTTGGCGGCGTCGGTCATATCGACCTCGTCAAAATCGTTGTTGCAGCTGCCGCAGTTGCCGCACGGCGCGGTGGGATGCTCGCCAAAATAGGCCAGAATGTAGTTGCGCAGGCACTCTGTCGTCTGGCAGTAGCGCTCCATCGTCTGCAGGCGCTGCAGGTCGCGCTGGCGCAAAAGGTCGGCCTCCTCGTCGTCCATCTCGGCAAAATCCTTTTTGTCCAGCAGGAATTTGTTGATGATAACGTCCTGCGCCGAAAAAAGCAGCACGCACTGCGACGGCAGCCCGTCACGCCCGGCACGGCCTGCCTCCTGGTAATAATTCTCCATGCTCTGGGGCATGTTGTAGTGCAGCACGAACCGCACGTTGGACTTGTCAATGCCCATGCCAAAGGCGTTCGTCGCCACAATGACCGGCGCGGTGTCGTAGATGAAGTCATTCTGATTTTTGCGGCGTGCTTCGGCGGACAGGCCCGCGTGGTACTTTGTGGCCGCAAAGCCGTATTCGGTCAGAAGCTCCTGCAGCTTGTCCACATTCTTGCGGGTAGCGCAGTAGATGATGCCGCTCTCGCCGGGGTGGTCGCGCAGATATTGGATGACAAAATCGTCCTTGCGGCGGGTGCGCTCGACCTGAAAGTAGAGGTTGGGCCGGTCAAAGCCGGTCACAAGCACCTTTGGGTCGTGGAGCCGCAGCGTGCAGACAATGTCGTCCTTGACCTCCCGCGTGGCTGTGGCCGTGAACGCCGACACGATGGGGCGGCGGGGCAGACTGTCGATGAAGTCGAGGATCTTTAAGTAGCTCGGGCGGAAATCCTGTCCCCACTGGCTGATGCAGTGCGCCTCATCCACCGTGACCATCGAGATGTCCGCCCCCGCGGCAAAGCTGCGGAACACCGGGCTTTCCAGGCGTTCGGGCGCGACGTAGACGAGCTTGTAGCTGCCCTCGGCGGCCAGGTCCAGCGCGCGGGCGATCTGTGTTTCGGTCAGCGACGAGTTGATAAATGCCGCATGGATGCCCGCTGCGTTCAGCCCCTTGACCTGGTCCTGCATCAGCGAGATCAGCGGCGAGATGACGAGCGTCAGCCCCGGCAGCAGCAGGGCAGGGACCTGATAGCAGAGCGACTTGCCCGCGCCGGTGGGCATGATGGCCAGCGCGTCCCGCCCGGCCAGAAGGGCGCTGACGATCTCCTCCTGCCCGGGGCGGAAGGAGTCGTAGCCGAAATATCGTTTTAACGCTTCACGCGGAGTCATGAAGAGCCTCCTGAACTTTTTCTTCCATTATACCACATCCGCACCCCTACGGCCAGAGAAACGCGCACTTTACACCGCGCACCGTCTGCGGTATACTGGTAGCAAATCAAAAAACAGGAGTTGTCGCTATGATTCTGGATATTGTTGTGGACGTACAAAAGGACTTTATCACGGGTGCGCTGGCGAACCCCCAGGCACAGGCCAACGTGGCCCACCTGGCCGAGACCGTTAAGGCCCATGCCCGGGCCGGGCACTGGCTGTTCCTGACGCGGGACACCCACCCCGACAACTACCTTGCCACGCGGGAGGGACGCCACCTGCCTGTGGAGCACTGCATCGAGGGCGAGGACGGCTGGAACTTTGCGCCCGAGCTGGAGAACGCGCTGGACGGTACCGAGCCCGAGGTCTGCCACATCGTCAACAAGCCCTCCTTCGGCAGCTATATGCTGCCGAGCGAGATCCTCGACGAGCTGATGGCCCACAACAAGGCCGTGGACGACATTGAAAAGATCGTCATCTACGGCTACTGCACCGACATCTGCGTCATCAGCAACGCCATGGTGCTGCGCGCGGCCTTCCCGGAGACGGAAATCGAAATCCTGTCCGACTGCTGCGCCGGGGTCACGCCCCAGTCCCACCAAACGGCGCTGGACGCCATGCGGGCGTGCCAGTTCACAATCGTATAAAGCGTATAAAGGCAAAATTGAAACCGACGCACTCTTGCGTTTCTCACCGCATTGTGTTATACTTTACACCGTAAAACTGAATACGACAGCAGGTGCCTTTTTATGCCGCCGTTCGGCGCATAGGAAAGGGTAAAAGGGAAGCGGGTGCAAATCCCGCACGATCTCGTCACTGTGATAAGGGAGCCTGCCGCCAGGGTGCATTTGCACCGGTCACTGGGTTTTGACCCGGGAAGGCGGCGGCAGGCGTTGAGCTTTCAGCCAGGAAACCTGCCTGCTGCCGGGTACGGGGGCGCACCGCCCCAGATCACGAGGAATTGGTTGTACCGCAAAGCACCTGCTTAAAATACGGGGTCTTTTGTGTTGCCATTCTGCACGCAAAAGACCTCGTTTTTTACGGGGTCAATTTCCGTGTGCCCTGCTGTTCTCTCCCGTACTGTCTCCAGGCTTTAAACAAGGAAAGGAAGCAAAAACACATGAGAAGGATCACCTACAGAAAAGCTGCCGCCGTCGCCATGGCCGCAGCACTGTCCGCCGCCCTGCTGGTCGGCTGCGGCAGCACCGCCGCGAGCACTGACAGCGCTGCCGCGAGCACCGTCGCCGGCGAAAGCACCGCAGAAGATGCAGAAAAGACCGCAGACGAGGGAGATGCAGACGAAGTGGCCGCTAAGAACTGCGCCGATTTGATCGACGCCATCTACGTGCAGGAGCGCAGCGCCGACACCGATGCCCAGTGCGAGGCCGCTAAGGCTGCCTGGGATGCCCTGACCGACACCCAGAAGGAGCTGGTCGAGGGCGAGAACGCAGACCCCGACTACTTTGGCCGCGACACCGGCGACGCCGGCAAGGACGACCCGCGCAATGCCGACGACATCGGCGAAAATGAGCTGCTGGTCGTCAGCTTCGGCACCTCCTTCAACGGCAGCCGCGCCGCTGACATCAAGGGCATCGAGGACGCCCTGCAGGCCGCCTACCCGGATTGGAGCGTCCGCCGCGCCTTCACCGCGCAGATCATCATCAACCACGTTCAGGCCCGCGACGGCGAGAAGATCGACAACATGGACCAGGCGCTTGAGCGTGCCGTTGCCAACGGCGTCAAGAATCTGGTTGTCCAGCCTACGCACCTGATGCACGGCGCCGAGTACGACGAAATGTGCGAGGCGGTTGAGCAGTACAGGGACAAGTTCGACAGCGTTGCCATTGCCGAACCCCTGCTGGGCGAGGTCGGCGAAGATGCCACCGTCATCAACGCCGACAAGGAGGCCGTAGCCGCCGCCATCACCGCCGAGGCCGTCAAGACCGCCGGATATGACGACGCCGCTGCCGCCGCTGCGGACGGCACCGCCTTTGTCTTTATGGGCCACGGCACGTCCCACACCGCCAAGGTCAGCTACAGCCAGATGCAGACCGCAATGCAGACGCTGGGCTATGACAACGTCTTTATCGGCACCGTCGAGGGTGAGCCCGAGGACACCGCCTGCGACGCCGTTATCGAGAAGGTCAAGGAGGCCGGTTACACCAAGGTCATCCTGCGCCCGCTGATGGTCGTCGCCGGTGACCACGCCAACAACGACATGGCCGGTGCCGAGGACGATTCCTGGCTGAGCCAGTTCAACGCCGCCGACTGCTTTGAGAGCGTCGACACCCAGATCGCAGGTCTGGGTGAGATCGGCGACATCCAGCAGCTCTACGTTGACCATGCCGGGGCCGCCATCGATTCCCTGAACGGCTGAGAAAGACCCATTCTGCCCGGAGGGTAAGCTCCGGGCAGTTTTTTGGTTTTTGGGAAAGCACGGCAGGGGCCGGGCGTGCCCGGCCTGCGTCCGATGTGATGCCCTGTAGGGCGGCCGGCCCTCTGGCCACCGCGCCACGCCGTAGGGGCGGATTCCCTATCCGCCCGCGCTGCCTCCCGCTATTGCTTGATAAAATATGTATAGAATGAGGTAAGGAAAGCATGAAAAAGCTCCAACTCGCATCCCTGACTCTCGCTGCCCTGCTGCTGGCGGGCTGCGGTGCGTCCGCAGCGTCCACCGCCGAGAGCACGTCCGAGGCGGTCTCCACGGAAGAAACCGCCCCTGCCGCCACCGCGGCCCCGGCCCCTGCCGTCACGAAAGCCCAGGCCCCCGCTGCCGCGCTGCCGGACGGCGTATACACCGCTAAGTTCAATACCGACAGCAGCATGTTCCACGCCAACGAAGCCGTGAACGGCATGGGCACGCTGACGGTGGAAAACGGCACGATGACCTTCCACGTCAGTCTGCAGTCCCAGAAGATCGTCAACCTGTATCCGGGCATGGCCGCCGACGCCCCCGCCCACGAGAGTGACTGGCTGCAGCCTACCGTTGACACGGTGACCTACTCCGACGGCACCAGCGACGAAGTATACGGCTTTGACATCCCCGTTGCGGCTGTCGATGCCGATTTCCAGCTGGCCATCCTCGGCACCAAGGGCACCTGGTATGACCATACGGTCAGCATCTCCGATGCCGAGCCTGCGGCAGAGGATGCGGCTGCGGCAGCCGTCGAGTTCCCCGCCGACGGCAGCTACACCTGCGCTGTGACGCTGGAGGGCGGCAGCGGACGCGCCACCGTCGAAAGCCCCACCGCGCTGACTGTGGCCGACGGCATCATGACCGCGACCATCGTCTGGAGCAGCCCGAACTATGACTATATGCTCGTCGACGGCGAAAAGTACCTGCCCGTCAACACCGACGGCAACTCGACGTTTGAGATCCCCGTTGCCGCGCTGGATACCGCGCTGGCCGTCACGGCGGACACCGTCGCCATGAGCACCCCGCACGAGATCGACTATACCCTGACCTTTGACAGCGCGACGCTGGCCGCCGCCGAATGAGGCGCGCGGCAGCTTTTGCCCTGCCCGCCCTGCTGCTGGCAGGGTGCGCGGCTGCATCCCAGGCTCCCGCGCAAACGGACGCATTGACGATAGAAAACCGCTATCCGCTGGAATATGCGAAGCAGTTCACGGTGGATGTGTGTGCGGGCGGCTATGACCTCATCACGATTGACGGCAGCCGCGATCTCGTCGTGCCGGAGGGGGCCGCTGCGCCCGCCAATCTGGACGCAGACATCACCGTTTTGCAGCAGCCTATCCAAAATATCTACCTTGTGTCGTCGTCCGCGATGGATCCCATCATCAGCATTGGCGGGCTGGGGGCTGTGGCGCTGTCCGGCACGCAGGCCGAAAACTGGTACCTAGACGCGGCCCGCACCGCCATGGAGCAGGGCGAGATCGCCTACGCGGGCAAGTACAGCGCACCCGATTACGAGACGATCCTGTCCGCCGACTGCGGCCTTGCCATCGAGAACACAATGATCTACCACACGCCCGAGGTGAAGGAGCAGCTTGAAAAATTCGGCGTGCCGGTCCTCGTCGAGCGCTCGAGCTACGAGAGTGACCCGCTGGCCCGGATGGAATGGGTCAAGCTGTACGGCATCCTGCTGGGCAGAACCGAGGAGGCCGAGCGCGTTTTTGATGACGCTGTGCAGCGCATTGCACCGCTGCTGGACGAGGAACCCACCGGCAAGACCGCGGCGTTCTTCTCCATTACCTCAAACAATCTCGCCACGGTGCGCAAGGGCGGCGATTACGTCGCCAAGATGATCGGGCTGGCGGGCGGCAGCTACGTCTTTGCCGACCTGACGGACAGCGGCAACAATCTGGCGACTGTCAATATCTCGCTCGAGGATTTCTACGCTGGGGCGCGTGACGCCGATGTGCTGTTCTACAACAGCACGATTGAGGGCGAGCTGCGCACAATGGATGAGCTGCTCGCCAAATGTCCGATGCTGGCGGACTTCAAGGCCGTGCAAAGCGGCAGCGTCTGGTGTACGTCGCAGAGCCTTTTCCAGCAGAGCATGGAGCTGCCGGAGCTGATCCTGGATATGAACAGGGTGTTCACCGAGGATGACCCGGACGACAGTGAATTGACATTTCTGACGAAGCTGCACTGAAAATTTAACGCGGCGGCAAAAACGGGCGCACAAAACCGTGGTGCATCCGTAGGAGCGGATTCCATATCCGCCCGCACCATTGCCGCCCGCCGCAAAGGAAACCACGCATGCACACCTCCAAACGCATGACAATTGCATATCTCGCCATGGCGGCGGCCCTGCTGGCGCTGTTTGCGCTCAACCTGTTCTGGGGCAGCATTGCGCTCTCCCCGGCGGACATCGCGGCGGCCCTGCTGGGCCGCGGCACAAACGCGCTGGCGGCCAACATCCTGCTGCAGCTGCGCCTGCCGCGCGCCGTCATGGTCGTGCTGCTGGGAGCGGCGCTCTCGGTGGCCGGGTATCTGCTGCAAACGTTTTTTGCCAACCCGATTGCCGGGCCGTTCGTCATGGGCATTTCCAGCGGGGCCAAGCTGGCTGTGGCGCTGACGATGGTCGTCTTTTTGAACCGCGGTCTGCTCACCGGCTCACTGACGCTGATTCTGGCGGCTTTTGCCGGGGCCATGGCGGCCATGCTGTTTGTGCTGGCCGTGGCGCGCCGCGTGCAGCAGATGAGCATTTTGGTTATCTGCGGCGTCATGATCGGCTACATCTGCTCGGCCGTCACCGATATTGTCGTCGCCTTCGCGCAGGATTCCAACATCGTCAACCTGCACAACTGGTCGATGGGCAGCTTCTCCGGCATGACCTGGGGCAATGTCGCCACGGCGGCGGCCATCGTTCTGCCCTGCCTGGCCGCCGCGTTTTTGCTCTCCAAGCCGATGGCTGCCTACCAGCTGGGCGAAAGCTACGCCGCCAGCGTCGGCGTGCCGGTGCGGGCGTTTTCCGTGGTGCTTGTGCTGCTGTCAAGCCTGCTGGCGGCCTGCGTCACGGCATTTGCCGGACCGATCTCCTTCGTCGGCATTGCGGTGCCGCATCTGGTAAAACATACGCTGGGCAGTGCAAAACCGCTGCGGGTGCTGCCGGGCTGCGCACTGGGCGGCGCGGCATTCTGCCTGCTGTGCGACCTGATCGCCCGCAGCCTGTTTGCACCCACCGAGCTGTCCATCAGCTCGGTCACAGCGGTGTTCGGTGCGCCGGTGGTCATCTGGCTGCTTGTGCGCCGCCACAGCGGGGAGGGCACGGTATGAGCTGTTGTGAAACGCAAAATCTCGCCGTCGGCTACGGTGCGCCGCTGCTGCGGGACATTGCCCTGCACGCCGAGCGCGGCAAAATTCTGGCGCTCATCGGTCCGAACGGCGCGGGCAAATCCACCCTTTTAAAAACGCTGGCCGGGCAGCTGGCGGCGCAGGGCGGCGCGGTGCTGCTGGACGGGCAAAACCTGACGGCCTACACCCCCAACGCCCGGGCGCGCAAGCTGGCGCTGATGCTGCCCCACACGGCCCGCACCGAGCTGACGTCCTGCTTTGAGGTCGCCGCCGCCGGGCGCTACCCCTACACAGGGCGGCTGGGCATTTTGTCCGATGCCGACAGGCAGCAGGTGCATGACGCCCTGTGCCTTGTCCGGGCGGAGGAACTGGAGGACCGCGATTTTGCCAGGATCAGCGACGGCCAGCGCCAGCGCGTACTGCTGGCCCGCGCGGTCTGCCAGCAGCCGGAGATTTTGCTTCTGGACGAGCCAACGTCGTTTTTAGATGTAAAGGGCAAGGCGGAACTCATGGACATCCTCCAAGTGCTGGCACATGAGAAGAATGTGGCCGTCATCGTGACGCTGCATGAGCTGGAGCTGGCCCAAAGGCTGGCCGACGCCGTTGTCTGCGTTGCGCCGTCGGGCGTGTCCGCTGTGCTGGCACCGCAGGACGCCTTTGCACAGGACAATATCTGTGCGCTGTTTGGACTGAGCACCGACCAATACGCGGTG
>ERZ772820.2202-NODE-2202-length-14099-cov-8.619766_pt1 | contig 14099 bp, 7 predicted proteins | sample MGYA00511377_ERZ772820 | MGnify/ENA primary metagenome ERZ772820 (study PRJEB29015, sample SAMEA2737684) | human gut metagenome | biome: human gut; feature: human-associated habitat; material: faeces | place: China | collected 2012 ...
TGACCTATGTTTACGATGCGAACGGAAACATTGTTTCCAAAACACCGTACACAAATGTCACAAGCTCCGATCTTTCAACCGCAACTCAGGGCACGGCTATCATATACGGTTACGGAGACAGCAACTGGTCTGATAAGCTGACGTCATATAACGGACAGACGATAAGCTATGACGCAAGCGGAAACCCGACATCATATAGGGGAGAGACGGTAACATGGAACGGCAGACTTATGACGTCGTACACCAAGGACGGCTGCCTCTATGAATATGAATACAATTCTGACGGTATGAGAACCATTAGAAGAATGTATAAAAACGGCGAGCTTGCATCGACTATAAGATACATTTGGAACGGCGATGTTCTTCTCGGAACTCGGATGGAATCTGTTGACAGTGATGAGACTTTTTTGGCGAGATATCTCTATGACGACAGCGGCGAGTTATACGGAATGGAGTATAAGGGACTTGAAAATGCCGGCAGCGGAATGTTTGCTTTCATCAAAAACCTGCAAGGTGACATTGTCTCAATTACTCCGCTCGATTCCGAAAGCAATGTCGAAGTCAATATGGAGTATGACGCATGGGGCAAACCGATAATACAGCAGGCTTCCTCGATGACGGAAGGTCTGCTGATGGCAATAATGATGATGGTAACCAATGTAGGCTATCGTGGATATTTCTATGACCTTGAAACGGAACTTTATTACCTCCGCTCCCGTTACTATGATCCGGAAATAGGAAGATTTATAAATGCGGATGATGTGGAAATGATGATTCCGCAGAAACCGTCTAATATTACTGTATTTACAAACAATTACTATAATTTAAATATCTATTCATATTGTCAAAACAATCCGGTAGTTAGTTCTGATTATAGTGGAAGAAAATCGAAATCAAATCCACCGAATCTAACAACAAAAGCCTTTGTGCTTATACTATTTACATTGGCTATTTGGGATGATAAAATTATAGAAATTAAAAATGGTGGTTACAATGAAAAGGATAGAGTAAAAGGTCAAATATCTGTTAATTTTATTGCTGGTTATGGACAGGATACATTCTATAACATAGTAGATGCTCTTTTGAAAATGTATGGTAATGAAATTTATGATATTATAACTGAGGTCGCATTGGGAAAATTTAAAAATCAGTATTCATATCCGTATTCGGAAAAAGATGGGCTTAAAGTAATTCCATACAGGGAGTTCCTTTTTTCAAAAAAATGCGTTTCAAATGAGATTCAAAAACATTTCGAGGGATATATGTGGAGTATAGGCAAAAAGGGATATCATTGTCCATTTATGTTTAAGGCATATACTTTTTTTTCAAAGGAAAAAATAAGAGAATCTTGTATGGTTGCAGATATATTGGAAATGGGACCGATTTATGAATTGGCTGAATCAATGGGCTTCAATTATTATGATGGAATCTTGTCTACATATAAATATACAAGAAAAGACCCGTATTATTATCCCAAAGAAAGAAAAAGAAAAAGAGTAGCAAATAATGAGTGGCGATATTATGCCTTTTAAAAGGAGTGTTTTTGTGAAAAAACGAAAGGTAATAAAAACTGTTTTACTTGCAATCGGCATTCCAATTGTGACTGTAATTACAGCTGTTTTAGTGTGGCGGTTTCTTCCTATTGGTTTAAATCCGTCAAATATGGTCGGCAAAGAAAGCCCTGCCAATAGTGATTTGTGGTATATTGATTTTAATGAAAAAACATATATGGAACTTTCTACAGCTGCCTTTTCATTGCCGGTTCAAAATTGCGGTGTGATCTATAAAGAAAATCTGCCTATAGCAGAGGTTTATACAAGCAGATTTAAACATTTTCAGCAACCGGTTGAACTGAAATATTTTTTGATAGGAGATGAAGTAATAATAGGGCATTACACAGGAGCTTTTTATTCAAAAATTTTTAAATTTGTTGACAGCGATTTGCGTATGCCTGATCTAACGGTCGAAAACGTCAAAAAGATCGAAAAATGTACCGGCAATTGTGCAGAATATTTTGAGACAACAATAACCGGTTCTGAAAAGAACGGAAATTACATTAGTGCAAGCTTTAATGAACATCCGCCAAAGGATACATCTGTATATGTTCATAAATTAAATGTGTTAGAAACAATTTCCAATACAGAAAAAATTCAGAATACAATAAAAATGTTTAATCAAGAGCAAGACCTTCGATGGAGTGATGAGATTAAAGCGGATTCGGAAAAATTCTTGTATAAAGTCGAATTTAAAGACGAAGAATTTCCGTTCTATTTGATTATATCGAGATGATAATCTAAGATCTATAAATGTTTAATAGAGAATGTGACATACACTTTATGCTATTTCAAGAAATAAGAATAAAATGCTTTTATTTCAAGTGACGCCTATGCCCTCCCGATACCAACGCAGACATAGTATCATATAGCCGTGCACGGTTACTGAAATTACGACTCCTTTCCAAACGTAACCCGCAACTCATGGGCGCCCCTGTAGGGGAGCTGTCACGGCTCGTCCGTGACTGAGGGGTTTTGTAAAGATTTTGCTGAAAAAGTTTAAACCCCTCCGACTTCGGCGCAAACCGCCGAAGCCACCTCCCCTAAAAGGGCGGCAAGGAAGAAATTGACCCAGCCTCCCCTTGAATGTTTCAAGGGGAGGGGAACCGCTCGCGGTGGTGGGGATAAAGATAAGGCGGAATATAACTACGCCGAGCATACGGCAATGACCTATGTTTACGATGCGAACGGAAACATTGTTTCCAAAACACCGTACACAAACGTCACAAGCTCCGACCTTTCAACCGCAACTCAGGGTACGGCTATCGTATACGGTTACGGCGACGGTAACTGGTCCGATAAGCTGACGGCATATGACAGACAGACAATAAGCTATGACTCAAGCGGAAATCCGACATCATATAGGGGAGAGACGGTAACCTGGAACGGTAGACTTATGACGTCGTTCACCAAGGACGACCGACGCTATGAGTATTCGTACAACTCGGACGGAATGAGAACCGTCAAAAAGGTATATAAAAACAACGAACTTGTCTACACATATACCTACATTTGGGATGGCGATGTTCTTCTCGGCGGCAGAATGGAAGTTACGGATGCCGACGAACCCATTACAATAAGATATCTCTATGACGACAGCGGCGAGCTTTACGGAATGGATTATAACGGAACGGGCTATTTCGGCTTCATTAAGAATCTGCAAGGCGATATTGTCTCAATCGTTCCGCTCGACTCCGAAAGCAATGTTGAGCTGAATATTGAATACGATGCATGGGGTAAGCCGATTTTTGAAGAATCATCGCTTGGAGCAGCATTTGTAAAAGCTATGATTATGGCTGCCACCAATGTCGGCTATCGTGGCTATTTCTATGATTTTGATACAGGCCTCTATTACCTCCGCTCCCGTTACTATGACCCTGAAACAGGAATATTTATAAATGCGGATGATACGGATTATTTGGGATATGATGATACTCCACTCAGCACGAACTTGTTTGCGTATTGTGAGAATAATACGGTGAACAATTCAGATCATAAAGGAACTTCTAAGGATTATTACAAAAATTACATCTTTGTATATAATAATAAGGGAACGGATTTTTACGCTCAAGCTCATTGGATGTCAAAATATGCTTATAATAATAAGAATGTTATTTATATCTATATTGTATCAAAAGAAGATTTTAAAAGGGAATGGAATAAATTAAAGGGTAAGAAAATCTTAGATATTCATTTGTTTATACATGGCGATAAAGATAAATTGTATTTTAAAGGAGTAACAATGACGGAAACTGAAGTTAGCAAGTTATCAAAACTCAGTATAAAAGGAAAGTTATATTTGTACGCTTGTCATGGTGGAACAATTGTAAAAGGCACATCAATTGCAATGAGACTTGCGAAATTAGTAGCAGATGTTAAAGTTAAAGCGGTTGTTAATGGTAGTGTTTATTATACATTAGCACATTTTAGTTCTAACTATCGCCCTATTTGCAGAGACATTGGCGCATATTGGGCAACAATAATATATATATCCAAAATCAAAAAATACAGAACTTAGAACGAAGGTGTAATATGACGATTATAAAACGAATTAAAAAGATAGCTTTATTACTTGTTGCAATTTGTGTCTTATGTTTGTGTATTCCGATTAACTTGCAATTTGAATTTGTATATAAGATACCAATTGATTATAATGAGGAAACTCGAAAATCTTTACCGTGGTTTACAATAGTGAATGATAGATACGATCCAATGTTTGATTTGAACAGTCTAGAAAACTATGGCGTAGATATAAATAACGTGAAATATAAGTTTGATTTAGAGAATTATAGCTATATTGTTTGTTATGGACATGAGCTGGAAAGATTAACATATAGGTACATAAAACCTATAAAAAGAAAAGGGCTAATTCCAGATGCACTAACGGGAAAAGCAACAATGTCATCGAAAAATCAAGACAATATTTATATTTACAGAATAAAAAGAAAAAATGTAGTATGTTATTTTCACGATATGGATATTTGCACTAAATATAAATGAGCGTTATATATTATAGCTAATCATTATGTGAAATCCGCATATAACAAAGGCTTTTCTAAAAGTGAGAAAAACCAGTATGTTTTATTGACATTGGCTGCTATAGCAATGGTTCTCAGGAACATGGAAAAGGCAGCACCATTTTGAGCATGAAAGGAATATCTATTAATTGTGTTCTATCTTTAATGGATAATTTAACAATCAAATAGGATAAGGAGTATATATCTATGGCTATAGATTTCCCGAAGACTGAAAAAGATTTTTTCCTTGAATACCCGTCGTTTAAAAATGTAGACTACGATAAACTTGATATTTCTTATTCCTATGGAGAGTTGGGCTCATTCTTATGCGGATATTTCAACAAATTACCGTATGTAGATATAGTAACAGGAAATTGTTGCAAAGGCAGAGCAACAAAAAATAGGAAAATGATAAAATCAAACGAATTCTGGAAATGTTTTTTCAAGGGTTCAAAATTGATTTGTGCAGAGAAAATCGTTAATGAAAAATGTTCAGAAAGAGTTTATGTGGTTTATGAGAGAAATAGAATAATCTATTATGACTTTTTTGAAGGGGATTTATCAAGATTTGATATTGCTCAGTATTCTAATGAAAATGGTTTTATTAAATCGTACTTAATTTTATCGGTATTCTCAGTAGAAGAAATTCTGTTTTTATGGGAAAAGTATGAGTATGTATATGATCAAAATGGAATTACGAAAATGATATATACGGATAATTTGGGTGCAAATGTTGATTATTTGTTTTGTTGCAAAAGTGGAATGGTTGAAGGTTATTTTTGTGATAATGTGAAATACAAGCCTCGAAAAAAAGTTTCTGCCTTTCTTGGAAAATATAACGATATTTAACTTTTAAATAATTAATGTATCCATGTTTTTGTATTTTCGCTAAGTTTTACTTTCATAAAACGGAGGTTTATTAAGTTGACCGAGAACTCATAAGATAATTTAATTATGAAGATACTTCGGCATTATCTCTCTGCAAACTCAATGATACCTATGTTCTCCCGATACCAATGCGAACATAGTATCATAAATCCGTGCACGGTTGCAAAAATTACGACTCCTTTCCAAACGTAAAAAGGTAACCGTGTGCGGTAACCATACCGTAGGAGTCCCTTTTTCTATGACGACAGCGGTGAGTTTTACGGAATGGATTATAACGGAAACGGATATTTCGGCTTCATTAAGAATCTGCAAGGCGATATTGTTTCAATCGTTCCGCTCGATTCCGAAAGCAATGTTGAGCTGAATATTGAATACGACGCATGGGGCAAGCCGATTTTTGAAGAATCATCGCTTGGAGCAGCATTTGTGAAAGCTATGATTATGGCGGCAGTTAACGTCGGCTATCGTGGATACTTCTACGACTTCGAAACAGGTCTCTATTACCTCCGCTCCCGTTACTATGACCCGGCGGTTAAGAGGTTTGTTAATGGCGTTATTTATTCATTTTATATTTCTGAAAAGAATTCTTTAAAGTCGATGAATGTAAGTAAAGAAAACCCATATTATTTATCCGTAAATAGAATTTTGTTTAGTAAGAAGCCGTTGAAAGTATTGTGTATTCCGGGAGTATATTACCTTGAGTAAATGTGGTTGTTTTCGAATGTAAATACAATCATAAACTATACTTAAAGTAGGAGAAGCCATATGAAAAAGAAGATAATTGTTGTATGCATAATAATAGTTCTTATGTTGACATCCATGGCGGCATATTTATTTTACGTTCCTCGTTATGAGAAAGTGGTGGCTCGAAACGGAGACGATCTTGTTTTTTCGAATATTCCATATTATTATTATTCTGACGGGTGTGGAAACATATTGAATAATTATAGTCTCCTAGTTCCCGATGTAGATAAAAAGATTGAAGAATATATTAGCAAAATGTACAAATCAGGAGATTTTTTGGTTTCCGATTATAATGGTGGAATATGTATAAATAGATATGTTGGCAATGAAAAGGATGTTGTAATTCCCGAAAAAATAGATGGAAAGAATGTAATAAAAATCGGACTATATTTTGAAAGATCATGGGATGATACTTCGGATGGTATCGATGGTTCGATATATTTTCAAAGAAATGCTTTTTATGAAACCGGAGTTAAATCTATCTATTTGCCTAGCGGTCTTAAAGAAATTGTTATGTATTCATTTTATATTTCTGAAAAAAATTCTTTGAAATCAATAAAGGTAAGTAAAGAAAACCCTTATTATTTATCCGTAAATGGAATTTTGTTTAGCAAGAAGCCATTGAAAGTATTGTGTATCCCGGGAGTATATTACCTTGAGTAAATGTGATTGCCTTTGGATGTAATACACTTATGACTAGGTTTGATAAGACACATTTCGTATGGGTAGATGATCCAATGTTTGATTTGAACAGTCTAGAAAACTATGGCGTAGATATAAATAACGTGAAATATAAGTTTGATTTAGAGAATTATAGCTATATTGTTTGTTATGGACATGAGCTGGAAAGATTAACATATAGGTTCTTAATTAAATATATTCCCTTTGCAGCGAAAATAATCAAAGGGCTTAAGCCGTGGCAAGACAACCTTGCTGCGGCTATTTTTTAACTTTTTTGTGTTAATACCGACCGATATTCAAACTTGAAACACGTTTTCGATCTTTCTGCCTCTCTTTTTGTCACCGATATTAAAAAGACCCAAAGTGCAAATCAATCCATAGTAATACTTGTGAGGTTGATGTCTTTAAAATATAATTCACTATTAAAATAACTTTATAGAATTATGTATTTTTAAGCTCAGTTTAATAGAATTTGCGCATTTTTTATACTAAATTTACCTATATAACAGTAAAATTATAGTTGAATTTTGTGTTGAATTATGGTATTATAATAATGTCTATACTGGAAAAAATAGGTTATTGGCTTGAAAAGAGCCGCAATCTAATTTCAGCAAAACTTTTTTGAATAAAAATGCGCTGTGTGCAATGGGGTATCGGCGCGTTTTAGAACCATGGGAGGTAAATATTATGAAAAGAAAGCTTTCGAAACTCGGAAGGAGTACGGTAAGCGTACTGCTCTGCCTTGTTATGCTTTTGACTACCTTCTGCTTCTTTGATATCGGTTCAATGATATCGGAAGCGTTGGTCAGCAAGAGCAGTCATGCGCTGACAGAGGCAGGCACATCCTCGGATACCTTTGCACAGTATAATATTTCTGCGCCCGAGCTTGTCTATATCAAGGCCGGCGGAAAGGACTCGGAATACTTTCTGAATGCAACGTCGAGCGGTACGGTCAGCGAGCCGACATCGGCGACAGGTATGCTCAGATTTTCCTGTGCAACGTCGAGGAGTGTTACTGTTTCAATAACTGTTCTTGACGCAAACCTCAACGCTTCCGGTGCAAACAGAGTAACAAATGTTGCTTTCTCCGACGGCACATATATGTCATCGGATAAGGCCTTGTCGGCGCCTTCGTCATCTGTTACGAAGACGATTAAGAGCATTTCCATGGCAAATGCCGAGGTTGGCAAAGAATATGTTATTCGTTGGAATATCGTTTATACAACCGCCTCGGGTTCATATACAACCTATGCCTATACGGGCATTAAATTCCCGCTGCTCTCTCAAGCAGGTATGACGACAAGACAGTATTATTACGGAACATACGGCGGAGCGACCGGTAACCCTGCCGAGACATCCACGTATTCATTTATTACGGGTGCAGACTCGGTTAAAGGCGGTAACGTCGCTTCCAAGTGGGTCAGCACAGGCTCGACTCTTACAGCTCCGCTTATCAATTTCAATGCAGGCCTTTATCCGAGAGGACTTGATATGCCGATAAATTCGAACTATTTTGATCCGAACGGTTCGGGCGTATTGCTCTGCTATTCAAAGCGTAATGACAGCAATTATTTCGGACAGGGCTCGAGAATTTATAACACTCAGTGGGACGGTTCAAATAGCTATAATCCCAAGGCAATGATCACTCAGTCGGGTTATTTCGGCGGTTCTCCTTCGACGGACGGTGACGCATACGGATATGCGGCTGCCGATATCACTATCGATACATCAAGGTTTTCAAATTTCAATCAGGTTCCGAACCTTTATGCAGGTTTTGTAGAGTTTGACTCCGACGGCGGCGCAAGCCAGAACTATTTGAACGCAATCAGAAATGTTTCTTATACATCTTCAGATGCTGCGAAATATTTCAGAAAGAACAAAACTATCAATAATAATGCCGGCAGTATGAACACGGCGCCGACAATCTATTGTCCGGATGTTGACCGTTCAGATGAAAAGAACGGCCGTTCATGGGTTCGCGGCCTTTACAAGCTTGACGGCGATATAACCGCGGCAAAGAATAATCTTACAAATTCAACATCGGGCGGAACATCGCTCACTATTGCCTCTTTCAGCAATAATGTTTATTCAACTTATATCCGTTTTGAATATTCGCTTCGTTTCAATCCGCTTATAGGTTATGACGAGTATTGTTCCGGAATCTCGGCTGTAAGACTCAATGCCACACTTGCCGATAAGGCAACGGCTCGTAAATACTACAGTAAATTCCTCAATTCCGGTGTCAATGCATCGGCAAACAACTGGTCGACAATCGAGGGATATGTTAAGTCATACGTCAAGACTCTTTGCGTCTCCTCTGCGGCGGCGGGTTCATATATCGACCCTGCGTCTGCAATCTCGGCGGCACAGACAAACTTAAAAACAGTCATGAAGACAACCACTCCGTTGTCTCCGCCGTTGTACTTCTATACACCGGAAGCAATTTATCTTACTCCAAGTGCATCCTCATGGGGAGCACAGACAAGATCTTCCTTCCAGTGGTATATTCAGAATAATATCTCTGACCCGGCAAATCCGACAACAACGACTTCGAGAGATACCTCCGGTACGGTATATTTCAATTATCCGAATGCTTCGAATTTGAGGATCAGCTATAAATGGATCAACAAGAGCGGAAGCGAAATGGGAAGCACATCTTCCACATCTTCCAGCTATTATAATACCAATTCCTACATGACGCTTGGCGGCTCGAATCTGTATTCAAAAACAGACAAAACAGTTTCGCTTTCTTCGGGCATCGCGAATCTTTCGGTCACGGCAGGATACAGTCCTTATCTTGTAAGCGGCGACACAGGCTGCTTTATAGAATGGACGGCGAAATATATTGATTTAACGGACGGTTACGAGAAAACAGCTATAGCTTATACATATGTATATAAGCCGTGGGTTGCACCGATTGCAGGTGCGGATTACATTGGAAACTATGCAGGTACAAACTTCTATTCCGGTCAGATAACCTGGATCAGCGGTGTTCACGGATTGAATGCTCAGGGCGGATATTACCCCAGATATTCATTCTCCAACAAGGCAAAAGGTCTTTCTGCTTTCCTGAGCAACAGTAGCTCGGCTTACGGCGCAACAAGCACAACACTTGTTACGGGTACAAAAACTCAGCCCGATGTATCAAAGCTCACCTCGAAAAGCTCATATGTTTCGGATTCAACAAACATGTATGCCTCGTTTGCAACAACGAGTAATACTACTGCATTGTTCAGTGCAAATCAGGCAAACAGCGGTGTTAATAACAACACGCCTATTGACTGGATGCGAAGCAGCGGTTCTTTCACGACAAATGCTTCCACAACCGATAACCTTTTTAACGTGAAGAGTGCAGGCAGCGCAGAATATACAAACGATGACTCCGGTTCGTCCAAGTGTGTAAAGGTATCTGTATTTAATAACGAAGCAAAGGGATCTATTTATATTGATACAAGCCGTTACACAAACCTTAAGGATATTCCGAACCTCGGCGTCGGACTTATGGTTACTCATGATAAATCTTCCGATGCCGGTGCATGGTATGTTTCCGATATGTCGCATAACACAACCTACGATTTGGGCCATACCGCAGACGGCGTACGCAATTCAAGAAGCCGTTCAAACTATGACACCTTAAGAGCTGTATTTAACAACCAGGGCACGGTTATTGCCGGACAGGGAACGGCAACCTCCTTTGGCGGTTATGAATCAGAAGGCATTAAATACGCAGGTATTTGGGTATCGGCTCTTAATAATACAGGCAGCGCCACAAGTACGGAAACATACAGAATTAAAGGCGCATATGCAGCTAACCAGGACAGTGACCAGAACCTCGCTGTTGTTATAACAAAGCTTGTTGCAACTCAGACCAACAAGACAGACCTTCGTAAGGCAGTTAAGCGTGCGCAGAACAACTTCCCTAATCTCGGCATACACAACGCTGCCACTATGTCGAGCTACTATTACTCAGGCACGACATATACGAACTTTGTAAATACATATAAAAATGCTTATCGTCAGCTTACAAAACTTGACGGTAACTATACCGATACAACTGCGTCAGCACTTGCAACCAACCTCAATAATTACATTGATCAGCTTACAACAGGAACAGATCTTAAAACGAACTGCACAGCCCGTGAATACAATCTCGGACTTGAAAAGCTTGATAACGGTCAGTATAAGATTGTTGAGATTAGCGGCGGACAGCAGTATGAAATAACATACGACGCCCGTGATAATGTATATTTCACCCCCGATACATATGAGGGATATACATATATCGGTAAGTGTGAATTGACTAATGTGACAATTGCTCCGTCGGATTATTACGGCAAAACGCTTGCTTCTCTTCCGACATTTTTCTCTGCAAGCAATTTGTACAGCAATTCGATGAGCTATTCCGGCTCAACCGTAACTATCGGAACAACAACGGTTAAGACAACGACCGTTCCGCAGTTTGACGGAGATACCACTGCCTATGAGTGGGTCGCCGCAGTCAATGATACTTCGCTGACGATGGTTAATTTCTACTTCATTGATCAAAACAAGATATATTTTGACCCGAATGACGGATCAAGCGGAGTTAACCTTCTCACTCAGCCTACAACATATAAATCGGGAAATAATTTCTATTCTCCGACATTTACTTCAAGCCCCGGCAACGGAGTAACGGCAACGTTCGACCAAACAGACAGCACGTTTACGTTCAACGGAACACCGACGACGGGTGCGGAATATTTCAGATTCCCGATTGCAGGCAAGCTCAAGGCAAATACCAATTATACATACAGAGTTGTTTATGTCAGCGGCTCAAAGACACTTGACGGTGGCACGCTTACATTGACACTTGATATCTGCGACAAGAACGGTAACAGATGCTACAAGGCAAGCGGTGAAAACTACAGCGACAGATTTGTTTTTGACCAAACCGCAAACCAGGAAACAACGTCAAGGACGCTTGCTCCCGATGCGTACCAGGCGGCGAATGCGGAATTTGTTCAGGTGTTTACCTACAGCCCGAGCTACGGAACGGTCAGATACAATAACTATAAGGTTAAGATTGAGCTTGTTGAAAGCGGTTCGGCAAATCAAACCTATTCACCGAATGCAATTCAACAGTTCTACGGTCGCAGCATCGGCACAATGCCTGTGCCTGTTCGTGACAACTACCGTTTCCTCGGCTGGTTTACAGCTCCGGACGGCGGCGACCGTGTAACGGCTTCATCTGTAATGGGCAGCACAGACAGAACTGTTTATGCGCACTGGGCAGTGGCGGATAAGGTGCTTCTTCTTGATAATGATTTTAACTTTGACGATTTTGTAAGGAAAGCAAGCAATAACAATGCATTTGATACTTTTATGAATTCGTACAAGGCATGTAAGCTCCCGGGAATGAAGAATCCTCTCAGCTATCAGGAGAATGATTATTTCTCATACTCAATTGCAAAGGACACTGAGGGAGATACCGCTCTGAATATCAAGTATGATCGAAAGCATATTGTCGATGCCGGTGTAGATGAGGTCTTTGATACCTTTAAGTCGAACACCTACACCGCTTCGGTGGAAGGCGAATATACACTCACATATGAATACAGAATCAATGATTACTATTCATATATAAAGGATACTACCGGAAAGAGCGAGTATGACTCGATTGTTCTCGGATTCAGCACTAATGACGGCTATTGGTACAACGGCGGTCAGGGCGTTTCCTATACCGAAAACAGAAAAACTACCGACGGTTATGAATCTGTTGAGTTGAAGCGCACGTTCACAGCGGGAACTCAATATTTCTTTAACATGATATTCTATTTCGCATATTATAATAATTATAATGAACTTCGTGCGGATATGGATATCAAGAATATTGTTCTTAAAGACCCGAACGGGAATATCGTTCTTTCTTCAAACGGCATGAATACGGCTAACGGCACATCATCATTTGACTCCGATGCAAGAACGATTACTCTCAAGCCGACGGGGACAGATTGCTACACAAATACTTATGATAATTTGTCAAGCTACCGTTCAACGCTTGAAGCAGGCAAAAAGTACACTCTTTTGATGGATTATCAGGCAACAACGGCCACAAAAATTTCACCGTTTATCTTCTTCTACCCGAACGCAACTTCAACGAGTTATACTTCATCCGCAGCGGCTTATATCCAGGTCCCGGCAGGCTCAGGTACGGTTGCAATGCAATTCACTGTCCCGTCAGATAATTATTATCAGATAAGATTCAGCGAAAACAGCGTTGACGGCTCAACCGTTCCGGGTGCATTGACCTTGGGCAATATTTCGCTTCAAAGAACAGAGATATTCTCAGACGGAGCGTATGTAGCCGATTCAAGCACATACCTCGGCTGGGTCAGCAAGGTAACAGGTTCGGCAAGCGCAACGGCGGTTTATGTCAATGACCTTAATTCAAGAAATGAGAAAATCGTTTCTCATTATCAGGATATTGACTACGGTGCACAGTACGACGAGCTTTATGTACCGACCCGTGAGGGTTTCACCTTCCTCGGCTGGTATGACGCAGATGGTACACCGTATACCGACGCAAACGGCAACGCTGTCGGCAATCATGTTTGTACAACGGACGGATTTAAGCTCTATTCACGTTGGACGCCTAAGACATTCAATCTCAAATACAATGCTTTCAGACCGAACGACAGCGCAGGAGCGGTAACCGCAGGCACGGTCGGCAATCTCCCGACACCGAATCCTCAGGTACTTAAGTTCGGTGTGGAATCTTCAATCAGCCTGACAGCACCTACTCTTACGGGTTATACGTTCAGCGGTTGGTCAGAGACCTACGGCGGAGCAAAGGTGTATGATAAGGGTCAGACTCTTTCCGCTTCGACCGTAAGCCGGATGTATAAAGACTGCAATGGCGGAACGTACAATATTTATACAACTTGGACGGCAAACAAGTATAAAATTCATTTTGATAAGAATGCAACTGATGCAAACGGTTCAATGGCTGATATGGACATGGTATATGACGTTGCAAAGAATCTTAGTGAAAACAAATTCAGCAGAGAAGGATATACTTTCCAAGGCTGGAACACGGCGAAAAACGGAAGCGGTACATCATACGACGATAAGGCTTTGGTCAATAATCTGACAGCAGCCCCGAACGGAACAGTAACGCTTTACGCCCAGTGGACGGCGAATGTCTATACAATTACGTTTTTACCGAACGGCGGAAGTG
>ERZ772820.2203-NODE-2203-length-14098-cov-3.502528_pt1 | contig 14098 bp, 10 predicted proteins | sample MGYA00511377_ERZ772820 | MGnify/ENA primary metagenome ERZ772820 (study PRJEB29015, sample SAMEA2737684) | human gut metagenome | biome: human gut; feature: human-associated habitat; material: faeces | place: China | collected 2012 ...
AAATTCCACATGGACGTTGGTCTGTTCTTCCAGCCACTTGAACACATCGGTATCGGCAAAGGAAGAAATGCCGTCCGAGAAGAACGTGGCCTGATTGATGGGATACCAGCAGGTCAGGGTGACCTTTTCATCCGTCAACCAAAGGTCGCCTTTTTCGTTTTCCGCCTGTACAGGCAGGGCGGAAAGCAGCAGCGTCATACACAGCATGGCACAGAAGAATACCCGGAAGTTCTTTTTCACTGGGGATGCCTCCTTATTCGATCTTGCCTCAGCGGCAGCTCGCCGCTCCGGCGTTGACAAGAGCGTATCCCATCCCAAAAGATTTTTCAAGCAGGCAAATATGCAAAAATGGTTTCTTTTCTGCCATATCAAAGGTATCAATTTGAGGTTCCCAACTATCAAAAGACGAAAAACGGCTTTTTTTCCATTGACGTAAGGTGCGTTGAGCTTCAAACTGTGTTACAATATTTGAAGAAAAATGCCGACGGGAGAGACAGCAATGACACAGAAACGGAAAAGCAGGCAGTTGTGGAAAAGCGGCTTATATCGCTCCCTCTTTTTTTCTTATGTGATCGTGCTGCTGGTGCCCATTTTGGTCAGTCCGCTGGTGCTTTATGGTGCGGGAGACGCGATCACCCGTCAGGTAGATCATGCGAACGAAACTTCCCTGACCCTGCTGCGCGATGCGGTGGATGCGCAGCTTTCCGAAATCTATACCGCTTCTTCTTATTTGCTGATCCACGAGGCCGCGTGGCGTTTGAAACAGAAGGAACATTTTACGTCGGATGATACCGCTGACCTGCGCCTTTTACAGAGCATGCTCAAACAATTTATCGGCCAGAGCCCGATCATTGCGGACATTTATTTATGCTTTCCGCTGGCGGACGCCGTATTGAGCAAAAAGGACCTGACTTACGGGCAGGGCTTTGCCTATACGGCCCAAACAGAACTGGGAATGGATTATGCCCGTTGGAAAGAGGAATTGGGTTTTTCCGGCCGCCGAAAGCACCTGATCGTGGGCGATCATGAAAAAAAGGCCCGTCAGCATCTGCTGATCTATCATCAGTATAACCGAATTACCAATGAGGGCGTCTCGCCTCTGGTGATCGTAACCAATGTCAATCTGGATATGCTTCGGGGGCTTTTGCGGGATTACGGGCAAGGCGGAGCGGCTTCCTTCTCGATTGAAAACGGCGATGCGGCTATTTCCGACGGCAGCGCTTCAGCAGAGCCGAAGAAGGCTACTCTGCTGGATCGTTTATTCTACCATGGTCTGTCGGCTCGAATGGCGGGATCCAAGGTTTTGGCCTGGACCTACCGATTGACTCCCGAGGCGGACGCGACGGCGCTGGGCAGCGAAATGCCGGCAGCACTGGCGGCTTATTATGTCGTGTGTTTACTGCTTGGTCTTCTTCTGGTGGGAATTTTCAGCCGAAATCATTATACGCCGGTGCAGCGGTTGACGGGGACCTTGCTGAGCAGTATGCGGCGAACCCAGCCTAACGATGGCATTGATCAGAACGAATACGCTTTTTTGGAACTGGAACTGACTCGGATGCTGCAGGAACTTCGGGATTCAGACCGGCAGATCGGCGAAATGCAGAACCTGCGCAAAGAAAAGCTGCTGCACGATATGGCGCGGGGACGGGTGGATAGCCATACGGACAAGAGACTGGAAGAATTCGGCCTAAGCGTCCGCCGATGCTCGTTTATGCTGGTCGTGTACTCAGTGGATCAGATCGATCTTCATTTGTCCTCGCTGCCGGATGAAGACACCGAAGACGATCGAACGTCGCTGGATCTGATCGATCTGGTGATCTCCAGAGTGGCGGGCAGTTTCCAACCGACGGGATGCACCACGCATCTGTTTTCCATTGACAACATGATCGCGTGCCTGCTGTTGGCAGAAGAAACGCGGCTGGAAAGCGAACAGGTAACGGAATTGGCGAACCGAGCGCTGCGTTATCTGTATGACCGGCTGGGGATCACGGCGACTGCGGCAGTTAGCGGTGTTCATGAAGAACTGACAGAAATGCCGGAAGCTTATCAGGAAGCCCGGGAAACACTAGGCTCTATGGCACTGAAGGGACAGGAACGGCAGACGAGCTGTTATGAAAAACTTCCTAATTCCTACGGTGCGGGAGACTTGGACGGGCTTACCCGTCAGACGGCGTTCCAGCAGCAGCTGGTCATGCTGAAAAAGGCCCAGGAGTATGAGCAGATGGAGCAGTGCTTCCTGAAAGAAGTGGACCGTGCCTTTGCCGGCGCGGCTGCGTTGTCGAGACGGCAATTAGAGTTGCTGCTGACACGGTATGTAGGCGTGCTGTGGGAAATCGCGGCGGAAATGCCTGAAAATACGCGGGATGTGCAGCTGGAAGAAAATCTGTTGGGATGCGGCGATATCATTACTTTGAAATGCTGCGCACAGAAATTATTCCAGAAGATGAAACAGGAAGATAATCCCAAAGAAGGAGGAGAACCGATCAGCGAACGAGACCGGCAAATTGTGGTCTATATTCAAGAGCACTATACAGACTGTAATCTGAATATCAACGCCCTGTCAGATCATTTTCATCTGACTCCCTCTTATCTGAGCAAGATCGTCCGTCGCTGTGTAGGAACGACAGCTCTGGACTACATTCAGAGCCTTCGCATCGCCAAGGCCAGAAAACTGATCAGCGGGACCGATAAATCTCTGCAGGAGATCGCTGAAGAAGTTGGCTATGGTAACAAGCTGAATATTATTCGCGCTTTTAAACGCAGCGAAGGCGTTACGCCCAGCGTATATCGAGAGCAAAACGCACGCTGATATTTCACTGAAATCACTGGAAGAAAGGGAGCATTTCTATCATGAACACGGAAACCCTTCGTAACTACCACACGCATACGACGCGTTGCCTGCACGCCCGCAATACGGATGAGGAGTATGTTCAGGCGGCACTGGCCTCGGGCTTTAAGACGCTCGGCTTTTCCGATCATACCCCGTGGCCTTACCACGACGGCTATGTCAGCCGGATCCGAATGCCCGCCGAACAGCTGGCGGAATATGTGGAGTCTATTCGCCGGCTGGAAAAAATCTACGAAGGAAAGATACAGCTGTATGTAGGTCTGGAATGCGAGGCTTTTCCTCAGTATTACGGCTGGCTGAAAGAACAAAAGGAAGCGCTTGGACTGGACTATTTGATTTTGGGCAATCATCTGTCGGATGAAAAGGAAGAAGGTCATTTCTTTTTGCAGAGTACCCGGCCGGATCAACTGAAACGGTATACCGATATGACGCTGGCCGGAATGGAATCAGGTTTGTTTACCTATCTGGCCCATCCAGAAGTGGTCTTGAGCAATTATCCTGTTTTTGACGCTGCCTGTGTCAACATGAGCGAACAGATCTGCCGCCGCGCATTAGAATTGCGTATGCCGCTGGAATATAACCTGCAGGGGAATCACTATAGAGCCATTGGAAACTATCACGGCGTTGGCTACCCCACTACCTGCTTCTGGGAGATCGCCGCGCGGATGGGAAATGAGGCGATTATTGGTGTGGACGCCCATAACGCGGAAATGATGACATGGAGCAAGCGCTTTCAGGCTGCCCGCCAGTATTTGGAGGGTTTAGGGCTGAAAGTGTTGGATCAGCTTCCCGGAATGCCGTAAAGCTCCTAAGCACAGTAACGCTATAGAGCTATTCCGGGAAAACCCATGCGAATGTCCCTTACTATGAAAAAATTTTTCGATGGTACCTTTTTTCGCAAACAAAAAACTTTTCTGCTGCCTTGCCGCTTGAACGGTCAAAGTCAGCCTGCATTTGGGGAAAAACGGACTCATGGCAGTAATCCATATCATACTGCCATGAGTCCTCGTTGACTTTACTTCTTTTTGTGAAAATCCATAGTGAAATATTTTGGCGAATCCAGTAAACCATGATACAAGAGACGCAGCCCTCTGCCGGGTGCAGTAGCGGGCGCATTTGCACCTGATAGAGAGCCGCTTCACCCCCGGCGCTCCAACTCAAGCCGGAGTGCCGGAAAGCCGCTATGACTTTACTTCATTTCCATGCCGACGTGACCAAACTTTGCACCGTTCAGTGTCACAGCGGAAACCGCCGTTTCGGCAAGCGTGCAGCGATAGGCACGGCCGATCAGAGAACCGATTTCGGACTTGGCAATGTCAGCCGCCGCCGTGATCGTGCCGGAAGCCGTGCAGTCGGAAATGTCATAACTGTGCACTTGTAGGTTTGTCAAACATATTGGACAGTGAACTTTGAGAGCGACGTCCAGCGGAGGGGTCTCATGGGCAAGTTGTTAGAACGGTGGTTATGGACGACGAGTTGCTTTGCAAAGTCATCCAGAGAATAAAAGGCGTGACAGGAGTAAAAGCGCTTCTGATCCTCGCGATGGCTGCGCTCGACCTTGCCGTTATGGCGTGGCGAATAAGGACGGATCAGCTTATGTCGGATACCAAACACTGTTATAATCTATCAAAGGTTCCAGCGTGTCAGACTGTTTTTTAGAACGAGAGGGGGAGTGTTATGCTTTATTTAGTAGTTGCCTTCATCAGACTCAAAACTGACATCTAGCAAAGTTTTTATTTTATCGCTTTTGATTCGGTTGCATGTGCGATGCGTTAATTGAGCATTTTCAATCGAGGTTGGACCACCTTTTGAGAAGGGGATGATGTGATCAACTTCGCAGTCTTCTATGGTTAGAATTTTATTTCCACAAATTGCACAAACGGGATTGCGGTGAAAGAGCTCCTGGCGAATGCTTTCATCAAAGGTGCGAGGCATATCTATCTCACAAGGGTCTATGCAGCCAGTAATGATATTGATGACTTTCGTGATTCTACTGCGCACACGACGTCCTGCATTGGTTCCGACATAAACATTTTCACGGTACTCTGCATCGTTTTCTTTCATGTTGAAAATGCCATCCCGAATTTTATCGGCATGTTGTAGAAGCGAACGCTTCGGAAAAAGTGAAAAAGGAATTACGATAGAATCATAAACAGCGCCATTAAACTTACTTGCACGTTCACCATGAAAGAAAAACGCTTCGCAACCGAGAACCTGTTTGATGGTATCCATAACTGAACGGTATTGATTTTCCATCTCATAAATTTCATCGTCAGAATCATTTTGGTGCTTGGTCATAAACTGATTCATGGTATTCTTAAAAGTACCTGAAATATGATAAAAATCACGCATTGCAAAAAAACGCAAGATACGTTCTTCGAATTCCATACGTGAGTTATCGGTATAATGGAAAAGAGCTTTCACGTTTTCATCGGTATCGGCAATGCGCCGTAACATTGAATTAAAACTGCCACGGAAAATACAGTTACGAACCTCCTGATCCTTCAGTTTTACTGCACCGAGGTTCAGTCGGGAAAAAATTTCATATTTAAGCTCCTGAGAATCGCGGTCGAGGCAAATGGCTTTGAGAGATTTTGCCCGGAGTCGGCGCTGCATGGGTTTATCCAGATCACGAAAAAAAAGGCCGTTTAAGGCGCTCAGGGTGGTCAGACCACATAAAGAAAAATCATTTTTCAAATAGCGGGTAAAAGACATAATCCGCTGTTGACCATCAATAACGGAATAAATTCCATCATCTTCCTCGCATAAATAAATGATGGGGATCGGAATGCCGATTAAAATAGACTCAACCAGCAATGATGCTCGTTTATCATCATACACATAGTTACGCTGATATTCGGGATTGACAATAATATCATTAGCATCAACCATCTCTCGAAGTTGCGACAGTGTGATATCTTTTGTTTCTGTATGAACGACAAGCTGATCCAATTCATCAGCTTTCATAAGTATCTCTCCTCAAAAAAACCTGGCAAGCAAGCTTGCCAGGCATGTGGTGGTCGCAACAGGACTCGAACCTGTGACCCCATCGATGTGAACGATGTGCTCTACCAACTGAGCCATGCGACCATTCATTGTACACCGTCTTCCGACGACGTCATTAATCATAACACAGGCTTTTGGAAAAGTCAAGCATAAAAATCCCATTTTGGCATTTTCTTCGTAAAGAAGTGATCCGTTCTGGTCAGCCCCAAAGACAGACTAAAGCATTCCATTGTGAAAGTGCAGGAAGCGATGCCCTCTGCCGGGGGTTTTAGGAAGTCAAACCCATATGCGGCTCTGCTTACGAGCATACGATTCCATCGTGTATCGTCGGCTTCCCCTGTCGGACGATCTCTCAGAAGAGCAAAGGCATCCTCGATCGTAGGAAATCCTCCCTGCAGTTTATATCATCGGTCAGTGCGACCGCTCTTTCTCCTTTTTATTTTACGCAGTTGCCCGTCTTTCCAAAGAGAACCTCCTGCCACAGAGCCGGTTCTGTGACAGGAGGCTTTTTCTTTCCTTTTGTAACGATTGGATCAGAACAGCTTCTTACTTTCCGTAAGTGGCCGCCAGCGTTTTCAGCACATCCGCGGCGCTGGTCGTGTCGCCAGCGTGAATATGGGCCTGCAGAGCGTTTACCAGATCGGTAGTAAACGCCTGATCACCCGGATAATTGAAGCCCTTGGCTTCGGCAATGTATTCGTCGATCACGGCCAGTGCGGGATTGGCAGCCTGGAATACCGGCAGCGCCGCTTCCATGCAGGGACGGTCGCCCATGAGCTCCGCACGCTTCTCCTGAGACTCCTGACGGGCCATATAATAGGCCACCTGCGCAGCCAGATCTTCATTCTCGCCGTCCGCGATCACAGCCGCACCATAGGAATGAAGCGTGCAGCCGGTCTTGCCGTTTCCGCCGGGGAAGGGAATGAACACATAGTTCGTATCCGGGGCAGATTCCCGCATCAGGTTCACATACCAGGTTCCCGCAGTGGTCATAGCAGCCTTGCCGGCAGCGAAAACTTCGCCGTCCCAGCCCAGCCCCAGCGTGCGGGGAGCGGCGGCAACTCCCTCGTCAAACATTTTGAAGACAAAATCCAGACCGTCGATGTTCTCCTGACGGTCGATGTCATGGGTGCCGTTCCAGCCGCCGCCGAACGCGTTCAGATACTGCGTAGTCGCGAACAGCGAGCCGTCGTGAATGCACAAACCCACCACGCCGTCCTTCGTCAGGGTCTTGGCGGCTTCATACACTTCTTCCATGGTAGTCGGGTAATCGCCCAGACCGGCAGCGTTCCATAGATCCACATTGATGGCGAACAGAGCGGGAGCAGCGGTCATGGGGATCCCATATTGCACGCCTTCGTAGTTCCATGCCTGCACGGCGTTTTCGGCATAGCCGGTCAGATCGAAGCCATAGCTGTCCAGCGGCGCCAGCACGCCGTTGTCGATCAGCTGCAGATGCCGTTCGTTGGTGGCCACGACCACATCGGGAGCAGTACCGGCCACGAACTGACCGGGCAGCTTCTCGTAGAAATCATTGGCGCTGGGATACTGCACCTTTTTGACTTCCTTTACGCCGGGAATCGCTTCCAGAACGCCCTCCAGCGCGGCGTCGATGGCCTTGTCCTCGCCGGAAGAACCCCAGAAACCAACGGTAATGGTGGCGCCCTCCTCCGCGCCGGCGGTCACGCACAGACCCAGTGCCATCAGAAGAGCCAGAAACAGGGAAACGATTTTCTTGGTTGCCATGAGATGAGCCTCCTTTAGGTTGATTGGTAAGGTTAGCATAGAACTTTACCGGCCGCTTTTCATTACAGAAATTTGCTATTTCTATAAAAAAACGGATTTTGCAGGCCGTCAGCGCTTTCCACTGTTTCGGTATTGATTCGGGGTCATGCCGCACAGCTTCTTAAAGGTATTGTTGAAGTGGACCGGCGAGCTGAAGCCGCACTGTTCGGCAATTTCATAGTATTTCAGATTGGTGGTCAGGATCAGCTTCCGCGCTTTTTCAATCCGCTGGCGGATCATGTAGCGGGAAAAGGATTCGCCCACTTCTTCGGAAAAAATATGACTGAAATAACCGGCGCTGATCCCCAGCCTGCCCGCCACATCTTCCAGTGAAGTCTTTTCCCGAAGATCGTGATTCATCAGGAGAAGCGCCTGTTTTACCAGATAGCTGTATTCCTTTTCCCCTTCGGAACGCTGCAGCGAAGAGAGCTGATGCAGCATTTCCGCAATGCTGGCGCAATCATCGCCTTCCAGCGCCGCCGCTCCCGGATACATCTCGTCCAGCCGGGTCAGAGACTCGCGAAGGGTTTCCAGAAACGCCTTGCGGTCGATAAAATTTTCTCCCTGTGCGGCCAGCCATTTTCGAAGGACGGCCTCTATCTTTTCCGGCTCGTCCGCTTCCTTCAGCCGGCAGGCCAGCGAACCAAGCTCCGCCTCCTGCCGGGGATGGAGTATGCCCTCCCAAAACAGCTTTTTATCGGGATAGAACCAGCTCTGCTCCAGAAGCTGGCAGGCCCGTTCATAGCCCTGATTCAGTTTCTCCGGCGGATAGGCGTTTCGGTATACGACGATCACGGCGTCTGCCTCCAGCATCCGTTCGAAATGAAAAGCCAGCTTTCTGACCATGCCATTCAGCTGCTCCTCCAGCTTCCGGGCGCTCGGCTCTCCCGAGCAGGTAAACAGGAGATGGCACAGATACGGCTCCGTATACAGCATTTCCCATTCATCCTGATTCTGCAGCACCTCCCGGACGATGGCGTCTACGGCCCGGAAAAACACATGCAGGTCGCTTCCCCGGTATCGGGCCACAAGGCTTTCCCAATGCCGGAACGAAAAGGTCAGGATATAAATTCCGTTCGGCTTGAACCGAATATGATGGTTCTCGCAGCCCCGCAGAAACATTTCCCGGTCCGTACAGCCCATGCGAAGAATGTTTCGAAGAAAATTGTCCTTGTATTGCTGAGCTGTCTGTTCTTCCTCCAGAAGCCGTTTTTCTTCGGCCGTCTCCGTTTGCCGGGCGCTCAGCCTTTTCAGATATTGAGAAAAGCTTTCCTCTGCCAGATCATTTTTCAGCACATAATCGTCCGCCCCCAGCCGAAGCGCCTGCTGCACCAGGCGAAATTCATCATGGCAGGTCAGCATGGTCACATGCCCGGAATAGCCCCTCTGCCGAATTTCCTTCAGTACCTCCATTCCGTCCAGTCCGGGAATGGTAATATCCAAAAATACCGCATTCGGCTGTTTTTGCATAATCATCTGGACGGCGGAAGCGCCGTTGTCCGCCTCGCCCACCACCGTATACTTTCCTTCCTTTTCCGCAATGGTTTTCAGGCCCATCCGGACATAGGATTCATCGTCAACGATCGCTATCCGAAACATCTTCCGCCTCCAAAACCGGAATTTCCACCCGCACGACGGTATACGCTCCTTCTTCGCTGCGAATGGATATGCCATATTCTTCACCGAATACCAGTCGGATCCGCTGCTGAATGTTATACAGCCCGATCTTCATCATGCCCTTTCCCTTGAGGTGCTTCTGATGAAGGACCTCCTCGATCCGGGCGGGCGACATGCCCGCGCCGTTATCCTGCACCTCATAAACGATCCGGTCCGGCTCACGGCGGATCTGGACGCGAATTTCAATGGAACGTTCCACAAGGTCCAGACCGTGAAAAATACTGTTTTCCACCAGCGTCTGAAGAATGTATTTTAAGGTGCAGCAGTCCAGCGCCGCCTTGTCTACGTCGTAGCGGATGCGGAACCGGTCAAAATAGCGCAGGGAAAGGATCTCCGTGTAATACCGCATCATGTCCAGTTCCTTGCGGATCGGGATCTTTTCACTCTTTTCCCGCACGGCAAAGGAGAGAAGCTGCGAAAATGCGTTCAGCGCCTGCTCGATGGTCCTGACTCCCTGAATAACCGCCATCCATTTGATCGTGTTGAGGGTATTGAGCATAAAATGAGGCGAGATCTGAGCCTGAAGCGCCTGATATTCGGCCTCCATCTTTTCCCGCTCCTGCAGCTTCACCTGACGGATGAGCTGTTCGGTATTGATGATCATTTTATTGAAGGAATCGCATACCTCGGCAAATTCACCGCCTGTCTCCACCTTAGCCCGAACGGACAGATCCCCGGCGCGCACCTCCTTCATAAGCTGGTTGATCTCGCTGATGGGTTTCATGCTGTTGCGTGTGATCAGTTCCGTAATAAAGGGGATCAGCGCCCCGAACGCGCCGGTCAGGAGGATCATGGTCAAAAGCGTCCGGCGGATATTTCGCTTCAGCTGATCCTTTGGAGCCAGACTGGTCAGGGAAAAGCCGAACTGCCGGGACCGGCTGGACACCGTCACGCGGCTGGGGCGCAGGCGTTCCAGCGCTTCCCGCCATTCGCCGGACGGCAGCGAGGTATACAGCAGCTCCTCGGCCTCGCTGAGAAGCACCACCTGCGTGTCTTCATCGCCCTCCAGGATGTTCTTCAGATCCCGGGCGGCAATGTCCACACGGATCAGGCCCAGCGGCTGCTGGCCGATGGGATCCATCAGCAGCCGGCCCACGGAGATTACCGGTTCTTCGCCCGGGTACAGATCATCTTCCCGCAGGGGAAAGATCAGCGCCTGACGGCCGTTGGTCTGCCGAAGCCGCTGATACCATTCCGCCTCCCGGGTATCGCCGGGCAGCAGCCCCTTGCCGCTCCGCTGTTTGGTATAAGCGGTCTCCGTATGAAACCCGAACAGGGTAATGGAATAAACATATTCGTTTTCATAAAACATCTCGGTATACAGCCGGGCGTTTACCGTTTCGTAGTCCAGATATTGTTGATAGCCCGTCTGCGCCTGACGGTAATCCTCCGCGCTTTTTCGCAGGATGGACAGGATGGTATTGTCAAACAGGGGTTTTTCCGTGATGGTGACCATGGTGTTCATTAGGCTGTCCATCGTCATCAGCTTCTGTTCGCCGACGGAACGGAGAGAGTCCTCCATGTCCCTGCGGTAGGTCTGGATCGTCGAGCCGAGAATAATGGCGGTATAGATCGCCACCATGGCGGCCATGATCCCTACCATGGAAATTTTGATCCGGGTCTTCAGCTTCATGGAACCCCTCCTGTTTTACAAGATCCGCACCATCCCAAAATGCATTATAGCAGATTCGCCGTGCGGCTTCATTATGGAATGACGCTGTTTCTTCACAAAATCTGCTGAAAGGAAGGCTTTCCCCACTGCTCCGGCCTTCTCCACCGCGAAATCAGCGAATTTTCTTAAGAAATAGCAGAATTCTGTAATGAAACCCCCGCGCTGCCGGTTTATTCTTATTTCGGAATGAATTCTATCAAATAACGGACCCGCGCCAGCGCGGGCGTATTGGGGGAACGTGCGGGCATGAGAAAAAAAGCGAAGCAACAGAAAACACGATTCCGGGAAGCGGTTTCCAGAAATGAAAAAGCGGCCGGTTGGATCTTCATCCTCCCTGCGACGGTCTGTTGGCTGATCTGGTTTTTATATCCTTTTCTGCAGTGCGTGGGCATGAGCTTTCTGGATTACAACTACCTCAAACCCAAAGCCCGGGCCTTCGTGGGGCTGGACAACTATATCCATATGTTTCAGGATCCCAAATTCCTGCTGGCGCTGAAAAATACGCTGTGGTTTGTCGCCGTCACCGTACCAGTGGTCACAGTACTGGCTTTGGCGTTGGCACTGATCCTGAACAGCAGCTTCCGGGGCCGCGGCGTTTTCCGCACCATCAGCTTTATCCCCTACACGATCTCCGGCGTGGCCGTGGCGACGGTCTTCATGCATCTGTTTGTCAAGGACAGCGCCGTGACCGTCTTCTTTTCCCGGCTTGGCGTTGAAAACGTCACATGGTATGCCAGCATTCATCTGGTGATGCCCTTCATCTCCATCCTGTTCATCTGGCAGATGGTGGGATTCTATACCGTCTACTATCTGGCGGGAATTCAGACCATTCCGGCGCAGGTCTATGAAGCCGCCGTCATCGACGGGGCCGGAAAGTGGAAAACCTTCCGCTATATCACACTTCCCCTCCTAAAGCCTACCACCTATCTGGTGGTCGTTTACGCCATCATCCAGGCCTTCAAGGTTTATGACCAGATCGCCGCCATCTGCGGCGGCGCGGGCGGCGGGCTGGGCTCCCCGGCAGGCGCTTCCTCCACCTTGCTGACGTATTTCTATATGAACAGCTTCAATTACTATAAGGTCGGCTACGGCTGCGCGGTGGCCATTGTACTGCTGCTGATCATTATCGCCGTCAACCTGATCCAGAATCAGCTCACCGATTCCGGCGATCAGGATTGAGAAAGGAGCGTTGACCCATGAGCAAAACGGCAAAAATTCTGTTTCGGCTCCTGATCCTGGTTCTGGGAGCGGTGTTTGTGGTTCCCCTGCTCTACGCCCTGTATAACTCCTTCCTGCCTCTGGACAAGGTCGAAAAGCTGGTTTCGCCGGATCAGTTCACGCTGAGCGTCTATCAGGATCTTTTTACGAATTATCCTGTTTTCGTCTGGCTGAAAAATACGGTGATCGTAGCGGGCCTGACCCTGCTCTCCCAGCTGTGCATCACCGTTCCGGCAGGCTACTCGCTGGCAAAGCTGCGGTTTCCCGGCCGGAGCGTCGTTTTTACGATCGTCCTTCTGACCATGATGGTGCCCTTTCAGGTGCTGCTGACGCCGCAGTATATCATGATCACCCGGCTGGGCTGGAACGATACCCTCGTCGGCCTGATCGTCCCCTATATGATGAACACGCTGTATATCTTTATGTCCCGGCAGTTTTATCTTTCCTTCCCCGGCGATCTTCTGGAAGCGGCGCGGGTAGACGGGCTCGGCTTCTTTCGGAGCTTTTTCCACATTGTGCTTCCCCTGTCCAAGCCCATTGTGGCCACGGTGACGATCTTCAACTTTGTGCAGAGCTGGAATTCGTATATGGTGCCCTCCACCTTTGTCATGAGCGAGGAGCGCTTCACCATGGTCGTGGGTCTCAACACCCTGAAGGACACCTATTTTAACCGGCTGAACCTGACGATGGCGGGTGTGGTCGTGACCTGTCTGCCGCTGCTGATCCTGTTTCTCTTTCTCCAGAAGCATCTGATCCGCGGGATCGCCTCGGAGGGCATCAAAGGCTGAGAGGACAAAGCCCGTCTCTGACTTTCCCGCCGTTTTTGGCCGCAAAAGCGCTCACGCCCAAAAGAACCTGAGCATGAGCGCTTTCTGATTTCTGTTCCGCAAACAAAGACCGCCGCAGAAAGCAGAACTGCAGCGATCCTGCAGCCGTTCTCGCCGTATACCGGGCAGACGGAGGCCGTTTTCTGTCCGAACAGGCTGCATTCCATCGTCTGGCACTCGAGGGCGCCTTTTTTGCCGCAGCCCTTGCGCTACCAACTGAGCCATACGACCAATTCATTGTGAGCCATCTTCCGACGACGTTGCCAGTCATCATAAAGGCTTTTGGAAAAGTCAAGCATAAAACGGGCATCCGAAAAAGTTTCTTGAAAAAGGGAAAAGGAACATTGCAAAGCCCCTCCGGCCATGGGAAAACAGCCGGAGGGGCAAAAAGCTTATTTCTTGTGGTAGAGCTTGTGACTTTGGTATTTGGCGTCGCAGGTGACATTCACCTTCAGGCGGCGGAAAATGTTACTGTCCACCTGCGGAAGAATGACGGTGGAGTGCGCCTCGCAGCCCGCCAGCAGGGGAAGCTGCTGCATGGCCAGCGCGGCGGTCTCGTTTGTGGCGGCGCAAATGGACAGCGCTACCAGCACTTCGTCGCTGTGCAGCCGGGGATTGTGGTTGCCCAGATAGTCGCACTTGAGGGACCGAAGCGGACTGATGACGGTGGGGGAGATCAAACGGATCTTCTTGTTGATGCCGGCCAGTTTTTTCAGCGCGTTCAGAAGCACTGCGGCGGACGGCCCCAGCAGGCTGGAGGTCTTGCCGGTGACAATGGTGCCGTCCGGCAGCTCCAGCGCCAGCGCGGGGGCGCTGGTCTCCTCGGCCCGCTGACGGGCAGCGGCGATCACAGGACGCATTTCCGGGTTCAGCCCCGCCTTCTGATAGATCATTTTCAGCTTGTCTACTTCGCTCTGCTCCGTGTGACCCTCCACCAGCAGGCAGCGGGCCGCAAAGTAGCGGCGGATGATCTCCTGATGGGCGGCTTCCCGGCAGACTTCGTCGTCAATGATGCAGTTGCCCGCCATATTGACGCCCATATCCGTGGGGGATTTGTAGGGCGAA
>ERZ772820.2207-NODE-2207-length-14077-cov-5.436243_pt1 | contig 14077 bp, 9 predicted proteins | sample MGYA00511377_ERZ772820 | MGnify/ENA primary metagenome ERZ772820 (study PRJEB29015, sample SAMEA2737684) | human gut metagenome | biome: human gut; feature: human-associated habitat; material: faeces | place: China | collected 2012 ...
CGTGATATTATATTCGCCGGTTAAACTGCCGCAGGCAATATAACTCGCCGTCAGGCGAATATAACTGAGGCGTACTTCCTTACGGGGTGCGCCTCTCGGGCGACCCTTTTTGCTGTTTTTCTTAAATTATATTGACACTCATATTGACAAAGGCGTATAATTAATAAGTATTTTCAGGCAACATCAAGCCTAAAAGGAAGGTGCGGAAAATGAAGGAAGTAAAGTCCCCGAAGAAGCCTCTGATTTTCTATTACGGCATTGCGCTGCTTGTCATCGTGCTCTTCAATGTTATTGTGTCTCCCCTGCTTATAAAAGCGAGGGTAGTCGAAGTTGACTACGGCACATTCATGAGCATGATAGAGCAGAAAAAAATCGGAAATGTCGAGGTCAAGAACGATCAGATAATCTTCACCGAAAAGGACAATGAAAAAGTAATCTACAAGACCGGCGCGATGAACGACCCGACGCTGACCCAGCGGCTCTATGACTCGGGCGCGAAGTTTTCGAAGGATATCGAAACCACAACCTCGCCCATTGTCAGCTTCCTGCTGACCTTCGTGCTTCCGCTGCTGATTTTCATCGGACTCGGTCAGTATATGGCAAAGAAGCTGATGGAGCAGGCGGGCGGCAAGGACTCCCTGGCGTTCGGCTTCGGCAAGAGCAACGCAAAGGTCTATGTCCCCTCGACGCAGGGAATACATTTCAGCGACGTTGCGGGTGAGGACGAGGCTAAGGAGAGCCTTGCAGAGATAGTCGACTATCTCCACAACCCGAAAAAATATTCCGACGTCGGCGCGTCCATGCCCAAGGGCGTGCTGCTCGTCGGCCCTCCCGGAACGGGTAAAACCATGCTCGCAAAGGCTGTTGCGGGCGAAGCTAACGTGCCGTTTTTCTCGATGTCCGGCTCGGAATTTGTCGAGATGTTCGTCGGCATGGGCGCTTCAAAGGTCAGGGATCTTTTCAGCCAGGCAAAAGAAAAAGCTCCCTGCATAGTGTTTATCGATGAAATCGACGCCATAGGCAAGAAGCGCGACGGTCAGCTCAGCTCCAACGACGAGCGCGAGCAGACCTTGAATCAGCTGCTCACCGAGATGGACGGCTTCCAGGAGAACATCGGCGTTATCATTCTCGCGGCGACAAACCGCCCCGAGACGCTCGATCCCGCGCTCACCCGCCCCGGCCGCTTCGACAGGCGCGTGCCCGTTGAGCTGCCCGACCTTGCGGGACGCGAAGCGATACTGAAAGTCCACGCAAAGAAGATAAAGACTGCGGATGATGTTAACTTCCACACGATAGCACGAATGGCATCCGGCGCATCGGGCGCGGAGCTTGCCAATATTATAAACGAGGCGGCTCTGCGTGCGGTCAGAAACAACCGCACGGTAGTCACCGAGGCAGATCTCGAGGAGAGCATCGAGACTGTCATTGCGGGCTATCAGAAGAAGAACGCCGTGCTCTCGGATGACGAAAAGAAGGTTGTCGCCTACCACGAGATAGGTCACGCGCTCGTTGCGGCGATGCAGTCGCACTCGGCACCCGTGCAGAAGATAACGATAATTCCCCGAACCTCCGGCGCGCTCGGCTATACAATGCAGGTGGATCAGGGCGACAAATATCTGCTGACAAAGCAGGAGCTTGAGAATAAAATTGCAACGTTTACGGGCGGACGCGCCGCTGAGGAGCTCGTTTTCGGCGAGGTAACGACGGGCGCATCGAATGACATCGAGCAGGCGACCAAGCTCGCCCGCGCAATGATAACACGCTACGGCATGAGCGACGATTTTGACATGGTGGCGCTCGAAACGGTGTCGAATCAGTATCTCGGCGGCGACGCTTCTCTCGCCTGCTCCGCCGATACGCAGAATGAAATCGACCGCAAGGTCGTTGAGCTTGTAAAGCGTCAGCATGAGAAGGCTTCCAAGATTCTCGCGGACAACCGAGCAAAGCTCGACGAGCTGGCAAAATATCTCTACGAAAAAGAGACTATCACGGGAGAGGAATTCATGTCCATTCTCGATAAAGGAGGCGAAAAGAAATGAAAAGGCGTTCCGGCTTCGGATGGATGGAGCTCATAATCGGCATTGCGCTCGCGGTGCTCGGAATATTTACTTTTGTCTATCCCGACAATGCCGTGACTACCCTCGTTGTTATCTACGGCATAATCGCCGTTATAACGGGTATTGCGGATGTTGTGCTCTACGTTCGCGTTGAAAGGCATATCGGCTTCGGCCCGACCGTCTCGCTCATCTCGGGCATACTCAGCGTCATGGCGGGCGTCATGCTGCTCGTCTATCCCAACGCGGGCAAGTGGGTAATCTCGCTGCTGTTCCCGATATGGTTCATCGCGCACTGTATCTCAAGGCTCTCGCACCTGAACACAATAAAGTACATTGCGGGCAACTTTGTCTATTGGTTCACGATGATAGTCAATATTATCGGGCTGGTGCTCGGCGTTGTGATGATATTCAGCCCGAACATTTCGATTGCGGCGGTCGCTTATATCGTCGGCGCATATCTCGTGCTGTTCGGCATTGACTGCATAATAATCGCGTTCAGCCGCATCGGCGAGGGCAAACAGTACTGATATAAAAAAACAAGGTCAAGCGCAGTTTTGACCTTGGTTTTTTAACATCGGCACAGAGCGTCGATTCGCCGACCCTGCGAAGAATATCAGCTTCAAATTCAATATTTGAGCCGCATTGACAAAAATGCCGGAGGCGAGGGAAACCCCCTGCCTTCGGCATTTTTTATTTTTATGAAACGGATACGATGTTTTTAAGCACCTCGACCATCTTTGACAGAGCGTAAACGGGTATAGCCTCATAGATGCTGTGGAAATTTATGCCGCCCGTCGAGAGGTTCGGGCACGGCAGACCCTCGAACGAGAGACGCGAGCCGTCCGTTCCGCCGCGTATCGGCACTATCTCCGGCACGATCCCTGCGTCGCGCATGGCCTTTTCGGCGCGGTCGACTATGTCCATATGATCCTTGATTATCTCGAGCATATTGTAGTAGCTGTCTTTAATATTCAGCTCGAAAGTGCCCTCGCCGTACTTTTTGTTCAGAAAGTCCACGATATCGGCGACAAACTCCTTGCGGCGCTCAAAAAGGCTCTTGTCGTGGTCTCGGATTATCAGATGTGCGCTCGCCTCGCTCTCGTTGCCGGCGATACGCGCCAAATGGTAGAAGCCCTCGCGCCCCTCGGTATGCTGCGGCGTCTCCCAAACGGGGAGCATATTGACGAACTCCGCAAGGTACAGGGCGGCATTTTTCATCTTATTCTTGGCGGTTCCGGGGTGGGTATTTATGCCGTGAACCGTGATATCCGCCGCAGCGGCGTTGAAGTTTTCGCACTCTATGCCGCCTATTTCGCCGCCGTCGACGGTATAGGCAAAATCGGCATTAAAGCGCTCAAAATCGAAGTGATCCGCACCGCAGCCTATCTCCTCGTCGGGAGTGAAGCAGATGCTCAGCGCACCGTGACGAATAGTTTCATCGGCGGTAATCTCGGCGCACAGGGCGACTATCTCGGCGACTCCCGCCTTATCGTCCGCGCCGAGCAGGGTCGTGTGGTCGGTGACAATCAGCTCGCGCCCGATGTACTTCGCGTCTACCATGGGGGCATTCGAGCCGTCAAAGGTGATTATCCGCGGCTTGACATTAGCGCCGCTGACATCGGGACAGGTGTCCATATGCGCGATAAGTCCGATTTTCGGGCAGTTCTCGCAGCCCTCGGACGCGGGGATATGCCCGTAGACATAGCCCGTTTCGTCGCGCATGGCGTCGGTGACTCCCACGCCTCGAAGCTCCTCGACGAGGTAATCCGCGAGGACGAGCTGAACGGAGGTCGAGGGCACGGTGTCGCTCGACTCGTCGGAAGTGGTTTCAATAGTCACGTATTTAAGGAATCTTTCGGTAACGGTCATTTCTCTTATCATCTCCGTTTTTTTATCTCATCAATGATAGCACAAACAGCGGAGTTTGGCAACAGCGGAGAGGAAAGAGCGTGTATAGATATGTTTTGTGCCGTGAAAATCGGCGAATCCGTGCTGTAAGATTCAAAAATCCTACCCATGGAAAAACCGTGGGTAGGATCTGCTCTTTAAACCGCAAAAGCGGGCGTTTGTTTTTTATCAGAACGAGAGAATGACCTTCAGCTCGAGCTTCTTGTATTTGGGTATCTTATACGGCTTTTTGAGCGTCGCTATTGCGGGGATATCGCCGCCGACTCCCTGCTGTCTGCCGTCGATATTGACGGTCAGGTTGGTGCTTCTCTCAAGCTCGCAGGAGTGAGCCGCATTGTAGAGCGCCTTCTTGGTATAAGGATGCACGCTCATCTCGAACGGAGCGTCCGCCGTGGAAACGGTGACTCCCCTCTCGTTGCCGACCTTGAGCCATCTGACATCGCAGCGGTTCGCATTCTCCTGCGGGAACAGGTAATCGTGAATGAAGCTCTCCGCACTCTGGAAGCGATAGACTCCGAGACGTGCGCCCGTCTTGCGGTCGCAGTAGTTCTCGTGCGGGCCCTTGCCGTAATACTCTATTCCGTCAACTCCGTCAGTCAGCTCAAAGGTCAGACCGTAGCGCGGCAGATCGACAGGAGTGATGTTCTTGCAGGTAAGCGACGCGGAAACCGTGCCGTCCGGGAACACGAGATATTCCGTGACTATGCCGGACAGGTACTTCGTGCGCCACTTTACGCTGAGCTTGACGCAGTTGCCGAATTGCTCCGCCTTTATCGAGGTCGGGCGCATCATGCGTTCCGCGTTCTCGAAAGCGTGCAGTCCGATAAAGGTCTTGACCCACTCGAACGGCACCTGAGCCATACGCTCGTTGTCCGTATTTGCGCGGGAGAACTGCGGACGGATGCCGCGGTCGATATGCTCGACTCCGTTCTTCTTATACGAGCAAAGCTCGCCCGTCTTTTTGTTGAGCCTGACTTCGAAGTTCTCACCGGTGACGATATAGCAGCGGTCTCTCTTCGAATATTCAAACTTAACCTTCTTGCCGTCCGCTTTCGGGGCGACGGAGGAATAATTGTATTTGCCCAGAACAAACTGCTCGCGCGCCATTATATGACCCGCTTCGAGCGCCATTATGTCGCGGCGCAGAATAAGCTCGCAGTCGAGCGTGCGCTCGCTCTCGGTTTTGAGATCGAACGGGACATCGACAACCGCCTTTTCGAGATAGCCCTTGTCGGGAAGCTCAAGCTCTGCGGAGTCGATAAGCTTGCCCTGCTCGCGCAGCTCGAGACGGAGCCTGAAGTTATCGAGAGAGGTGAACATAAAGCGGTTGAGAACGGTTATCTTGCCGCTCTTGAGCGAGAAATCCGCCTGCTGATAGCACTTGACGACCTCATAATAGTGCGGGTTGGGCGTGCGGTCGGCGCGGAAAACGCCGTTGAAGGCGAAGTTAGAGTCGTTGGGCTTGTCGCCGAAGTCGCCGCCGTAGTTCCACTTGTCTCTGCCGTCTGCGGTCTTTGTTCTTATCGACTGGTCGGCGAAATCCCAAATATATCCGCCGGCGAGACGGTCATATTTCTTGAAATCTTCCCAATAGTCGGCGAAGTTGCCCATGCTGTTGCCCATGGCGTGGGAATACTCGCACTCAATAAACGGCTTGTCGACATAATCGGAGGGCTTGAGATGATAGCCGAGACCGAGGTTCCAAAGCGCGCGGCTGTGGGTATGCGGCTTGTTCTCGCCTATGCTCTTCATCGCGGTCTGCACGGTGTACATCTCGCTGAACAGGTCGCTCGTCTTGAGCTTTGCGTCGGGCTCATAGTGAACCGGACGGGTCTTGTCTATCTTCAAAATCTCCTTCTTCATCTCGGCGAAGGCGTTGCCGTTGCCGGACTCGTTGCCGAGAGACCAGAAGAGGATGCAGGAGTGGTTCTTATAGCTGTTGACCATATTGCGCACGCGATAGCAGCACTCGGCAGTCCAATGCGGATCGCTGCGCGGGACGCGCGTGGCAAGGCCGTGAGTTTCGAGGTTGTTCTCGCTCATGACGAGAATACCTATCTCGTCGCACAGCTCATAGAAGCGGCGCGAGTTCGGATAGTGGCAGGTACGCACGTTTGTTATGTTGCTGTTTTTGAGCAGCTCGAGGTCGCTTCTTATAATGCTCTCCGGCACGGCATGGCCGTAATCCGGATGGAAATCGTGGCGGTTGACGCCGCAAATCTTGAGCGGAACGCCGTTGAGCAGGATGAAGGGACCTCTGCCCGTCTTGCTGTCATAGGGCGCTATTTTCACTTCTCTGAATCCGAACTTATGCTCTCTGCGATCGGTATAGTCGCCGCCGGAAAGAGTGACCTGAACGGTGTAGAGATAGGGGTCCTCATGGCTCCAGAGCTCGAAATTTTCAACGGGCATTTCAAATGTCACATTGCAAAACTCGCCGTCCGCAAGAGCCTTTACCTCTGCCTCTGCCGAAGCGAACTTTGCGCCGTCGGCGCGGAGGATATCGACCTTGAGCTTGCCGCCGTCAAACTGAGCGCGGCGCGCCTTAACAACACAGTCGAGCTTGAACACGGCGGACTTGAAGTCCTCCGCCATCTCGCTGCGCATATACATATCCTCGATAAAAACCTTCGGCTCATAGACGAGCGTCACATCGCGGAAGATACCCGAGAGGCGCCACATATCCTGATCCTCAAGATAGCTGCCCGAGCAGTAGCGGCGCACGGTGACGGCAAGGCGGTTGACACCCGGATGAACAAAGTCCGTTATATCGTACTCGCACTCGTCGAAGGTATCCTGAGAATAGCCGACGAATTTTCCGTTGACGAACACTTCGCCGCTCGAATTGATTCCGCCGAAATGAATGAACACATTGTCGTCGGTATCCTCAACCTCAAACTCGCGCACATAGAGTCCGCAGGAGTTGAGCTCCGGCTTTATGTAAGGAATCCTCGTGGTAGAGATAGCCTTGGGATAATTGATGTTCGTATATATCGGGATATCGTAGCCCTTTATCTGCCATTCGGACGGAACCTCCAAATCGTCAAAGGAGCTGACATCGAAGTCGGGAGCATAGTAGCCCTCGATAATGTCGTTGACGCTCTCGCAATAGCGGAATTTCCAAATTCCGTTGAGGCTGACGGTCTTTTTCTCCCATGCGGCGCTACACGGAAAGCCGGCTGCACTGCGCGCCTCTGTGTTGACAGAATACACATCTACATCCTGCCACATTTCTTTTTTTGCATTTTTTGCCATGATTACCCTCCGGGGATATAAAAGTCTTGCAATAATATTATCATACAGCGGGCGCTATAGTCAAGCGGGAAGGGCTATTAAAACGGCGTGCGCCGCTTTTTAAAGCCCGCACGCCGTTAAAAATCAGTTGAGCTTATCGTATGCCTTCAAAAACTCCGTCACGTCGGAAAGCATTTTTGCCGTGCCGCCCTCCGAATTGCTCTCGAGGTTCAAGACGAGAATCGGGTCATGCACGCTCATGCGCAGCAGGAACCAGCCGTCGCCGTTTGACTTATCGGTATTTATCCTGATGCCCTCATAGTTTATCTTCTCGGCCTGCCAGCCGTCACGCTTCTCGGCGAGCGCTTTGAGGTCGGCTATGACCTTATCGCCGTAGGGCTTGAAATCCTCGAGGTCGATTTTGAATCTTCGTTCAAGCTCCTCCGCCGGCTCTTCGAGGTCGGAGATAAAGCTCTCGAGGCTGCCGCCGCTCTTTTTGAGCAGAGCCGCTTTGATTATGAGCTTCGTGACAAGATACGCGCCGTCGTCGAGATAATAGTTCTCCCTGAACGCGGCGTGACCGGAGGTCTCTATCGCAAGCGGGCAATCGACTCCCGCGCGGTTCAATTCTATCTGCTTGTTGATGACGTTCTTATAGCCGCGCTTGAAGCGGATATGCTCGCCGCCATGCGCCTCGATAAACTTCGTAAGTCCCGCGGAGGTCACGGAGTCGGTGACTATAACCGCGCCGGGCTCGTTTTCGAGAATGACCGCCGATATCATGGCGACAAGGCGGTTGCGGTTGAGCTCTCTGCCGTCGGAGAGAATGCAGCCCGCCCTGTCAACGTCGGTGTCAAAGACTATGCCGAAATCGGCGTGCGTGCTCTTGACCCGCTCTGCGGCGCTGTCTATCATCACGGAGGTCTCGGGGTTCGGAACATAGACGGGGAAGTTACCGTCCGGCTCGAGGTTCATGCTCGGCGAGACATCCGCACCGAGAGGGGCGAGAACCTCGGAGGCATAGAAACCGCCCGCACCGTTGCCCGCGTCAACCATTATGCTCATGCCCGCAAGGGGCTTATCGGCCTCATCGGCGCCTATGCCCTTGCAGATAAGCGAGCGCAGGTGCGCGGCGTACTGCTTCATATGGTCGCAGGGCGTTATCTTCGCGGGGACATCGCCGAGCTCGATATTCTCGGCCTTTTCGAGTATATAAGCGATATCGGGCGAGTCAAGGCCGCCGTCAACGGTAAAGAATTTCAGTCCGTTTCTGTCGCCCGGGTGGTGGCTCGCGGTCATCTGCACGGAGCCGTCGCAGGGCAGGTCGAGCACCGCCATAAACATAGCGGGAGTGGAGCTTAACGCACAGTCGATTATATTGACCCCGCGCAGGGCGAGTCCGCGGACTACCGCCGCGCTTATGCGCTCAGCGGAAAGGCGCGGGTCGTGGCCTATGGCGACAGTCAGCTCCTCCGCCGCCTTGCCCGTCTTTTCGACAAGAAAATCGGCAAAGGCCGCGCTCGCGCGCGCGATAAATTCATCGCTCATATAGAGCGGCTCGTCACCGTTTCCTATGCCTATTCCGCGGATATCCGTTCCGCTCTTGAATTTTTTGTAGATGCCTGTCATGTCGTTCCTCCTGTTTGCAACCCGCGTCAGTCGGCGCAGATATCATTTTTTATTTTTTCATAGGTCTTTTCACCTATTCCGTCAACATTTGTTATCTCCCACGGATATATAAATTCCCCGTGCTCCTCGCGGTAGCTGACAATACTCTCCGCCTTCTTCTCCCCTATCCCGGCGAGCGCGGTAAGCTCGTCTTCGTCGGCGGAGTTTATGTCTATTCCGTAAGCGCTGCCGTCTGTATATTGAACCGTGCTCGCGGCTCGGCTCGGAGATAAGCGCAGAGCCAACGCGGCCGTAAGTGCGGCGGCGAGCAGAATAAACGCGGACGCCGCAAGCAGAAGTTCGTTTTTCGATCTGCTCACAGCGCCCACCTCCAGTAATTTATTGAGTTTATTGTAACATATGGCAGGAGGGATTTCAACCGATTATTATTTCAAAAATCCCACCAACTCATCCGTGTCGCGCGGATTGATACGCTTGGAGATTATATAGGTTTTGTCGCTGCCGTCCGGGTTCTTCTCGCCGAAGCGTCCGTAGGATGAGGTGACTGCCGTGCCGTCGGGTAGCACGACATTTCCGCAGTAGGCGGTGTCGGCGTTGGCTTTAATCTCCGGCTCGGTCTGACCGTCGAGATAGGTATGGGCTATCTTGATGCGGTAGTCGCCTTCCGTGCCGTTTTTGAGGTCGTCGTAGCTGCCTATCCACGCTATCCAGCCCTCGCTGTACCAGTCGCCGTTATCGGAATAAAGCTTCAGCTTCTCCGGGGCGCGCTCTATCGAGCGGAAGGTTATGAACAGCCTGCCGTCCTTTAAATAGTCCGCCTTGTGGCGCTCGCCGTTGAGCGCGGCTGGGGCGTGAACGGGCTCGGACCATGTCTTGCCCTCGTCGCGTGAAAACGAGATCAAAGAGTTTTCTTTCTTGGTGTTCGAGCGCGAGATGAGGCAGAGCTCGTCGCCCTCTCCACCGTCGCTCCTGATAACCTCGACCTCGCACATATTCGAGCGCAGCTCCGCGTCTCTGTGGGCGGCGAAATACTTCTCCGGCTTGCTCCAGCAAACGCGTCCGTCGGGGGTAAAGCTTAAAATCGTCTTGTAATTATAAAAATTGCCGTCGTGGAAAAAGCCCATCCATTTGTCAACGAATTTGCCGTTCTCCTTGAGCCTCGTAAGCGATGCCATGGCGACTATGGGTATCAAATCGCAGCCGTCGGCCTTTGAATAGAAGGTCTCGAACTCACTCCACGTCTCGCCCTCGTCGCAGGAGACGGAGCAGTTGAAACCGCCGGGGGTGTCCATATCGGGCCACTTGGAGTTTGCGGAGACAAGAATGAGCTTGTCGGGCGTGCCGTCCGAAAATTCGAGGCGGTAGACAGTCGGGGTCTCAAGCGATTTTTTCCACGATTCGGGCGGGACTGCGATACATTTTGTGTAGCTGAGTCCGCCGTCCGCGCTTATCTTATTGAGCACCGCTCCCTTGCCGTGTCCGTGGGGATAGACGGTTAGAATATCGCCGTTTTTAAGCAGGACGGAATCGGGGTGGCCTAAATAGCTCTCGCTGTCGTCTACCACGGTCTGCTCATAGAGATAGGCGTATTTCTCCGGCGTGTTCTCCGGGCGCTCGCTCAGGTCTAACTGCGGAATATTATAGTTTTTGCCGATAAATTCTTCCATAAGCTTATTCCGATATTGCTCTTATTCTGAACGCCTTGACGCCGTGCGGCTCAACAAAGGCGCTGAGAGTGGTATTTATAACCGAGGTCTCCTTCGTCCAAAGGTCATAGACCTCGTACTCCTGCGCCAAAGGAGTTGTGACATACGAGCGGCAGACGATATCGTCCATGCGGTGCTCGAAATATCTCGTGTCGCTGCCCTTGTTGAAGAAGCAGACCGCGACATCGCCGTTTTCGAGAGGCTTTATGAGCGTATCGGCTATGAGCGTTGTCTTTATTCTTCTGCACTGCTCGCCGAGCGCATCCTGATCAATCGCTATCATGTCTCTGTCGGTGAGTATTCTCAGCGTCTCATTCTCCGTGTCGGCGGTTCCGTCCTCGCGGATAAACTCGCGCACGTCGTTGCCGAGAATCAGCGGCGCCGCCATGAAGCACCAGAGGGTGAAGTGGCTGCGGTTCTCCTCAAAGGTCAGATCGCCGTTGCCGACCTCAAGCATATCGGGGTCGTTCCAGTTGCCCTTGCCCGCATATTTAAAGAGGTTGACGTTAATCTCATATGTGCCGACAACAGACTTCCAATTAGCCTGGATATCGGGCGTGGTGCGCCAGAGATTGCCCGCCGCCGCGCCCCAGCGCCACGGGAGATTTCTGCCCCACTCGCAAATCGAATAGACTATCGGGCGCTCCTCGGTGCCGTTTTTGTCGGCATACTCGGCGGTTGCGCGCATGAGCTCTCTGCCCATTTTGGCATACTGCACTGCCGCGCTGTCCTGCCTCGAGGCTATGGGATTCTCAAGCTCTATTGTGTTAGCGCCCGCACGGAGCTTTATCTTCACCTGATGTCTGCCGTCGGCGGTGAAGCCCTTTGTCGGCGGGACGGTGGTCGCGTACTTGTCCTCTCCGTTGACGGTGACCTCGAGATATTTGAAGCTGTTGCTCTTCTTTCTGATTCCGAGAGTCAGAGAATATTCGCCGTCCTCCGGCACATCGACGCCGAACAGAACCGAGCCTCTGTGCGCGGAGAGCCCCGAGATATATCTGCCCGAATCGAGGCGCTCGTCCTCGAGTATCTTTGCGTCGCCGAAAAGTGACGCATCGTCCGCGGGAATAACCGTTTCAAAAGAGCCGTCCGAATTTGCGACGCTGATATATTCGATATAGGGCGCGCGCATCGGGATGGGCACGTTATGGCAGAAATCGTATTTGAAATATTCGACTCCCCACTCGGCGAAGGTGTCCGCGTCTGTCGCCTCGTTGCCTAGACTCGCGGGCAGATCCTCGCAAGTCAGGGTGCCGTTTGAGGAATATATGCCGAGCTTAAGTCCGAGATCGTTGACGCTCTTGACAAGCGCGGGTATACCGCTCGGAAAATTCGAAAAATCGCCCTGGAGTCTGCCGTTTTCGTCGCGCATAGAGGACTGCCAGCAGTCGTCGAGGTTGACATACTCATACCCCGCGTCCGCAAGCCCGCTCGTCTTCATCGCTTCGGCAATCTCGAGAATAAGCTTCTCGTCTATCCTGTTTCTGAATGCGTTCCAGCTCGACCAGCCCATGGGCGGGGTCAGAGCGGTGCCGTTATAGAATTTTTCGTCGGTAGGGAAAGTGAGCTTGACGCTGTTCAGAGCGTTCTTCGCCATATCCTCGGCCTCGTTTTTACCGGGCAGGATATTCGGCGCAAATTTCTTGACCGCCGCATAAGCTCCTGCGGCGATACCCGCAAGCGCGGTGATTTTAAATATCGATCCCATGAATATCATCCTTTCATTTAAAAGCTAAAAGCAAAATTAAAAATCCACTTCCGCGAGGTTGTAAACCCGAGAAAACTGTGGTATTATTTAATTGAACAAAAGACGCTCTCAAGGCTGCCTTTTGACAGTGCCGCAGTTATCCCTGCAACACTAAAAATATTATCATATATATACTTTTTGTCAAGACAAAAAGCAAAGATACGGAGGAAAACATGAGCACACGGAGACTTGTTAAAACATTCTGCGACCTCGTTTCGACGGGTAGCGAAACGGGACACGAGCGCGCATTCTGCCTGGAGCTTGAAAAGGCACTTACCGGGGCAGGCTTCGAGGTCGAACGCGACGAGGAGGCCGGCAAAAAATGCGGCTCGGACGGCTTCAATATATACGGCTATCTGCCCGGCGAGGGCGAGAGCATACTTCTCTCCTGCCACACCGATACGGTAACTCCCGGCGCGACGGTCACTCCCGTTGAGCGCGACGGGTTCATATATTCGGACGGCACGACGGTTCTCGGCTCGGACGACAAGTCCGGCATAGCGGAGATAATCGAGGCCGTAACAAGGCTCAAAGAGAGCGGCGAGAAAAACAGAGCCGTCGAGGTTCTGTTCACCCTCTCCGAGGAGACCGGAATGCTCGGCTCGCGCTTTGCGGACTACGACAGGATAAAGAGCAAGACCGCCATAGTGCTCGACAGCGAGGACATCGGCGAGATAGTCAACTCCGCCGCGGCGAATATAGTTATGTCGATAAGTTTCTTCGGCAAGAAGGCGCACGCCGGCGTATGCCCCGAGAACGGCATACACGCACTCAAGGCTGCGGCATACGCGGCGGCGAACATCCCCGTGGGTCATGTTGACGACATAAGCGTGCAGAACATCAGCAATTTCGTCTCCGAGGGTCCGACCAATATCGTAGCGGACAAAGCGTCGTTTGACATGGAGTTCCGCTCATACGACGAGGACACGGTGCAAAAGCATATCGCGGACGCACTCGCCGTTATGAAAGAGGCGTGCGAGAAGTTCGGAACAACATTCGAATACGAAAGCGAACGCCACTCCGGCGCATTCACGGTCGATCCCGAGTCGCAGCTTATAAAGGACATTTTCGCGGCATATGAGGCGGCGGGCATACGCCCCTATCTCTCAAAGACGCTCGGCGGCTGCGACGCTTCCAACATCGCACTGCACGACATAGCCGTTGTCAACATCGGCACGGGTATGTGCGACGTCCACACAACATCGGAGAAGATAGCTATAAAAGACATGGAGGACAGCACACGCTTCCTTTTTGAATTGCTCAAGGCATAAAGTATCCCGAAAGGAGATTTTGATATGAAGCTCATAACTGCCGTTATCGGCAAAAAAGATCTCAACCCCGTCTGCGATGCGCTCAGAGAAGCGGGCTATTCATTCACGAAGATTCCGACCTCCGGCGGATTCCTGCGCAACAGCAACATGACCCTGCTCATCGGCGTTGAAGACGACAAGCTCGCCCATGCGGTTGAACTGATAAACCAAAACTGCAAGAGCCGCACCGAGCAGAACGAGGACAGAAAGGCAAGGGTCGGCGGCGCAACTCTGTTTGTGACGGATGTTGAGCGGTTTGAAAAGATGTAAAAAACTATAAGCTGCCCGGATACCGGCGGCTGCGAAAGAAGCGAACGGCTGCAGCAAATTGCTGCGGCTGTTTTTTGTATAACGAAAAATATATAATAAAGAGCGCAGGGACAGAAAATGAACAATAGCGAAAACCGGTCGGAGCAAAAACTTCGACCGGTTTTTTATTGTTTCGCAACAGTTGAAAACCCCCGGTTCTACCGGGGGAAAAAGAAA
>ERZ772820.2210-NODE-2210-length-14063-cov-3.371788_pt1 | contig 14063 bp, 15 predicted proteins | sample MGYA00511377_ERZ772820 | MGnify/ENA primary metagenome ERZ772820 (study PRJEB29015, sample SAMEA2737684) | human gut metagenome | biome: human gut; feature: human-associated habitat; material: faeces | place: China | collected 2012 ...
TGCATAAAACGTAAAAATTTTTCTTTCATACAAAATCCTTCTTTCTCAATAACTCTGTCTACACACATTATTTTCACGATATCTGTAACTTATCGTGTACTCTTCCGTTGAGTTTCCTACTAAAATGATATGTGCTATATTCTGCGCTGTTTTCATTCAAAAGTCAATTAAATAAATATAAAATGTGGTAACTGTCCAAAGGAAACGCACCGAATTTTCTTCGTTTTCTCCGAACAGTTACCAGTCTTTATTGATTCAATATATTATTACAGATTTCATCTGAGATCAGGTACACAATCCTGGAATCATTAATCCTGACATATCTGTCCCCACTTCCATTTTCTCCTCCGATGTAAAGCGTCATTGTCTGATCTTCATCATCGCTTGTATAAGTAACTTCTACTGTGATTCTGGAAGTCGCATCCAGACCATACCCTGCAAGATCCGCATCATCTACAGAATAATCCGCCGCCTCTGACAGCTTCACAGCACCAAGTCCTCCGGCTACTGCTGCAACATCTTCTGCCTGATCCTCATTTTCGGAATCATAGGTTGTTGTCTCACCGTTCTGTGTGATCACTTCTTTTTTCAGATTTCCACTTCCGATACTTGGATAAGTATCCAGCTGAGCAATCTGATCCAGTTCTGTCTGGATATCATCCAATGAAGTCGCCGGAATTGTATAAACCTTTTCCGTATCGTCCACTGTCGCATAGTAATCATTTCCGGTCGCATTCCCAACCTTGATTGTTGTCACAGTTCCATCTTCGTCTGTCAGTGTAACTGTATAAGTCGGATGATCTAATCCATATTCTTCCAGCGCATCCGCATCCTCAAGTTCTCGATCCGCATTCAACTGTCCCATGGCATCAGCTACTGTCTTCGGATAACTCTGACGCAATGGAAAATCTTTATCTGCGGTATAGTACCAGGTATCTCCGTCTTTCTCAAAATTCATTTCACCCGTACCAAGATCATATTTCACCCCGGTAATCTCTGAGGTCTTCAGGTCTGTCACTTTCACCGTTTCTTCTTCCTTGGAATCCTGCTTCTTATTCCATGTGCTTAAGACAAAATAGAGGATCAGGAGCAACACCAGAACACAGATTAAAATCAATGGTCCTTTCTTTTTCTTCATTCTGATTTCTTCCTCCTTAAGCTTTTCTTCTTCTGAACCATACGCTGAATCCGGCAATCAGAATCACTGCCGGGATTCCAAAGATTACAAGAAGGCTGAACAGACCGGCATGCTGTATCGTATTATACTCTGTTCCAAGACTCTTTGCCTCAATAGAAAGATTCTGCACTCCATCAAAGTTTGCACTTACTGCATTCATAAAGATCTGTGTATTCTCAAGCTGTGAAAATGCATCTGTAATATTCTGGTCGATCAGGCTTCCTGCGGAGATCACAGTCAGACGGGCTTCTGTTGTACTGCTTTCCTCAGAATCATCTCCCGAAGAAATTGTCTCTGTTGCGACAATTCCAAGTTCATACGTTCCCTGTTTCTGTTCGGACTCTGTTACTGCATATCCATTTTCCGATGTCTCCATAAATGCACTTGTTGTTATCGTATCTCGTGTCGGATCTGTCAATGTCATTCCATGTGCATTCGTCAAAAGCACCATCTGAGAACTGATTCCGTTCGCAAGATCACCGGATACCTTCAGCTGTGGGAAGATATAATATGGCTGGTTCTGATAACATCTTGTCGGATCCGCAATATAACCATCTGCACCTTCAATTCCATACACCTTCAGCACGCTTGCCAGATTTGGGAAATCCGTCAGAGAGGTATCCCCAAGCAGACACATCACTTTTCCGCCTGCTGCCAGATAATTTGTCAGAAGTGTCACTTCGTTTTCTGAAAGGTCATTTGTCGGTGCATTCATAAGCAGAAGATCACAATCATCCGGAATGGAACCTGCCATCAGAAGGTTCAGCTCCGTCAGCGTGTAATTATTTTTACTCATCAAATCTGTAACTGTAGAGGACAGTTCCGCCTCTCCATGTCCGCTTACTTTATAGATTGTCTTCTGCACATCACTTGTCACATAATTCACCGCACTTGTCAACTGTCCTTCTCCATCAAATTCTGAATAAGATGCATTTCCTGAATAATAATAGGAAGACATATCCATAACAAGAATCTTGTCAAAAGAAATAGTTGTTGTCTTTCCTGTTGCTTCACAAGATACAACGATTGTATTTTCGGATGCATTATACTCTGTCAGAGCTGACGGATGCAGAACCGGATCAATCCATTCAATATTGATCTTATCTGAAAGTGCTGCGTATTTACTGATAAATGTCTTAATCCTGTCATCCGTGTCTTTCTTTACCGCAAGAACTTTCATATCGACTTTATCATTCAATCCGCTCAGCAGATCCTTTGTTGTATCTGAAATTTCATAAATCTTTGTACTGCTCATATCCAGATTGCGATAAGCTTCCGGAATCTGTCCGATCACCAGATTGAACACAATAACAATCGCGATTACAAGTACTGTCAGCCCCACACTGTAAGATCCGTGCTTTGTACCGGAGGTGTGGAACATCCCTTTGATCTTTCCTGTTGTTTTCTTTCTTCTATCCACTTTCATGCCCTCCTAATTCCAACGTCTCTTCTGGATTGCCTGTACTGTCAGGAACACAAAGACTACGATCAGTGAAAGATACAGCGCGATTCCCGTTATATCTACAATACTGTTCGAAGTGATATCCGTAAATACATCTGCAAGTGCCAGTCTTCCAAGCATCTTTGTCAGCAGATTTTCATAAAGACTTGATTTCACAAAGTACACGACCACACCGGCGATCACACCAACTGCTTCGATCACACCGGCAATCACTATATTTCCTGTCATCTGATAAATATAAACAACAATCAGAGTCAGAATGATAAGCACACCGACCAATCCGCTGACTGCACTGCTTGGAAGCATGGAAAGAATTCCATTCCAAAGATACAAGATAAGCAGAATACCAAATGTACTGATAAATGCGATCATCTGACTTTCCGTCAGAGCAGACAGGAACATGCCGATTGCCGCATATACACAACCCAACAGGAAGAATACCCCGATGGATATGTAATCTACTTTCAGATATGCAGTTCCCTGTGCCTTAATGATTAATGGGAACGCACAGAAGATCACATTCGGAATTCCAATTACCGTTACCATTGCAAGATATTTTCCAAGCACAACCTTCCACAGACTGACCGGAGCTGTCAGAAGCAGCTGATCTGTCTTATTTTTACGCTCTTCTGAAAAACTGCGCATCGTGATCAGCGGAATCCCTACGATAAATACGATCAGTGTACCTGAAAGCGTATAGGAAAAGTATGGATATCCGGCTGTCAGGTTATATGCCATAAAGTAGATTCCTGTAAATGCAATAAGAAATGCAACAAACACGCATCCCACCATAGACTGAAAATAGGAGCGTACTTCTCTTTTATAAATCGCCAGCATCTTTCATGTCCTCCGTTTCCTTCTTCTTCGCCTTTTCTGCATATTCTTCTGCTGCCCTGTCGCTCTGCGTCAGTTCCATAAAGACATCTTCAAGACTTACCTGCAGCGGATTCAGTTTCAGCAGCGGCTGATGATTCTGTGCAAATGCCTGAAATACTTTTTCACGTACATCTGTATTTTTCTTCTCCTGAATCTGAGCCCATGTGATTCCATTTTCCAGATGCTTTGTAGAAATGCTTCGAATTCCATCTACTGTCTCAAGAATTCTTCGAACTTCGTCCGGGCTTGCTTTCGTCTCGATCTCAATCAGATCAGAATCTCCCAGATTCCGTTCCAGGTTCTCCGGCGTATCGCTTGCGACCAGTTTTCCTTTGGAAATGATCAAAATATAATCGCAGACTTCACGGACTTCCGCCAAAATATGAGAACTCAGGATCACCGTATGTTTCTTCGCAAGCTGACGGATCAGTTCACGGATCTCTATGATCTGTTTTGGATCAAGTCCGACACTTGGTTCATCAAGAATGATGATCTCCGGGAATCCAAGCACCGCCTGTGCCAGTCCAACTCTCTGACGGTATCCTTTTGACAAATTCTTGATCAGACGGTTTTCCACTTCCCAGATCTTCACCATCTTCTCTACTTCATTGATAGACTCTTCTCTTTTATTCTTAGCGATTCCTTTCAACTCCGCTACAAACTCCAGATATTCACGAACTGTCATCTCCATATACAACGGTGGTAATTCCGGCAGATAACCAATCTGCCTTTTCGCCTCCTCCGGCTCTTTCAGAATATCATGTCCATTAATCAGCACTTCTCCTTCGGTAGCACCGAGGTATCCTGTCATAATATTCATCGTTGTTGATTTTCCCGCCCCATTCGGTCCAAGAAAGCCGTAGACATGCCCTTCCTCTATTGTGAAGTTTAAATGATCTACTGCTATATGATTTCCATACTTCTTCACAAGATTCTTTACTTCTATCAAAGTCTTACCTCCCTATATTTCTTCCAGTCTATATCTATGCAGACAAACCGAGATTTTTGACTTTTCAAAAGTATCAGAGTTCTGTGAATGTTTTGTGTTATAAATGTGACAGTTCTATTTCTTGTAAAAAGAACAAAGAATGTGCCTCGGCACATTCTTGCGCCTGCGGCGGTCGCTTGCGACACCTACCTTGTACGCCGCAGTGCGCATCCTGAGCGGAGCGTTTTTTATATGTTAGGAAAGAACTTTCCTAACATATAAAAAAGAACTACCGGGACAAACCTCTACAAAAGTTAATCCCGGCAGTTCTTTTTCTTGCCTTTTTTATTTTATGTTGTTTCACTCAAGATTGCTGTTCACAGTAACTACTCAAGTTCTGTTCTATTATTTTCATCCAGCAGATCAAGCGTTTCGTTGGTCGACTGACAGTTGATGGAAATACTGATATGCGGATTCTGCCGTATGAATTCTTTCAGATAGGGCAGAAGCACAAATTTGCAGAGTGTGGAACTGACACCGATCTGCAGGTGACCGACACCAAGATCGATGGAGCGTTTTAATTTGTCTTCCCCAAGTGTCAGTGTTTCAAAGGCTTCCTTTACATGTCCATAAAGTAACTGGCCCTCGTCCGTCAGTACAACGCCGCGGGAACTGCGGGAAAACAGTTTGCATCCTAAATTTTCTTCCAGTTTCTGAATGGATTTGCTGATGGCAGGCTGGCTGATGTAGAGTTCTTTGGCTGCCTTGGAAATATTTCCGGCATTGGCAACCGTATAAAAAATCCAGTAAGAAGATAAATTCTGATTCATTATTGCCTCCGTTTATTATAATAAGTTATTATATCATAAAATATAGTTATGGTAAATATGTTTATTATGTATTAGGATTATGAAATAATCTGTGCTAAAATCATAGTAGTTTAAGATATTAAAGGAGGAATTATCCATGGGAATGACAATGACTCAGAAAATTCTTGCAGCACATGCAGGCCTGCCTTCTGTCAGCGCCGGACAGCTGATCGAGGCAGACCTGGATCTGGTTCTGGGCAATGATATTACTTCTCCGGTTGCAATTCATGAAATCGGAAAAATGAATGTAGAGGGTGTATTTCACAAAGATAAAATCGCACTTGTGATGGATCACTTTGCTCCAAATAAAGACATTAAATCCGCAGAGCATTGCAAATGCGTACGCGAGTTCGCCTGCAAAAATGATATTACAAACTATTTTGATGTAGGTGAGATGGGAATAGAGCATGCACTCCTTCCGGAAAAAGGACTTACGGTTGCGGGAGATGTGATTATCGGTGCAGATTCCCATACGTGTACATACGGTGCACTTGGTGCATTTTCTACTGGTGTGGGAAGTACAGATATGGCAGCCGGCATGGCTACCGGAAAAGCATGGTTTAAAGTACCGTCTGCAATCAAATTTAATATTGTAGGAAAGCCGGACAAATGGATCAGCGGAAAAGATGTGATTCTTCATATCATCGGAATGATCGGTGTGGATGGAGCCCTTTATAAATCCATGGAATTTGTTGGGGAAGGAATCAAATACCTTTCCATGGATGACCGTTTTACCATCGCAAACATGGCAATTGAGGCCGGTGGAAAGAACGGTATTTTCCCGGTAGACGATCTGACCCGTGCATACATGAAAGAACATTCCAAGAGACCGTTCGTGGAATATGAAGCAGATGCGGATGCAGAGTATGACGAAGAATATACGATTGATCTTTCAACTTTAAAGTCAACCGTTTCATTCCCACATCTGCCGGATAACACACGTACGATTGATGAAGTGGGCGATGTGAAAATTGATCAGGTTGTGATTGGTTCCTGCACAAACGGACGTATGGAAGATCTTCGTACAGCTGCAGAAATCTTAAAAGGAAAGAAAGTAGCCAAAGGACTCCGCGTGATTGTAATCCCGGCAACCCAGCAGATTTATCTGGATGCCATGGAAGAGGGACTTCTTAAGATCTTTATCGAAGCAGGTGCAATCGTAAGTACACCGACATGTGGACCGTGTCTTGGCGGATATATGGGAGTACTTGCAGAAGGCGAGCGCTGTGTATCCACAACAAACCGTAACTTTGTCGGACGTATGGGACATGTAGATTCGGAAGTATATCTTGCAAGCCCGGCGGTTGCAGCGGCAAGTGCCATCACCGGAAAGATTTCAGGCCCGGCGGAAGTAATGTAGAAGATGCCGGAGAAAAAGGAGGTCAGATAAGAAATGAAAGCAGCACATGGTAGTGTATTTAAATATGGCGATAACGTAGATACGGATGTTATCATTCCGGCAAGATATTTGAATTCTTCCGATCCGAAAGAACTTGCCACACACTGTATGGAAGATATCGATAAAGATTTCGTTAAAAATGTACATGTGGGAGATATTATTGTAGCCAATAAAAACTTTGGATGTGGTTCTTCCCGTGAACATGCACCGATTTCCATCAAGGCATCCGGTGTCAGCTGTGTCATTGCTGAGACATTTGCCAGAATCTTTTACCGGAATGCCATCAATATCGGTTTGCCGATCATTGAGTGCCCACAGGCCGCAAAGGAAATACAGGCAGGGGATGAGGTGGAAGTAGATTTTGATTCCGGAATCATCACAGATGTGACAACCGGAAAGAAATTCCAGGGACAGGCATTTCCACCATTTATGCAGAAGATTATTGACTGCGAAGGTCTTGTCAATTATATCAACCAGAAATAATAAAAAGATGTCAGAGAGGACTTCCCTTATTTGCGGGGAAGTCCTTTTAGGTAAGAAAGATATTTAGGAGAAAGAGAAATCTGCTGGTAAATATCGGCATAGGACGAAGCAGACAGCTCCTCGATATAGTTTTCCGGAAAATTTTTTGATATGCCGGCCTGATGCGCCAGATCTACGGCTTTGTTATAGGCAATTGCCGCATCAATCGCATTTGTGTAATTACCGACAGTGATGTTGCCGTGGATATGGATACGTACTTTATAGTGTTCGGTTCCGTTTTTGTCGATGCGTTCGACACCAAAATACGGATTGATGATTTTGAGGTTTGAGTAGCGGAAATCATTTTCATCGCCGTTGACAAAACAAAAATCCCTGCCGTTTACCGCATGGGTTTTGATGCCGTAGCGGCCGAGAAGCGTAAGCTGCATTCCATAGTGATTGACATACAGATGTCCCTGGCGCGTCAGAATCCGGTGGCTGCTGTAATAGAAGAGGTCATCAATGTCAAATTTTAACTCCCGGTGAATACTTAGATAATAACTGAAATAATTTTTGCGCAGATAGATGGGGGTAGGAATATACATATGATTATCCCGGAAATTGATCAGCGAAACAATTTTTTCAAAGGCAAGCTGGTTGGTCCGGTAAAATGCCTCATCGATGGTTTCTGTACCGGATAACAGCTCGCAGGCGGCAGTGTATGCCTGATGTGCCTGAACTTCCGTGGGGAAGCTTCCGAGGCTGATATGACGGCCTTTGTGCGTAATATTGGAGCGATAGTATACGGTTTTGTCTTTTTTTGTCGCAAGATATACACCGGTTAACATAAATTCTCCTTTCGCCCTGACAGGTTATTTTAGTAGTATAACATAGGAAATTCATTGACACCACCCACTTTTTTACCTATAATGTACGAGAAACGTTATGATTAAATTTTTGTAAAATGAGGAAGAAAAAATGGAATTAATGTATTCAAGCACCAGAAATGATAAAGTAAAACTGACTGCATCCCAGGCAATTTTAAAGGGTCTGGCAGATGATGGAGGACTTTTTGTACCGGAGCGTATCCCGGCACTGGATGTCCCGATGGATACACTTGCAGATATGTCCTATCAGGAGACTGCTTATGAAGTCATGAGCCGTTTCTTTACGGATTTTACAGAAGATGAGTTAAAGGATTGTATCAAAAAAGCATACGACAGCAAATTTGATACGCCGGAGATCGCACCGCTGGTAGATGCGGACGGTGCTTATTATCTGGAACTGTTCCATGGTCCGACAATTGCATTTAAGGATATGGCACTTTCCATTCTGCCACATCTTTTGATTACCTCTGCAAGAAAAAATCAGGTGAAAAATGATATTGTTATTTTAACAGCGACATCCGGAGATACCGGAAAAGCTGCCCTTGCAGGATTTGCAGATGTGGAAGGCACAAAGATTGTTGTATTTTATCCGAAGAACGGTGTCAGCCCGATCCAGGAAAAGCAGATGATCACACAGAAAGGTGCAAATACCTGTGTGGTTGGAATCCACGGAAACTTTGATCAGGCACAGACCGGTGTGAAGAAGATGTTTAATGATACTGCACTTGAAGCAGAACTTGATGTTGCAGGTTATCAGTTCTCATCTGCAAATTCCATCAATATCGGACGTCTGATTCCTCAGGTGGCATATTATGTATATGCATATGCAAAATTATATAAAAATGGTGCAATTGCAAAAGATGAAAAGATCAACGTTGTTGTTCCAACCGGAAATTTCGGAAATATCCTTGCTGCTTTTTATGCAAAGAATATGGGACTTCCAATTGCAAAACTGATCTGTGCATCCAATGAGAACAAAGTATTGTATGATTTCTTCTCCACCGGAACATACGACAGAAACCGTGATTTCATTCTTACAAGTTCTCCATCCATGGATATTCTGATTTCTTCCAATCTGGAGCGTCTGATTTACCGTATTGCCGGAAATGACGCAGAAAAGAATACAAAGATGATGGAAGAACTTTCCACAGACGGAAAATATGCAATCACAGACGAGATGCGTGCGCAGCTTGCTGATTTCTACGGAAATTATACAAGCGAGGAAGAGACTGCAAAGACCATCAAAAAATTATATGAGGATACCGGATATATCATTGATACCCATACAGCAGTTGCGGCAGGGGTATACGATAAGTATAAGAAGGATACCGGGGATACCGAGACAAAGACCGTGATTGCCAGCACGGCAAGTCCGTTTAAGTTTACCCGAAGCGTTATGGATGCGATTGATCCGAAATATGATGCTATGGGTGACTTTGAGCTGGTAGATGAGCTTTCCAGAATCGGAAATGTCAAAGTCCCACAGGCGATCGAAGAGATCCGTACCGCACCGGTACTTCATGATACGGTATGTGAAGTGGAAGAAATGCCACAGGTTGTTAAAAAATTCCTTGGTGTTTAAAATACATATGAAAAGAGGACAAAGATTATGAAAAAGAAATTGATTTCGCTTTTACTTGTTTCTGCCATGGCAGCTGCAACAGCAGGCTGCGGTTCATCCGTACCTGCCAACAGTGTGAACTCCAGAGATGATCTTCCGGGGAAAAAAATCGGAGTACAGCTCGGTACAACCGGAGATTCGGATGCCACAGAGTATGAAAAGAATGATGGCAGTACGGTAGAACGATACAATAAAGGCGCAGATGCCATTCAGGCATTAAAAACAGGAAAGATTGACTGTGTAATCATTGATCAGCAGCCGGCAGAAGCTTTTGTTGAAAAAAATGATGATTTAAAGATTTTATCCGATACGTTTGATCCGGAAGAGTATGCCATCTGTATTGCCAAAGGCAATTCGGATCTGACCGATAAATTTAACAGCGCGATTGAAGAACTGCAAAAGGATGGAACCATTGATTCCATCACCAGCAATTATATCGGAGATGAGGCTGGAAAGCATCCATATGAGACACCGGACGGAACCGAGTATCCAAACGGAACACTTACTATGGCAACCAATGCGCAGTTTGATCCATACGAATATTATGACGGAGATCAGATTGTAGGAATTGATGCAGATATTGCAAAAGCAATCTGTGATAAACTCGGATATGAGCTGAAGATTGAAGATATGGAGTTTGATGCGATCATCGCAGCGGTATCTTCCGGAAAAGCTGATTTTGGTGCTGCCGGAATCACGGTAACTGAGGCTCGTAAGAAAAATATTGACTTTACGGATACCTATACAAAGGCTTGTCAGGTAATCGTTGTAAGAAACAAATAATTTGTTTCGGAGGATAAACAGTGAGTGATTTTATTGCAAAATTTCAACAGGATTTTATAGAGAGCGACCGTTATCTGTATCTGCTGCGTGGGCTGGGGAATACATTGCTGATTGCAGCCCTTGCGGTTATTCTGGGAATTGTTCTTGGATTTCTGGTTGCAATCATCCGGTCTACACATGACAAGCATGGCGGACTGAATATCCTGAATTTTATCTGTAAAGTGTATCTGACCATATGGCGGGGAACCCCGACGATGGTGCAGCTGCTGATCATGTATTATATTATTCTCGTTGCACTGGATAATAAGATTCTGGTTGCAGTGATTGCGTTCGGATTGAATTCGGCGGCTTATGTGGCAGAGATTGTCCGTTCCGGAATTATGTCTGTGGATGAGGGACAGTTTGAGGCCGGACGAAGCCTTGGGTTGAATTACACCCAGACCATGCGGCTGATCATTCTTCCTCAGGCATTTAAAAATGTCCTTCCGGCGCTGGCAAATGAATTTATTACACTTTTGAAAGAGACATCCATCAGTGGATACATTGCAATTCCGGATCTGACAAAAGGCGGTGACATTATTCGAAGCCAGACATATGATGCGTTTCTTCCGTTATTCGGCGTTGCGGTCATTTATCTGGTACTGGTAATGATCCTTACGGCAGGAGTACACAAACTGGAAACGAGGTTGCGGACAAATGAGCGATAACAAAAATGTATTGATCGAAGTGAGAGATCTTTGTAAATCTTTTGACCATGTTAAGGTATTAAACGGAATATCAACAACGATTTCGCAGGGAGAGGTTGTTGCAATTATCGGACCGTCGGGATGCGGAAAATCTACGTTTCTGCGCTCCATGAATCTTCTGGAAAAACCAACCTCCGGTTCCATTCTTTTTGAGGGAACGGATATTACGGATTCTTCCGTTGACATCAATAAAATGCGTCAGAAAATCGGAATGGTGTTTCAGCAGTTTAATCTCTTTCCCAACCATACCGTAAAAGGGAATATCATGCTTGCCCCGGTACAGACCGGGCTCATGACAAAAGAAGAGGCTTCGAAACGTGCAGATGAACTGCTGGTACGCGTAGGGCTTTCGGATAAAGCGGATGTCTATCCTGCAATGCTTTCCGGAGGACAAAAGCAGCGTATTGCGATTGCGCGTGCACTTGCTATGAATCCGGATGTGATGCTGTTTGATGAGCCGACTTCTGCACTGGATCCGGAAATGGTAGGAGAAGTACTTGAGATTATGAAAGAACTTGCCAGAGATGGAATGACGATGGTGGTTGTCACACATGAGATGGGATTTGCCAGGGAAGTGGCAAGCCGTGTAATGTTCATCAATGAAGGACAGATTCAGGAGGAGAATACACCGAAGGAATTTTTCTCCCACCCGGAAAATCCACGTTTGTGCGAGTTCCTTTCTAAAGTATTATAGTGGAAACATAAAAAAACGTCTGCCTTGTGGCAGACGTTTTTTATGGCATTTTACTTTAAGGAAAATCCTATTTTATTCTTTAATGGAAACACGTTCCATATAAAAATCAATCGTTCCAAACGTATACAGAACCGGGATATGCAAGGTGCGTCCTGAAAACTGAATCGGGGAAACGGTAATATGCTCCGGAGCACCGAGTGTTAACTCTGTGTTAGAGGTGTTTGATACATTTACAATGAATAATCCGTTCTGCAGATTCAAAAAATCCTCCAGAGAAGCCTGAACGTATTCATCGTAAGAATGGAACTGCTCATGGACATAGCGGGTAGCAAAGGCAATCGCCGTGTCCAGATCCATGGAAATATAGGTGTTAATCGCATAGTCACCATGAATTTCCTGCTTTACACAACAGGCAATGGAAGCCTCAGTGACTTCTTCCACGGAAAGCGGTGTGTAATCGGAACCGATAAAACGGATAAAATCGTTAAATAAAAGCTCGATAAACATATGTCCTTTTTCCGAAAGAGCAGCGTCGGTTGATGAAAAAAAGTTTTCAAACAACTGCTGGATATTTTTCCGGCGCTCGATAAGGCTTTCTTCATCTTCCATGCCGTTTTTGGAGCGGTAATCCTGTATGATCTGTTCGAAATCGGTGTTTGTCAGAACTCCTTCATCCAAAAGAACCTGTCCAAGAGAAAGGAAGGCAGGGGTCTGCTGTTTTAACAGTTCTTCCACCTGAGCTTCGGTCAGGTATCCGAGCTGAATCGCCAGCTCACCGAAACGATTGTCCTGGTGGGTCTGGTGAATGACAACATCATCTACCTGGGCTGCATTCATGTATCCGGCATGAATGGCAAGGGTACCGAGTTTCATATGCTGGTCTGCTTCCTGACGCATCGCTGAAAACAGCTGATCACGGGTCACATATCCGTTGGCAAGCAGATAATTTCCAAAAAATTGTGTATACATAACGATTATCTCCCTTCCAGGAAGCGCTTAACGACAGCAAGCACCTGTTCCTTGTCCAGTGGCTTTTGAATGAAATCTTTTGCGCCCGCTTCCAGTGCATTTTTCAGCTGGGACTGTGTTCCGACAGAAGAAGCGATGATGATTGTAGCTTCCGGATCAAATTCCATAATATCACGGATGGCATCATTGCCGTCTTTTTTTGGCATAACAATGTCAAGAAATACCAGATCCGGATGTACTTCTTTATATTTGTCAATCGCACTCTGTCCATCGGTGGCTTCCACGAATACCGGAGTGCCGAGAGTGGAAATGATGTCCTTTAACTGTTTACGTGCAAGAATCGAATCGTCAGTAATTAAAATTGTAGTGTCCTCAATGCGCATATACATTCTCCTTTTTGTTACATATTAAGTATATTTTACTATAAATGTATAAAATAATCAATGAAATTTGACTATTTTTGCCGATGGTAAAAAGTTTTTTCGTGTGTGATACTATAAAACAGGAGGAAAAATCATGAAAACAATTTTACTTATGGATATTGTGATCGTTTTTGTAGGCATTTATCTGGCTGTTTCTGCTGCAAAAATGAAAAAAAGCGGACAGATCAGTGACCTGGTTGTCCCGAAAGAAGAAATTAAGAAGTGTAAAGATCCCGAGGCGTATATCAGGGGAATAACACCGTGGCTGTATGGATTTGCGGCGGTAGCGGTTGTTGTGGGAGCAATCGGAATTTTATGTGATACTAAGGTGATTACGCTCGGACGCATCTGGACATATGTGGAACTTGGTGCATTTTTGGCAGCATTGTTTGCATTTGTAAGCGGAATGCGTAAAATAAAAGACAAATTTTTTCCTTAAAGCAGTATGCGGAAATGGAAAAAAGTACATAGAATCAGACCTTGAAATTCAGGTAAAAATAAAGTATAATAAGTGCAGTACAAAAGAGAAAGTTGCCGGATGCGGTATCGCATAAAAGACGGCAGAAAGAGATGCCTGAAATGTACGACAACTCTTGCTATTTAGAACCTACATTTACTTTAAACGGGATTCCTATATGATTTTTCTGGATGTCAGGCCGCCACAGTCAGCGGAAGACAGAAGGGAAACTGCGGTCGCCCACCTAGCATTGGCTAGGAGTCTAAATTGCAGGAACCGGCATTTTGGGTAACATATCAAAGAAAAAGTAT
>ERZ772820.2212-NODE-2212-length-14046-cov-3.179330_pt1 | contig 14046 bp, 9 predicted proteins | sample MGYA00511377_ERZ772820 | MGnify/ENA primary metagenome ERZ772820 (study PRJEB29015, sample SAMEA2737684) | human gut metagenome | biome: human gut; feature: human-associated habitat; material: faeces | place: China | collected 2012 ...
AGAACATTAACCCGGCGCTTTATGAAGCAGCTGAGATGGATCATGCAAGCGCATGGCAGAAATTTAAAGATATCACACTTCCGGAATTGAAACCACTTTGTGTGTTTGTATTTATCACGGTTACAATCGGTGCGTTCCGTATGCTGGTACAGCCGATGGTCATGACAGGTGGAGGACCGGATCACTCAACCTACACACTTGTATATGACATTTATGAAACCGGCACAATGAACTGGGAGATGGGACTTGCATCAACAATGGCAATTGTATTTACAATATTTGTTGTTATCCTGACGATCATACAGAATGTACTGACCAAAGGAAAGGAGGAGAAAAAACATGTTAACAAAAAAGCAAAAAACATTTAACTGGATTCTGGCAGTTGTTTTGCTGCTACTCTCTGTATTCTTCCTGTTTCCGGTGATCTGGATGCTTGCAAACTCCTTTAAACCAGATGCAGCGATCACAGCAGATATGAATTCCATAGCAGCATTTATTCCTCCTGCTTTAAATGGAAATTATTTTGAAAACTATATTACGATTCTGACAGATACCAATTTCCTTCGTTACATGCTTAATACTCTGGGATATGCGGCACTGCTGATCGTACTTGGGGTTATTGTAAACGGACTTGCAGGCTATGCACTTGCAAAGATCAACTTTCCATTCCGTGACCAGTGGCTTTTGATCATCATGATGCTTCTGATCGTACCGACAGAAACCGTTATCACGATACACTTTCTGATCATTGCAAAAGCAGGACTACTGAATACCGTGATTGGATATGTACTTCCAATGATCGTGAATCCGTTTAATATCTTTCTGTTCCGACAGGTTTTCGTAAGTCTGCCGGATGATGTTTATGAGGCGGCACAGCTTGACTTCTGCAGTCCGGTAAAATATTTCTTTACCATGGTATTGCCAATGTCAAAGACAGTCGTTGCAACTGTCAGTGTGTTTACATTCCTTGGAGTATGGAATGACTATCTCTGGCCGTCACTTGTATTTACATCCAGTGATCTTCTGACCGCGCAGATTGGTCTGAACTCCATAACATCCAATGACAATACAACAATGGGACAGACACTTGCAGTAATCACACTGATCACAATCCCTGTTATTATTATTTATGCACTGTTCTCCAAACAGATTGTAGAAGGTGTAACATCAACTGGTTCCAAGGAGGGTTAATGAATTATGAGTTTTATAGAATTTAAACATATCGGAAAAAAATATGCAGGAGCAGAACACAAATCTGTAGATGATTTTAATCTTAATATAGAAGAAAAAGAATTTATCGCATTTGTAGGACCGTCTGGATGTGGAAAGTCCACAACACTTCGTATGATTGCCGGATTCGAAGAGATTACAGAAGGAGATCTGTATATTGACGGCAAAAGAGTGAACGAGACAGCACCAAGAGACCGTGGTATTGCGATGGTATTCCAGAACTATGCCCTGTATCCGCATATGACCGTATTCGACAACATGGCATTCGGTCTTAAGTTAAGAAAAGTTCCGAAGGATGAGATCAAGAGAAAAGTTGAGGAGGCTGCAAAGATCCTTGACCTTGAGAAGTTATTAGACCGTAAGCCGAAGGCTCTCTCCGGTGGACAGAGACAGCGTGTTGCCATGGGACGTGCCATCGTACGTAACCCGAAGGTATTCCTGATGGATGAGCCGCTCTCCAACCTGGATGCAAAGCTTCGTGTACAGATGCGTTCCGAGATCGCTTCCTTACATAACAGATTAAAAGCAACCATCATCTACGTAACACATGATCAGACCGAGGCTATGACACTTGGTACCAGAATCGTCGTATTAAAGGACGGCGTTATCATGCAGGTAGATTCCCCGCAGAAGTTATACAACGAGCCGAATAACTTATTCGTAGCAGGATTCATCGGATCTCCGCAGATGAACTTCGTAGATGCTGTATGCAAGGTTGAGGGTGAGAAAGTAAGCCTTTCCTTCGAGAACACAACAGTTGTTCTTCCTCCTGCAAAAGCTAAGAAGTTAGCTGACGGCGGATACAACGGCAAGACTGTTGTTATGGGTATCAGACCGGAAGATATCGGTGATTCCGAGATCGAGATCGAGGCTCATAAGGATGCTGCATTCGAGACAGATGTAACAGGATATGAGTTATTAGGTTCTGAGGTACTGTTATACTTCAAAGTTGCAGGCGCAAGCATGACTGCAAAGGTTGATTCCAGAACAACTGCACGTATGGGCGACCACATCAAGATGGCAATTGATCCGGAGAAGATTCACGTATTCGACAAAGAAACAGAATTGACAATTACCAACTAATCCGTTAGAATTGAATAGGACTTAAAAGTAAAACTGGGTGCACATGTTGTACCCAGTTTTTATTAACGTATGGAACACATGAGGCATGTCAATGTACAGTAATATTTGACAGGAAAGGCGAGACACATGATTTCGAATCACAAGATACAGGCAGCATTAGATGAGATAAAAGAGATTTCCAAGATTGATCTGGCACTATATACGGATAAGGGAAAGCAGGTGGCAGCGACGTTTGAAACGGAAGGGGATATGGAGTACGCTGTGAATTCTTTTGCGGGTTCCATGGCGGAGAGCCAGATGCTGTCCGGATGTCATTTCTTTAAGGTGTATGTGGACGGGGAACTGGAGTATGTCCTTCTGACCAAATCTTCTGCGGAGGATGCGTACATGGTCGGAAGACTGGCGGTCTGCCAGATCCGGACGCTTGTGTCTGCTTACATGGAGCAGTTTGACCGGAACAACTTCATGCAGAATATCCTGCTCGGCAATATGCTCATGGTCGATATGTATAACAAGGCGCAGAAGCTTCACATCGAGCAGGCGGAGCGCGTGGTATTTGTGATCGAGCTGGAAGGGAAAAAGGATGGTACGGCGATCGAACTGGTCAAGAATCTGTTCGCGGCGAAGACCAGGGATTTCGTCACAGAGGTGGACGAGCAGAGCATTGTGCTCATCAAAGATACCAGAGAGATGGGAGAGGACGAGGATCTTGCGTCCCTGGCGTCAATGATCGTGGACAATATGCACGCGGAGGCGATGGTACGTGTCCGGGTCGGCTACGGCAACCGTGTGAACAACCTGCAGGATATTGCCAAATCCTACCAGGAGGCAAAGATGGCGCTTGAGGTGGGAAAAATCTTCTATGTGGAAAAAGAGACAATCGCATACCGTTATCTGGGTATTGGCAGACTGATTTATCAGCTTCCGATGTCTCTGTGCGAGATGTTTATTCATGAGGTATTTGGGGATGAAATTCCGGATGTGTTCAACGAGGAGACGACGACAACGATCCAGAAATTCTTTGAGAACAATCTGAATATTTCCGAGACGGCAAGACAGCTTTACGTGCACAGGAATACATTGGTGTACCGTCTGGAGCGCCTGGAGAAGGTGATCGGGCTTGATATCCGCAAGTTTGATGATGCGATGACATTTAAGATTGCAATGATGGTCATTTCCCACATGCAGTATGTCAAAAATAGTGATAATGCACTGAATTAGTTGATGAAAACAACACTATATGTTAAAATTAAACAAAAGACAGCATAAGGGAGTGGAAGAGTTATGGCTGGCTATGTTTACACGAATGAGAACTGTATTGGGTGCAACCGGTGCATTTCCGTCTGTCCCATTCTGACAGCGAATCAGGCTGTCGTGGTGGACGGGAAGCCGCGCATTGAGGTTAACCATGCACAGTGCATCAACTGTGGTGCATGCTTTGATGCCTGCGAACATCAGGCGAGGGAATATGCCGATGATACGGAGCAGTTTTTTGCGGATCTGCAGAGAGGCGAATCCATTTCACTGCTTCTGGCGCCGGCATTTCTTGCGAATTATCCCAGAGAGTATGAGCAGATTTTAGGCGGCTTAAGACAGATGGGGGCAAAGCGGATCATCAGTGTCAGCTTTGGCGCCGACATTACGACCTGGGCGTATATCAATTATATTACGAAGAATCAGTTTACGGGCGGGATCTCGCAGCCGTGTCCTGCGGTGGTCAACTACATCGAGATGTATGCACCGGAGCTGCTTCCGAAGCTGATGCCGGTACACAGCCCGATGATGTGTGCGGCAATCTATGCGAAGAAGTATTTACATATCACGGACAAGCTTGCGTTCATCAGTCCGTGCATTGCGAAGAAGAACGAGATTTCCGATCCGGATACAGACGGCTATGTTTCTTATAATGTGACATTCGATCACCTGATGGATTACTGCAGGAAACACCGGATCAGTGGACCGGGGGTCAGCGATGAGATCGAATACGGTCTCGGCTCGATCTATCCGATGCCGGGAGGGCTGAAGGAGAATGTCTACTGGTTCTGCGGAGAGGATGTGTTTATCCGGCAGATCGAGGGAGAGCGCCATGTCTATGAATTCCTGGATGCCTATCGCAAGCGTGTCGCAGAGCACAAGGAGCTGCCGTTTATGGTCGATGCGCTGAACTGTGCGATGGGATGCATCTACGGTACGGGCGTTGAGCCGGAGAAGACTGCCGGGGATGATGTGCTCTACGAGCTGCATAAGATCCGGGAGAAGAGCAAGAAGGTCAAGGGACCGTGGGCGAGATCGGCGACGCCGAAGCAGCGGCTGGCACAGCTGAACCGTCAGTTTGCGCAGCTTGATCCGGCGGATTTTACGCGCCGGTATACCGACCGGTCGAAGGGGAATGAGATCCGCGTGCCGGAGGGCCAGGAGTTAGAAGCAGTATACAGCCGTCTGAACAAGCAGACGGCGATGGATCGTGCGATCGACTGCAGTGCCTGCGGTTATAAGACCTGCCGGGATATGGCGACAGCGATCTACAACGGGTGCAACAGTGAGAATTCCTGTATTCATTTTATCAAGAACGAGGCGGAGGAAAGAGGGCGTGCGGCACAGGCGGCTGCGGAGGAAAGCCAGCAGGCGAATGTGGAGATCCAGCGCAGAAGCGATCTGATTGCAGGAATTATCGAGGGACTGAATTCCGATTTTCAGGAACTGGATTCCGCCATCGGGCAGATGGCTGCCGGGAATAGCAGCAATGCGAGCGAGAGCACGGCGATTACGGATGCGATGACCGGCGTGACCGGATTCTGCCAGGAGATGCGGCAGTCGTTTGAGGCGATCACGGAGCTTTTGGATAAGCTTGAGAACAACAACAACGACATCACGAAGATTGCCAACCAGACCAATCTGCTCTCACTGAACGCTTCCATCGAGGCTGCCCGTGCCGGTGCGGCAGGCAGAGGATTTGCGGTGGTGGCGGAGGAGATCAAGAATCTCTCGGAGAACAGCAGAGCAACCGCAAACGACAGCAACGATAACAAGAATGAGATCAGTCAGGCGATCGGAAAGCTGTTGGAGGAGTCGGATCATCTGGCAGAGATCATCCGGGAAGTGGATGAGAGGATGACCAATCTTGCGGCAAGCACCGAGGAGATTGCCGCATCCACAGATTCGGTGAAGGAGATTTCCTCTGATCTGAAGGATAAGGCAGCCGAGCTGATGAACATGTAAGATACAACAGAAAAGCAAATGATAATACGCGGACAAAGAAAGCAATCGGATTCTTTTCCGCGTATTTCGTCTGTTTGCACAAAAATAGAAAATTTTTACAAAACATACGTTCTGTTGCTTGCACGGGTTTTCCCAGTATGTTATATTATCCAGAGGAATGTCAAGGAAAGGAAGAAGAACATGGCAAAGAAAGAGACTTATGACGAGAGTAGTATTTCCGTTCTGGAAGGACTCGAAGCCGTAAGGAAGAGACCCGGAATGTACATCGGAAGCGTGTCCAGAAAGGGTCTGAATCATCTTATTTACGAGATTGTGGACAACGCAGTGGACGAGCATCTGGCGGGTGCCTGCGATACCATATATGTCACATTGGAGGCGGACGGCTCCTGTACAGTGGAAGATAACGGACGAGGCGTGCCGGTCGGCATGCACGCGAAGGGCGTGTCGGCAGCGCGAATTGTGTACACGACGTTGCATGCGGGCGGCAAGTTTGACGATTCCGCATACAAGACCAGCGGCGGACTGCACGGAGTGGGTTCCTCGGTCGTGAATGCACTGTCCACCTATATGGACGTCGAGATCAGCAGAGACGGCTACATTCATCACGACCGCTATGAGCGCGGTGTGCCGGTGGTGGAGCTTGAGAACGGACTGCTTCCGAAGATCGGCAGGACGAAGAAGACTGGAACGAAGGTCAATTTCCTGCCGGACCCGGAGATTTTCGAGAAGACGCGTTTCAAGGAGGACGAGGTCAAGAGCCGTATGCATGAGACGGCATATTTAAACCCGGAGCTTACGATCATCTATGAGGACCGGAGAGGGGAGGAGACCGAGCATATCGTCTACCACGAGCCGGAAGGCATCAAGGGGTTTGTGAAGGATCTCAACAAGAGCACGGAAGTTCTGCATGATGTCGTGTATTTTAAGGGAGAGACTGAGGGCATTACCGTCGAGGCGGCGTTCCAGTACACGAACGAATTTCATGAGAATATTCTGGGCTTCTGTAATAATATTTTCAACGCGGAGGGCGGAACACACATCACCGGTTTTAAGACGGTGTTTACGACTGTTATTAATGCCTATGCGAGAGAGCTTGGCATCTTAAAGGATAAGGACGCCAATTTTACCGGTGCGGACGTGCGCAACGGCATGACGGCAGTCGTCTCCATCAAGCACCCGGATCCGCGCTTCGAGGGACAGACGAAGACGAAGCTGGATAACCAGGACGCGTCGCGGGCGACGGCGAAGGTGACCGGCGACGAGATCCAGCTCTATTTTGACAAGAATCTGGAAGTGCTTAAGACCGTCATTTCCTGTGCGGAAAAGGCGGCGAAGATCCGCAAGACCGAGGAGAAAGCGAAGACGAATCTTCTGACAAAGCAGAAGTTCTCCTTTGACTCCAACGGCAAGCTTGCGAACTGCGAGAGCAGGGACGCATCGATCTGCGAGATTTTTATCGTCGAGGGAGATTCTGCGGGAGGTTCCGCGAAGACAGCGAGAGACCGCAGCTTTCAGGCGATTCTGCCGATCCGCGGTAAGATCTTAAACGTGGAGAAGGCGAGCATCGATAAGATTTTAGCCAACGCGGAGATCAAGACGATGATCAATGCGTTCGGCTGCGGATTTTCCGAGGGCTACGGCAATGATTTCGACATCACGAAGCTCCGCTATGACAAGATTATCATCATGGCGGATGCCGACGTCGACGGAGCGCATATTTCCACGCTGCTTTTGACGTTATTCTACCGGTTCATGCCAGAACTGATCTATGAGGGACATGTCTATGTGGCAATGCCGCCGCTTTACAAGGCGATTCCAAGCCGCGGAGAGGAAGAATACCTCTACGATGATGAGGCGCTGGAGCGCTATAGACGGAGCCACAAGGGCAGTTTTACACTGCAGAGGTACAAAGGTCTCGGCGAGATGGACGCGGAGCAGCTCTGGGAGACGACGCTCGATCCGAAGAGACGTCTGTTAAAGCGGATTGAGATTGAGGACGGTCGCATGGCGTCCGACATCACGGAGCTTCTGATGGGCAATGACGTGCCGCCGCGCAAGACCTTTATCTATGAGCATGCGACGGATGCGACCGTGGACGCATGACAGATGCGATACCGTGCGGCAGGATCATGCGCGGGATGAGAGAGCCGCAGGAAGAAGCGGCAGGAAATGAGGATTACCATGAAACAGGAAGAACAGATTATCCGCACCGAGTATTCGGAGCTGATGCAGAAATCCTATATCGACTATGCAATGAGCGTGATTATCTCACGTGCACTGCCGGATATCAGGGATGGGTTAAAGCCGGTACAGAGGCGGACACTTTATGATATGTATGAACTCGGCATCCGCTATGACAAGCCGTACCGTAAGAGTGCGCGTATTGTCGGGGATACCATGGGTAAGTATCACCCGCACGGAGACAGTTCGATCTACGGTGCGTTGGTGGTGCTGGCACAGGATTTTAAAATGGGACAGACGCTGGTGGACGGACACGGCAACTTCGGCTCCATCGAGGGAGACGGAGCGGCTGCCATGCGTTACACGGAGGCGAGACTTCAGAAGCTGACGCAGGAGGCGTTCTTAGCAGACCTTGACAAGGATGTTGTGGATTTTGTGCCGAACTTTGACGAGACGGAGAAAGAGCCGGAGGTTCTGCCGGTAAAGGTGCCGAATCTTCTGATCAACGGTGCGGAGGGAATTGCGGTTGGCATGACGACGAGCATTCCGACGCACAATTTCGGCGAGGTCATTGACGGTGTGATTGCCTATATGAAGAATCCAGACATCAACACCGAGCAGATGATGCAGTATATCCCGGGACCGGATTTTCCGACCGGCGGTGTGATCGCCAACAAGGACGAGCTGACAGCCATCTACTCCACCGGCGTGGGGAAGATCAAGATCCGCGGAAAAGTGGAGATTGAGCAGGTCAAAGGCGGAAAGGAACGCCTGGTGATTACCGAGATTCCGTATACGATGATCGGCGCAAACATCGGAAAGTTCTTAAACGATGTCTACAGCCTTGTGGAGACGAAGAAGACGAATGACATTGTGGATATCACGAACCAGTCCTCCAAGGAGGGCATCCGCATTGTCATCGAGCTGCGCAAGGGAGCGGACGCTGCCAATCTGGAGAATTTATTATACAAGAAGACCAAGCTTGAGGACACGTTCGGTGTCAATATGCTTGCGGTGGTGGACGGAAGACCGGAGACGATGGGAATTGTGCCGATCATACGTCATCATGTGAATTTCCAGTATGAGCTGGCAAAGAGAAAGTATACAACGCTGCTCGCTAAGGAGCTGGAGAAGAAGGAAGTGCAGGAGGGATTGATCCACGCCTGCGATGTGATCGATCTTATCATCGAGATCCTGCGCGGCAGTGCGAACGTCAAGATGGCGAGAGCCTGTCTGACCGAGGGAATCACCGATGGGATTGTCTTTAAGTCGGCGCAGTCCCAAAAGGACGCGCAGAGCCTGCGTTTTACGGAGCGTCAGGCGGATGCCATTTTAGAGATGCGTCTGTACAAGCTGATCGGACTCGAGATCGAGGCGCTGCTGAAAGAGCACGAGAAGACGCTTGCCAACATTGCGGAGTATAATGAAATCTTAAGCAACCGTGCGGCGATGGCAAAGGTGATTATCCGTGAGCTGGAAGCTTACAAAAAGGAGTATGGCAGACCGCGGCGCACTGTCATTGACAATCTCAAAGAGGCGGTTGTCGAGGAGAAGAAGATTGAGGAGATGGACGTGGTATTCCTGATGGATCGCTTTGGCTATGCGAAGACGATCGACATGGCGGCGTATGAGCGCAACCGCGAGGCGGCCGATGCGGAGAACCGCTATGTGCTGACCTGTAAGAATACCGATAAGATCTGTATTTTTACGAACAAGGGACAGATGCATCTGCTCAAGGTGCTGGATCTGCCATTCGGCAAGTTCCGCGACAAGGGAACGCCGATTGACAATCTGAGCAATTATAACAGCAGTGAGGAGAACTTTGTCTATATCACGAATCTGGGAGCGATCTGCAACCACAAGCTGATCTTTGGCACGAAGATGGCGATGCTTAAGATTGTGGACGGAAGCGAGTTTGATGTTGCAAAGCGCACGACCGCGGCGACGAAGCTTACCGACGGGGATGAGGTGCTTTTAGTGCATCCTGTTGCCGGGAATGAGACGATCGTCATGCAGTCCGAGCGTGATTTCTTCCTTCGGATTGCGGTGGATAGCATTCCGGAGAAGAAAAAGGGGGCGGTCGGCGTCCGCGGCATGCGGCTTGCGGACGGAGATGCGCTTACCGCGATTCATCTGCTCGGAGAGGGCGAGAGCGTCCAGACGGAAGTAAAAGGAAAGTCTGTGATGTTAAACCGGCTGCATGTGGCGGGCCGCGACACGAAAGGAACGAAGAAATAACGATGATAAAAGCTGTATTATTTGATCTGGACGGAACGATCATCAATTCCGAGGAGGGCATCACAAAGTGCGTGCAATACGCACTGCATGCCTACGGGATCGATGAGCCGGACCGCACGAAGCTGCGCTGCTTTATCGGACCGCCGTTAGATCCGGTGTTCCGGGAAAAGTATGGCATGACGGAAGCGGAAGCGTGGCAGTCTGTGGAAAAGTACAGAGAGAGGTTTGACGTGAAGGGAATCTTTGAGTGCAGCCTCTACGACGGCGTCAGGGAAGCGATCGCGCGCTTCAAGGAGCATGGTTATCTGCTCGCGCTTGCGTCCTCAAAGCCTGAGACGGCGTGCAGAAGAATATTAGAGCACTTCGATCTGCTGGGATATTTTGATGAGGTGGTAGGTTCCACGCTGGACGGTTCGATCAGTACGAAGGCGGAAGTACTCGAAGAACTGGGGCGCCGCATGGCGGGCAGCCATATCGGGAAAAACGAGCTGTGCCTGATCGGGGACACGAAGTATGACGCTGCCGGAGCAAAGGCGTTTGGAATCCGCTGTATCGGCGTCAGCTATGGTTTCGGTACCAGGGAAGAACTGCTCGCCGCAGGTGCGGAGGCGGTTTTCGGCCGCATCGAAGAGGTGGAGGCATACATTGAGAATGACGAAGTGAAAGAAGGAGAGGCAGAGTGAAGACGACAGGCGCTTATAAAATCTGGAGAATCGTATATCCGATCGGTATCTATTATGTGGTGTCGTCGATTGCCTACTTTTTTCTGACGCTGCTGCTCGGCGCGGGGGAGGAATCCTACATGTTGCGGCAGATGCTCTGTGCGGTTGCCACGATTCCGTTCGTCTGGATGCATTACGGGCAGGACCGCGCTGCTCGGGAGATTGTCTATGGCAGGCGCGGCATCAGACCGGACGCAAGGTTTTTCTGCACTGTGGCTGGCTCGCTGTTTGCGGGAGCATCTCTTGGCATGGCTGTCAACAACGTGATTGTCATGACGCCGCTCATTGAGACGTCCGCAGGTTTTCAAAGCGCAAATCAGGCGTTTTTTGCCGGAGGGGTTGTGTTTGAACTGCTCGGCTCCTGTCTTATGATTCCGCTGGCGGAGGAGCTTTTGTACCGTGGTGTCGTGGAGAGAAGACTATCCCTGCTGTGTGGCAGTGTGCCGGCGATCGTGCTGTCGGCGGTTATTTTCGGCGTGATGCACTGGAACGTGGTACAGTTTTTGTATGCAGGCATTTTAGGCCTGCTCGCATGGCTGCTGGAGAGAACCGGCTTTTTGTATGCGCCCGTTCTGGCGCATATCGGGGCGAATGTGATGGCGGTTGTGCGCAGCGAGACCGGCTGGCTCGATTTTGCCTACCAGCCCACGGCGGCAGGCATTGCGGTGACGGTGCTGCTGTTTGTGGTGGCAGCGTTTGCGGTTCTGTTGGTGAAAAAGGGCGGAGTGCGGCAGGAAGAGGAGAAAACGTCCGCTGCCTGAAACCTTAGCAGTATCTGTAGAGGTGCAGTTATTGACTGTTATAGCTTCCTGTGGTATGTTAAATGACGTGAATGGCGGGATCCCCGGTCCATTTAGCATCGCAGGAAGGAGAGTGACAGTTTCATGGACGATAGTGCGGACAGTGACAGCGATACACAGATATGCAGGCTTTTAAAAAGAGAATACGGCTGCTCCATGCAGTGTTATGAATAGGTAAAGGTATGGCTTACCGGAGGTCTTTTTTGGACACCGGAAGGTCATACCTTTTTGTGCGTAAATGACACAACACGTAACAGGCAGCAGGAGGGCGTATCACAGGACGCCGGAAACAGAAAGGAGCAGACATGTTGCAGCCCATATTCTTATTGATGGTTTTGATTTTTTTGAATGCCGTATTTGCAAGCGCGGAGATTGCGGTAATCTCGATGAGTGATTTAAAACTCCGACAGCTCTGCGAGGCGGGAGACAGGCGCGCCGGAAAGCTGGAGGCGCTCATAAAGCAGCCGGCAAAATTCCTTGCCACGATCCAGGTGGCGATCACGCTCGCCGGATTTTTACAGAGTGCGTTTGCCGCGGAAAACTTTGCACAGCCGTTGGTGACGCTTTTGAGGGGCACCGGAATACCGGTTGCAGAGGAGGCATTAAAATCCGCGTGCATCGTGGTGATTACATTGATTTTAGCGTATTTTAATCTGGTCTTCGGGGAACTTGTGCCGAAACGGGTAGCGATGAAAAAGGCGGAGGAACTGGCGCTTAGAATGGCAGGAATGCTCTCCCTGGTGGCGAAGATCTTTGCGCCGTTGGTGTGGCTTCTCACCGCATCGACCAATTTCTGGTTAAAGCGATTTGGTATTGACCCGGAGGAGGAAGCGGAGACGGTGTCGGAGGAGGAAATCCGGCTGCTGCTCGCCGAGGGAAGAGAACAGGGGACGATTCCGACCGAGGAGACGGAGATGATACAGAATGTGTTCGGGTTTGACGATATTGCGGTCGGAACGATCTGTACGCACCGCAGGGAGATGGTATCTCTGTCCACGGAGGAGGATGAAGCCGTCTGGGACCGGATTCTGGCGGAGAGCGTACATACCTATTATCCGATCTTTGCGGGGAGAAGCGAGGATGTCGTGGGAATCCTCGATGGAAAAGCGTATTTCCGCATGAAAGACCACACGCGTGACAAAGTGATGCAGTGCGCGGTGCAAAAACCGATGCTGGCAGCGGATTCCATGAAGGCAAACCGGCTTTTTGAGCAGATGAAACAGCAGCAGAATTATTTTGCGGTCGTGACAGACGCCTACGGCGGGGTTACCGGAATCGTGACGCTGTGCGACATCATGGAGTATCTGGTGGGAGATCTGGAGAATACGGCTACCGCATAGACCGGTGTGACAATTCAGATACAATTTAAGAAAAGACAGAAATAGAGCCCGGAAAAAGTTTTGCGTGCAAAATTTTTTTTGGGCTCTTATACATGGAATTGTTTGTATAAGTATTATTTGCACAGATAATAACTAATAAAATCTGACAATAGATTTAACAATAATAAATATACAAATAATCAGACAATTATAAGAATAAACTGGTAGACAAACAAATGAGAAAGTTGTATATTAGGATATAACAAATTCGGTAAAGACAACTGTCCGTGCAGTAAAGACAGCTGATCGGAATACAGAATGCAGAAAGGAAGCTGATTATGAAAGAGCAGACCACTTATAAGAAGGACGCCCTCAACCGTTTCTCGGTATCGGATGCGGGGAAGCAGGCAGCCGGAATGTACGATCCGGGTTACGAGCACGATAACTGTGGTATCGGTTCGGTTGTCAACATTAAGGGAATCAAGACACACGAGACTGTGGAGAATGCGTTAAAGATCGTTGAGAACTTAAAGCACAGAGCAGGCAAGGATGCGGAGGGAAAGACCGGTGACGGTGTCGGTATTCTGCTGCAGATATCCCACAAGTTTTTTTCCAAGGCGGCAAAACAGCTTGGAATCGAACTCGGTGAGGAGAGAGACTATGGTGTCGGCATGTTCTTTTTCCCGCAGGACGAGTTAAAGCGCAACCGTGCCAAGAAGATGTTCGAGGTCATTGTCGGCAAGGAGGGAATGGAGTTCCTCGGCTGGCGTGAAGTTCCGACCGATCCGACGAAGCTGGGACAGAAAGCGGTGGACTGCATGCCGTACATCATGCAGGGCTTTGTGAAGCGTCCGGCGGATGTGGAGAAGGGACTGGCGTTTGACCGCAAGCTGTATGTGGCGCGAAGAGTCTTTGAGCAGTCCAACGATGATACCTATGTGGTATCCCTTTCCAGCCGTACGATCGTCTATAAGGGAATGTTTCTTGTAGAGCAGCTTCGTCTGTTTTTTGCGGATTTACAGGATAAGGATTACGAGTCGGCGATTGCAACCGTGCATTCCCGTTTCTCCACGAACACGAACCCGAGCTGGGAGAGAGCACATCCAAACCGTTTTATCGTACATAACGGTGAGATCAATACGATTAAGGGCAACGCCGATAAGATGCTCGCCCGCGAGGAGACGATGGAGTCCGAGCAGTTAAAGGGCGAACTTCAGAAGGTACTTCCGGTCATCAACAGTGAGGGATCGGATT
>ERZ772820.2217-NODE-2217-length-14019-cov-7.190347_pt1 | contig 14019 bp, 15 predicted proteins | sample MGYA00511377_ERZ772820 | MGnify/ENA primary metagenome ERZ772820 (study PRJEB29015, sample SAMEA2737684) | human gut metagenome | biome: human gut; feature: human-associated habitat; material: faeces | place: China | collected 2012 ...
GGCACACCTACCTTTGCCGCCGCAAGGCGGCAAAGGCGCGATTTGATAATCGCCAAAAACGACCAGCGCACCAACCCCTACCCTCACTGCTGTCAGCGGCAGCGGCGCAAGTGGTACAAGCGATCCCCCGAACCGACAACGTCCCCCGCCGCACCAATTCCGCGAAGCCAGCACCGCCAGATTTGCACTTGCCCGCCCCGCGCCAAGGGATCCTTAAACCGTAGGTTTGAGTGGTTTTCTTTGGTAACTTTCTTTTGACAACAAAAGAAAGTTACTCGTGCCGGGGCACGAAACGCCCCATCCCGCGCCCGCAGGCGCAACACCTGCTCGCCGCCGGGGCAGCGCCCCCCCGCGCAAGCGCAAAAAAAGAGACGGCCTTCGCCGTCTCTTTTTGTATCTCATCAGTTGTCCGTGCGGTTCCGCCACTCCAGCTCCTGCTCCAGCTCGAATTTCAGCTTCTTGTTCTCCTCCACCAGCGTGTCGTAGTGGGTGCCCTGCACGTAGTACTTCACGAACGCAAACGTGGCCTCGTTGAACTCCTCCTCCGTGTACTCCGGCAGCAGGGAGCCGTTCTTCCGGCGCAGACCGGTGACCTCGATCACCACCAGCCGGCGGTGCTCCTCGGACAGCTGAAACAGCTTCAGCTGCTCGGGAATTTCCAGCTCCAGGTCACAGCGCTCGTTGACGATCTCCAGCAGACGGCGCTGCTCCGGCTTGGCGGACACGATGACGCCGTGCTCGGCAAACAGCCGCTTCAGATAGCTGGCGGAGACCTCCTCCCGGGTAATGGTGCCCTTGCCGATGCCGGTGAGCATGGTGTTGGACAGGTTCAGGCTCACATAGACCTCACTGCCGGTCTTCGGGTATTTCATGGACGTACCTCCTGATGTTCCGTTTTATTCGCCTCGCGGGCGTGGCTTCGTTCTGCGTATACCGTACCACATTCTATAAGAAATTGCAACTATTATATGATAAAAACACGGTATTTTTCTCAAAAATACATGGTTTTCATCATCCCAAACGTACCAAACATTTTATACGCGCCTCCTGCCGTCCCGGCAAACTTTCCCTATTCAAACGCCTCGCGATGTGATACAATGTTGCCATAGCACAGTGCGGGCGGGCACGCCTGCCCGACACGATAAGGACAAGGGGGCTCTGCCATGAACATCCAGCGCGCCTATGTGGAGATCACCAACCTCTGCAACCTCCACTGCGACTTCTGCGCCGGCCACCACCGGCCGCTGATGGCCATGCGTACCGATGACTTTGCGGTGGCGGCCAAAAAGCTGCGTGCCGTCACGCAGTATATCTACCTCCACGTTATGGGCGAACCACTGCTCCACCCGGAGCTGGGGAAAATTTTGGATACCTGCGCCCAGCTGGATTTCCGTGTCTGCATCACCACCAACGGCACGCTCCTGCCCAAAAAGTTGGATATCCTGCTTGCCTGCCCCGCCCTGCATAAGGTAGCCGTCTCTCTCCATTCCTTCGAGGGCAACCACCTGAACGTGCCACTGGAGGACTACGTCACCGGCTGTCTCCGCAGCTGCCAGAAGCTGGCCGCCGCTGGGGTCAACTGCACCCTGCGCCTGTGGAACAGCGGCATGCCCCAGGCCCTGAACCCGGAGATCGAGCGCATCCTGGGCGAGCTCACCGGGCAGAATACCGCCCACCTCCCCGAGGATATGCTCCACAACCGCCGCCTGGCCCCCCGCATCTACATACAGAAGGACGAGCACTTCTACTGGCCCGGCGACGAGAACAACGACTGCCCCGACGACACCCAGTACTGCTACGGCCTGCGCCGCCAGCTGGGCGTGCTGTGCGACGGCACCGTGATCCCCTGCTGCCTGGACAGCGAGGGCCGGCTGGCCCTGGGCAACATTTTCCACCAGAGCCTGGACTACATTCTCAACACGCCCCGGGCCCAGCGCATCCGCCGCGGCTTTGACTGCCGTAAGCCCGCCGAGGCCCTCTGCCGCCGCTGCCACTACGCCTCCCGCTTTAATATACCTTTACCACAGAGCAACAAAAAGTAACGATCAGACAACAGCATTTGAAAATAAATGGCAAACAAGAGTAACAAAAACAGCAACCAAAGCTCCCATAAAATACCTGTCCCGCTGGCCTCTCTGCCGGCAGTCCTGCTGCCCTGGTACGACCGGGAAAAGCGTTCTCTCCCTTGGCGAGATATCGTTACGCCTTATCGCACCTGGGTGTCGGAGATCATGCTCCAGCAGACGCGGGTACAGGCGGTGCTTCCCTATTTTGAGCGGTTTATGTCCGCCGCGCCGGACGTGCCCGCCCTGGCGGAATTAGCGGAGGAGCGCTTGCTCTCCCTGTGGCAGGGCCTGGGCTATTACAGCCGCGCCCGCAGCCTGCAGCGCTCCGCCCGTGTCATGGTGGACCAATACGGCGGCTGTCTCCCTGACACGTACAGCGACCTGATACAGCTTCCCGGAATCGGCGACTATACGGCGGGCGCGATACTCTCCATCTCCTTTAATAAAGCCGTTCCTGCCGTTGACGGCAACGTACTGCGTATCGCGGCGCGGCTGACCTCCTGCGACGATAACGTCCTTGACCCGCGGACACGCCAGCACGTCCGCGATGCGCTGGCGGCCGTCATGCCCACCGACCGCCCCGGCGATTTTAACCAGGCCATGATGGACCTGGGTGCCGCAGTCTGCTTGCCAAAAAATCCCAACTGCGAAAGCTGTCCCGCCGCAAGCCTTTGTGCCGCAAAGGCTGCGGGGCTTCAGTCCCGGCTGCCGGTGCGGGAAAAAAATACCGCCAAGCCGGAAAAGGACCTGACGGTCTTTCTGCTGACCACCCCCGATGGCCGCACCGCCCTGCGCCGCCGCCCGGAAACGGGCCTGCTCTCCGGCCTGTGGGAGTTTCCCAACACCGAGGGGATGCTGACGGAATCCCTTGCGGCACAACAGCTTCGGGACTGGAGGCTCACGCCGCTTTCCTGGGAGAAGCGCTTTTCGGACAGGCATATCTTTACCCATCTCCGCTGGAATATGACGGTATTTCGCTTAACCGTCGCTGGCGACGGCCCTCCGGACTGGGTCTGGGCATCTGATGACCGGGATCTCTACCCCATGCCCACCGCCTTCAAAAAATTGGAAAACAAATAAAATCGTATGAAAATAAAGGAGAAACAGGGATGGCACAGTTGTATTTTAAGTTTGGCGCCATGGGCTCCAGCAAGACGGCCAACGCGCTGATGGCGCGGTTCAACTACGAGGAGCGCGGCCAGGAGACGCTGCTGGTAAAGCCCCGTCTGGACACCCGCGACGGCGACCATATGGTCTATTCCCGCATCGGCCTGAAACACCCCTGCATCTACTTCGATGAGATGCGCGAAATGTCGGAAACCGAACTGCAGACCTATGCCTGCATTATCATCGACGAAGCCCAGTTTCTGACAAAAGATGAGGTCTATTACCTCGTCCACCTCGTCGATGACTGCAGCATCCCCGTCATCTGCTACGGTCTCCGCGCCGATTTCAAGGGCGACTTGTTCCCGGGCAGCTACCATCTGCTGGTGCTGGCGGACAAGCTGGAGGAGGTCAAAACCATCTGCTGGTGCGGCAAAAAAGCGGCCTTTAACGCCCGTTTCGACGAAAATGGCCATGTGGTAAAGGAGGGCGCACAGGTGGTGCTGGGTGCCAACGACAAGTATATCGGTCTGTGTCGCCGCCACTGGATGGCTGGCGACCTGGGCCCGGATTTTGACATCCACAAGGTATGATCTGCACCTTATGTCCCCGTAACTGCGGGGCAGAGCGCACTGCGGAGCACGGCAGCGGATTCTGCGGTATGCCCGCCGGACTGCGGGTGGCACAGGCCATGCTGCACCGGTGGGAGGAGCCGCCCATCTCCGGCACAAATGGCGCGGGTACGGTGTTTTTCTCCGGCTGTACCCTGCGGTGCTGCTTCTGCCAGAATGGCAGTATTTCCGCCGGTGGTCAGGGAAAGGATATCTCCACGGCGCGGCTGCGGGAGATTTTCGACGAGCTGATCGCCCGGGGCGCACACAACATCGAGCTGGTGACGCCCACTCATTTCCTGCCGTGGATACTGCCGGCCCTGGAGCCAAAGCTTCCGGTACCGGTGGTGTACAACTGCGGTGGGTATGAAAAGGTCGATACGCTGCGGCAGCTGGAAGGAAAGGTAGACATATATCTACCGGACCTGAAATATGCCGACGGCGCGCTGGCTAAGGCACTCTCCGGGGCGGAGGACTACTTTCCCGCGGCCTGCAGAGCCATACGGGAGATGTTCCGTCAGGTGGGACGGCCGGTGTACGACGAGAACGGGCTGATGAAACAGGGTGTGATCCTGCGGCACCTGGTACTGCCGGGGTATCTGAACAACACCCGGCAAGTGCTGGACTGGATCGCGGAGACCTTCGCACCCGGCGACGTGGTGGTATCGCTGATGAGCCAGTATACGCCGCCGGCTGGCATGACGGGCCGGCTGGCGCGGCGGGTGACGGCGGCGGAGTACCGGGCGGCAGTGACCTATATGCGGAACTGCGGCATTGAGGACGGCTTCGTGCAGGAACGGACCTCCGCCGAGGAGGCCTACACGCCGGCTTTTGACGGAACAGGCGTATAACCGCAAAAAAAGAAAGCCCAAAGGGCTTTCTTTTTTTGCGGTTATCGGGCCTGGGCGCGGTCATAGGAGACCACCACGCGGCGGTTTGGCTCAGTGCCCACGGAGTAAGTGGTGACACCGGGGACATCCTGCAGGGCGGCGTGGATCACATGGCGCTCGTAGGCATTCATGGGCTCCAGGGTCACACTGCGGCGGTACTTCTGTACCTTGGTCGCCACCTTGCGGGCCAGGCTCTCCAGACTCTGCTCACGGCGGGCACGGTAGTTCTCGGCATCCATCTGGACGCGGACACGCTTGCTGTCGCTGCCGGTGTTGATGGCATAGTTGGTCAGCTGCTGGATGGCATCCAGCGTCTCGCCGCGATGGCCGATCAGCTGACCCAGACGCTCGCCCACCAGAATGACCTTGTAGCGGCCCTTCTCCACCTCGTAGACCTTGACCTCGGCGGCGCTGTCCATGTGCTGGAGCAGGCCGGAGACGAAGGCGATGATACGCTTGGCGTTATCGTCGTCACACTCGGGCAGGTCGATGGCCGGGGCCACAGGGGCAGGACGCTCCTTCTTCTCGGGACGAGGACGGTCGCTGCGGTCGGGACGGCTCTGACGGTCCTGACGGGGCTTGTCAGCCTTTGGCGCCGCCGGCTTAGCGGGGACGGCGGGCTTGGGCTCCGCCTTGGGGGCTGCAGGGGTCTCGGGGATGATCTTCACCTCGGCGGGGGCGGCAACGTCTGCCTCCTCGGGACCATAGGTGATACGGATACGGGCGGGGGTGGCGCCGATGCCCAGGAAGCCGGTCTTGGCACGCTCCAGAATGGAGACAGACACGTCATCGCGGTCCATGCCCAGCTGCTCAAGGCCTTTACGCAGCGCCTCGTCCTCAGTCTTGCCCGTTACGTCGATATAACTCATAGACAAAACTCCTTATTCGTCGTAGTGTTCCTCGCGGTAGGCACGGCCCCGTGCGTAGGGACGGTTGCCCACCTTGCCGGCTTCCGTGGTGCTCTCGCCGGTCTTTTTCTTTTTGGGTTGGGGCTGGGGCTTCTTGCCTCCCTTGGACTGGGCCTGCTGCTCCAGCTGACGGTTGTAATTCTCACGGGCAGCCTGCATTTTAGCGTAGCGGGCCTCGCGCTTCTGGCGCTCCTTGTCGGTCTCCTCGCGGTCCAGCACCTTAGAGAAGTGCTTGTTCAGCACCTGCTCCTGGATGCAGGAGAAGGCGGCGTTGGCGATCCAGTAGACGCACAGGGCGGCGGGAAGGATATAACCCATCCACACCGTCATCAGGGGCATCATGTAGAGCATCGCCTTGGAGGAGCCGTTCATGTTGCTGTTGCCGTTGGTCTTCATGGAGATGCGGGTCATCAGGAACTGCAGCGCGGCGGAGATCAGCGGCATGAGCATGATACCGATGACGGGCCAGCCGCCGGAGGGGAACTGGCTGAACAGATCCTTGGGCACGGCGGACAGGTCCATGCTGAGGAAGGTGTAGTTCAGGTCGATAAGACCATCGAATTTGCCCTCGAAGCTGGACCAGTTATCGTGGATGAACTTGGCCAGATAGATCTGGTCATAAGCAGAGGCCTGACCACTGGCGCCGGACACATATCCCAGGGACACCGCCAGCTCGGTGATCTTGGCGATGACCTCGTTGGACAGGGACATGAAGTAGCGCAGAGGTGTGCGGATGATGTAGTACAGGGCGATCAGGATGGGGAAGGGCAGGAAGGACCACAGGCACCCGGACATGGGGTTGACGCCCTCGCGGGCATAGAGGTCCGCGATCTCCTGCTGCTGCCTCTCCTTGTTGTTGGCGTATTTTTTCTGGATCTCCTGCACCTTGCTGTTCATGCGGCCCATGCGGAGCATACTCTTCTTGCTCTTGAGCTGGAAGGGAAGCAGCACCAGCTTGACGATCAGGGTGAAGAGGATCAGAGCGACGCCGTAAGAGCCCGTCCAGGTATAGAACAGGCGGGTGAGCCACGCGAACGGCACACAGATGTAGTAGCCGAGTTGTGCGAACATAGGCTTTTATTCCTCCGTAGTTTTTTGAGGGGGTTGGTTCAGGGCACCGGATCATACCAGCCGCCCTTGTGATGGTGGAAGGGATGGCACCGCATAAGACGCTTGAAGGCCAGCCAGCCGCCCTTGGCCGCACCGTATTTCTCGACCGCCTCAAGGGCGTACTGCGAGCAGGTGGGGATATAGCGGCAGCGGGGCGGGAACAGGGGCGAGACGGCCCGGCGATAAAAGCGGATGGCGGAGAGAAGGAGTCTTTTCATACGTCCTCCCGCAGCAATCCCAGCTCTGCAAGGCAGCGGAGGTATTGCTTTTCCAGCTTGTGATAGGGCAGCTCGGCGGCACGGACACGGCCCACCATGATAATATCCCAGCCGGGGAGCATATCGGCCCTGTGCAGGCGATAGAGCTCACGAAACCGGCGGCGGACACGGTTGCGGACCACGGCGTGGCCCAGCTTGGTGGAGACGGTGACGCCCAGGCGGCTCATTCCCTGTCTGTTCTTCAGGCAGTAGACCACCACGCCGCCGGAGACGGCGGACCGGCCCCTGCGGTAGATGCGGCGGAAGTCGCTGTTTTGCTTCACCGTTACTCTTGCGTCCATGTGTTCCCTCGCTATACTGGTTTTGCCTCGCCAGATACACCGATAGGGACGGGGATCTCGATCCTCCGTCCCTCAGGGCTTATCTGTATGTGCGATGCACCTTCCGTGACCTCAATGGGTCAGACGGGCACGACCCTTGGCACGACGACGGGCCAGAACCTTGCGGCCGTTGCGGGTGGCCATTCTCTTGCGGAAGCCGTGCTCCTTGGAGCGCTGACGCTTCTTGGGCTGATAGGTACGGAACATTGCATGACACCTCCATTTTTAAGATTATCCGGCGGGACAACAAGGCCCCGCGCTTACTCGACAGCGGTGAGATATTCACCGCCGCAGTAAACATTTCCACGCCTGTTGCACATCTGCGTGCAACCACGCGGAGTATATTATACAGATACAGGGGGGCACTGTCAACAAAAATTTACCCACAAACGCCCGTTTTTGCGGGAAAAACAGGAAAAAAGCCGGCAGTTTATATTTAGAATAGGTGTAGACTTCGGGTGTGTTTTCTGCTATAATGTGGTGGGATATTTTGCGGCGGTATACCCCCCGCCATTTTACTGCGGAGGAAAACAGACAGCCTCCGCCGAAAGGGGAGCTTTTGCTTGAATTCCATGAAAGACCTGTGGGACAGCGTGCTCAAGCGGCTGAGCCATGAGCTGTCCGAGACCACCATCAACACCTGGTTCGACGAGGTAACGGTGGTGACAATGGAGGACTCGGCCTTCGTGCTCCATTGCAGCAATACCTTTAAAAAGAGCACCATCGAGGCCAGGTTCCTGCCCCATATCAAGGCGGCGCTGCGGGACCTGTTCTCCACGGACCTGGAGGTAAAAATTTTGGACGATCAGCAGCTGGCGGCTTACCACGGTGTGGCGCCGGACAGGCCGGGAGATCTGTCAGAGTCGGAGGCCTTCACCTTTGAGACGTATGTGGTGGGACCCCAGAACAAGCTGGCCTTTGCCGCCGCCAAGGCGGTGACCGAGAAGCCCGGAGAGAACTACAACCCGCTGTTTATCTACGGTGACAGCGGACTGGGCAAGACGCACCTGCTGTACGCTATCGCCAACGCCCTGCGTAAAAAGCGGCCAGAGGCACGGATCGTCTATGTGAAGGGCGATGACTTCACCAACGAGCTGATCGCCTCCATCCGGGAGAACCGCAATGCGGAGTTCCGGGAAAAGTACCGGCAAACGGATATCCTGTTGATGGACGATATCCAATTCATCGCCGGCAAGATACAGACTCAGGAGGAGTTCTTTCACACCTTCAACACCCTGTACGAGTCGGGGCGGCAGATCGTGCTGACATCGGACCGTCCGCCCAAGGAGATCACCCAGCTGGAGGACCGCCTGCGGACCCGGTTCGAGTGGGGCCTGATGGTAGATGTGGCCCCGCCGGACTTTGAAACACGGTTCGCCATCGTGCAGAATAAGGCAGCCATGCTGGGCGTGAAGCTGCCCAACGAGGTGACGGACTACATCGCGGAGAACATCACCTCCAACGTGCGGCAGATCGAGGGCACGCTGAACAAGATCCTGGCCTACCGCGACCTGCTGGACGACCAGGTGAACGAGGAGACGGTGGGGCGCGCCATCCGGGATATGCTGAAAAAGAGCAACGACTTCGCGCCCACGCCCAAGATCATCGTCAGCTACATCTGTAACTACTTCAACGTGGACGAGGACACCCTGCGGGGACAGAGCCGCAGCCGCGACGTGGTGGCCGCCCGTCAGATCGCCATTTACCTCATCCGCCGCATGAGCGGCATGAGCCTCAACGACATCGGCAAGGAGTTCGGCGACAGGGATCACTCCACCATCATGCACTCGCTGGACAAGGTCGAAAAGCAGATGCGCACCGACCCGGCCTTCGCCGAAAAGGTGAAGGAGATCACCACCAACATCAACAGCAAGAAGTAAAACGGGAAAGAGGCCGGTTTTCCGCTTTTCCTGTGGAATCCACAGGGAGCGAGGGGTCAGGCACCCCCTGTCCCCACACCCATGGGGAAAACCGGGGCGGTTTTCCGGACAGCCGTGTGGGAAAAAAATCCAGCTGCGGCGCGGGGTCAGGGGAAATTTCCACGTTTGAAAGCCCCTACGACTAATAACTACTGAATAAAGATTAGATTATGATTTGATTTCGCAGAATAGAACTGCGTTTCGGAAAGTGAGGAACGACGGATATGGTGAGATTTTCCTGTGAGAAGGCTCTTTTGCAGCAGGCGGTGAACGCCGTGTCCCGCGCGGTGGCGGCCAAAAGCTCCATCCCCGCGCTGGAGGGTATCCTTCTGGAGACGGAGCACGGCCTGCGCCTGTCGGGCTACAACATGCAGACCGGCATCCGCACCGAGGTGGAGGCCGACATCCGCGAGAGCGGCCGCATCGTGCTGAACGCCAAGCTGTTCGGCGACATGATCCGCCGTATGCCCGACGACACGGTGGTGTTCGACGCCGACGAGAAATTCAATGTGAAGCTCACCTGCGGCGACACGGACTTCGAGATGATCGGCCTGAGCGCCAACGACTATCCGGAGATGCCGGAGGTGGACGACGAGTACTCCGTCACGCTGGAGCAGCGCACGCTGAAGGCCATGATCGACCAGACCAGCTTCGCCGTGTCCCTGAACGAGACGCGCCCCATCCATACCGGTGTGCTGTTCGAGATCAGCGACAAGGGTCTGACCATGGTGGCCGTGGACGGCTTCCGTCTGGCGCTGCGGCGCGAGCCGCTGGAGCACATCGACGGCGGCGCCTTCAAGTTCGTGGCGCCGGGCAGCGCCCTGAACGAGGTGGAGAAGATCTGCGCCGACACCGAGGATATGGTGACGGTGACACAGGGCAAGCGCCATCTGATGTTCGAGGCGGGCAATACCCAGCTGATCTGCCGCCGGTTGGAGGGTGAATTCCTGGATTATCGCAACGCTATCCCCACCAACAACCCCATCTGCCTGGAGGTGGACAACAAGACCATGATCGAAAGCCTGGAGCGCGTCAGCGTGGTCATCAGCGAGAAGCTGAAAAGCCCCGTGCGGTGCCTGTTCAGCGCGGATAAGGTCTATATGTCCGCCCGCACCGGCAACGGCGAGGCGCGTGACATCTGCCCCGTCCGCGGCGACGGGCAGGAGCTGGAGATCGGCTTCAACAACCGCTATCTCATGGACGCCCTGCGCTACGCCCCGGCGGACACGGTGAAAATGCATCTGAACACCGGCATTTCGCCCTGCATCATCACGCCCGTGGACGACAGCGACAATTTTATTTATATGGTGCTGCCGGTGCGCCTGAAGGCACAATAAAGGCACATCTCTTGTGCCCTGCCATCGTCAACCCTCCTCGACGTACACACGGTACGCCGTCGTCGGTTTGCCATCGGCAGGACGCAAGATCCATCGCTTTTACAGGCGAACGGTACGCCGTCGATAAACGGATGTAGGGGACGGCGTCCTGCCGTGGAGCGCAGCGGAACAAATGCCCTTAGGGTACGACGTCCCGTTTTGCACGGCTCCTTGACCCGCTGTAGGGGCGGACGACTCTGTCCGCCCGAACACGGCCTGCGCCCTGTAGGGCGGGGCCCGCGTGCCCCGCCGAAAATGCGAGTGCCGCGGCGGGACACATGGGTCCCGCCCTACGGACAGAGGCGGCAGACCGGTTGCAGGAGGACAAAGTCGTCCGCCTCTGCAAAGGGCACCATGCTCCATCACACAAGCTATCCATGAACGAGGTTATTTTTTATGGAAACGATCACCATCACAACAGAATACATCAAATTGCAGGATCTGCTGAAGTTCGCCGCGGCGGTGGACACCGGCGGCGAGGCCAAGCTCGCCGTGCAGGAGGGGGACGTGACCGTCAACGGTCAGGTCTGCACCATGCGGGGCAAGAAGATACGCCCCGGCGACGTGGTGGGCTACAACGGTCAGGAGCTGACCGTGGCGTATGAGAGTTGACGCGCTGACGCTGGAGGGCTGGCGGAACTATCAGCGCCAGCAGCTGACCTTCGACGACGGCTGCAACGTCATCTACGGCGAGAACGCCCAGGGCAAGACCAACCTGCTGGAGGCCATCGTGTACCTGAGCTGCGGCAAAAGCCCCCGCGCCCACGGCGACCGGGAGCTGATCGGCTTTGAGAGGCAGAACGCGGTGCTGGTGGGACAGATATTCTCCCGCCAGCGGGAATTCGTCACCGACATCCGGCTCAGCCGCAGCAAGCGGCGGAGCATGACCGTCAACGGTGTGAAGGCCAAAAACGGCGCGGCGCTCAGCGATGTGCTGCACACGGTGTTTTTCGCGCCGGAGGACTTGTTCCTCATCCGGGCGGGGGCGGCGGAGCGGCGGCGATTCATGGATATGTCCCTGTGCCAGCTGCGTCCCCGGTACGCCGAGGCGCTGAGCCAGTACAGCCGCCTGTACGACCACAAGACCCGCATCCTGCGGGACAGCGAGGACAAGCCGGAGCTTTTAGACCTGCTGCCGGAGTTCAACGAGGGGCTGTGCCGCAGCGGAGCGGTGCTCATCGGCTACCGGGCGCGGTTCTGCGCGGCGCTGGCGGAGTATGCCCGCGCCGCCCACTATGAGTGCAGCGGCCAGCGGGAGGAGCTGGCGCTGGGCTATCAGACCGTGAAAACCGTCACCGACCCCATGGGCAGGCAGGAGGATATCTATTGGCAGCTGCGGCAGCACATGGACGAGCACCAGACGGCGGAGCGGGCGTCCCGGCTGTGTCTCAGCGGGGCGCATAAGGACGATATCGAGGTGCTCATCAACGGGCGCGCCGCCAAGCAGTTCGGCTCACAGGGGCAGGTACGGACGGCGGCGCTGAGCCTGAAGCTGGCGGAGCGGGAGATACACCGCAGCGCCATGGGCGAGTACCCGGTGATGCTGCTGGACGACGTGCTCAGCGAGCTGGACCCCCGGCGGCAGGAGTATGTATTGAACCGCATCAGCGGCGGGCAGGTGTTCATCACCTGCTGCGAAAACGACCGGCTGGACACGCTTCTCAAGGGCAAGGTGTTCCATATCCGGGGCGGGGAGGTGCTGTGATGGCCTATCTGCATATCGGCATGAACGTGATGCTGGAGGACAGGCGGATCATCGGCATATTCGATCTGGACAACACCTCCACCTCACGGCGGACAAGAGAGTTTTTACAGGGAGCCGAGCGGGAGGGCGTGGTGCAGTCCGCGTGCGAGGACATACCGCGCTCCTTCGTGGTGTGCGACCATCCCTATCACCGGCAGATCGTGTATCTGTCGCAGATCAATTCCCAGACGCTGGGCAAACGAGCGCAAGGAAAAGGAGAGTAACGCATGGCAGACATGGAACGACCCGTGGTGGACACGGAATATAACGCATCGGAAATACAGGTGCTGGAGGGCTTGGAGGCGGTGCGCAAGCGCCCCGGTATGTATATCGGCTCCACCAGCGCCAGCGGACTGCACCATCTGGTCTATGAGATCGTGGACAACTCCATCGACGAGGCGCTGGCCGGGTACTGCACGGATATCACCGTGACCATCAACCCCGGCGACACCATCACCGTCACCGACAACGGACGCGGCATCCCCGTGGACGTGCAGGCGCAGACGGGACGTCCCGCGCTGGAGGTGGTGTTCACCGTGCTGCACGCCGGCGGCAAGTTTGGCGGCGGCGGCTACAAGGTCTCCGGCGGTCTGCACGGCGTGGGCGCCAGCGTGGTCAACGCCTTGAGCGAGTGGCTGACGGTGCAGGTACACAAGGACGGGAAAATTTACGAGATGAAGTTCTCCCGCGGGAACATCACCCAGGAGATGCAGGTCATCGGCGACACCGACCACACCGGCACCACCGTGACCTTCAAGCCCGACCCGGAGATGTTCGACACGCTGGAGTACGACTACGAGACGCTGCACACCCGCATGCGGGAGCAGGCGTTCCTGAACGCCGGCCTGCGCATCACCATCAGCGACGCACGACCCGGCAGGGAGCAGTCCGAGGCCATGTGCTACGAGGGCGGCATCCGGGAGTTCGTCACCTATATCAACCGCAACAAGACCCCCCTCCACGAGGAGGTCATCTATCTCTCCGGCGCCAAGGGCGACAGCACGGCGGAGATCGCCATGCAGTACAACGACGGCTATAACGAGACGCTGGTGTCCTTCGCCAACGACATCCACACGCCGGAGGGCGGCATGCACGAGACGGGCTTCAAGGCCGCGCTGACCCGCGTGCTCAACGCCTACGGCCTGAAATACAACATGATAAAGGACGGCGACAAGGTGTCCGGCGAGGACGTGCGCGAGGGTATCACCGCCGTGATCTCCGTGAAGCTGACGGAGGCGCAGTTCGAGGGACAGACCAAGGCCAAGCTGGGCAACGCCCATATCCGCACGCTGGTGGACAGCATTGTCTCCGACCAGCTGGCGGTGTATCTGGAGGAGCATCCGGTGGTGGCGCGCACCATTCTGGACAAGGCCATGACCGCCAACCGCGCCCGGGAAGCGGCGCGGAAGGCGCGGGAGTCCATCCGGCGCAAGACGGTGCTGGGCGGCGCGGCCATGCCCGACAAGCTCCGTGACTGCAACGAGAACAACCCGGAGCTGACCGAGCTGTACATCGTGGAGGGCGACTCCGCAGGCGGCTCCGCCACCCAGGGGCGCGACAGCCGGTTCCAGGCCATCCTACCCCTGTGGGGCAAGATGCTGAACGTGGAGAAGGCACGGGTGGACAAGGTCTACGGCAACGACAAGCTCCAGCCGGTCATCATCGCGCTGGGCGCGGGCATCGGCGAGGAGTT
>ERZ772820.2221-NODE-2221-length-14009-cov-18.331016_pt1 | contig 14009 bp, 11 predicted proteins | sample MGYA00511377_ERZ772820 | MGnify/ENA primary metagenome ERZ772820 (study PRJEB29015, sample SAMEA2737684) | human gut metagenome | biome: human gut; feature: human-associated habitat; material: faeces | place: China | collected 2012 ...
AGGCGGGCGAACGGGTTCGCGCGGTTTTCCACACGCAGCGCACACCTGTGGAAAACGCCATGACGCTCGGCGTGGTACACACCAACACAAAGCTGACCTTCGCCCCGCTCATCCCCGGCTCGCTGCAAAGCATCGGCGGCGACGCATACGCCGCCGAGTTTGACGCATCGCGCCTCGCCGCCGTCATCGAATACGCCGGGCGATACATGCTCGCCCTCGGCGGCCGCTTTGCGGATGGTCAGCCGTTTGCCGGTCTGGCCGAAACGGAATTTTTCAAATAATTCCGAACATACCAAAACGACGAACCGCTGCCCAACTCCCTCAGTCACGGCTATACGCCGTGCCAGCTCCCTCGAAGAGGGAGCTCCTTATCAGGTTATTTCCCGTCCATGCAATAAGTCGCACCCCTGCAACGTTACGAAAAAAGCAAGTGCACATTGCATCGGCATACCCGTAGAGGCGCGCATTGCGCCCGTTACCGGAATTTGTGTAAAATTTCGGATTCGCTTATTTACCGTCGCGACTTACCGCTTAGACGGCAAATAACTCGCCCAAAGAGCTCCCTCCTTGAGGGAGCTGGCACGGCGTAGCCGTGACTGAAGGAGTCATACAAGCGCGCCATTACCGAAATTTGTGCAAAATTTCGGATGCGCTCATTTATCGAAATCATTCCGAGCATACCAAAACGGCGAACCGCTGCCCAGCCGGGCGGGTTCGCCGTTTTTTTCTGTAAAAAACACCCTGTCGGGCGTGCCGACAGGGTGCTGCGTTATACTAATTCGCAGTTAAAATGCTTAACAGAGCGCATCAGATTTTTTGTTCTGACGAAGCCAAGTGAAGTGAGGCGTACTGGAGGTACGTTGAACGGAACGAGGCAAAGTCAGAGCGAAAAAGATGGTGCGCGGATTAAGCCATTTTAACAAGAATTAGTATTAGCCCTCAATCAGAATGGTCTTCTTCTCAGGGGCTTTCAGCGCCTCCTGCTTCGGGAATTTGACGTGGAGAACGCCGCTCTCATACGAGGCCTTGACGTCCTCCTCGGTCAGATGATCGCCGATATAGAAACTGCGCTGCATCACGCCCGAATAGCGCTCCTGGCGGAGCATCTTGCCTTTTTCGTTTTCCTTGTCCTTCTCCAGAGATTTCTCCGCGGAGATAGTCAGATAACCGTGATCCAGCGCCAGATGAATCTCGTCCTTCTTGAAGCCCGGCAGATCAACGTCCACCTCGTAGCCGTCGTCCGTCTCTTTCACATCCGTCTTCATCACGTTCTGCGCGTGTTTGCCGTACAAAGCGCGATCGACATTGCCAAAGCCACGGAACAGGTCGAAATCATCAAAAGCGTCCATCAGGTTTTCACCGAAAACGGTAGGAAGATAAGTGCTCATCATGCAGACCTCCAATCATCAGCCTTGCACCGCTGGTAACATTGCCAGTCATGTAAGGTCGCACGTTGAACCTTTTTGCGGGTCGTGTTTTGCCGTCCGTTCCCGAACGACGCCATTATTATAGTCTCTTTTTTCCCCGTGTCAAGGGGCTTTGAAAAAAAATTTTTCGTTTTATTTTCTTTATACTTTGACAAGCAGTCGTCGCGCAAAAAGGGAGCGCCCCGAACGGAGCGCCCCCTGTGGGTATGCGGTTTTTTACAGCTTCGGGCCAGCCGCGACCAGCTTCTTGCCGGCCTCGTTGCCTTCGTACTTGGCGAAGTTCTTGATGAAGCGGGAAGCCAGATCCTGCGCCTTCTTCTCCCACTCGGAAGCGTCGGCGTAGGTGTCGCGCGGGTCGAGGATCTTGGGATCGACGCCCGGCAGCTCGGTCGGCACCTCGAAATCGAAGTACGGGATCTTCTTGGTCGGCGCCTTGAGGATGGAGCCGTCAAGGATCGCGTCGATGATGCCGCGGGTATCCTTGATGGAGATGCGCTTGCCGGTGCCGTTCCAGCCGGTGTTGACCAGATAGGCCTTCGCGCCGCTCTTTTCCATCTTCTTGACCAGCTCCTCGGCGTACTTCGTCGGATGCAGCTCGAGGAACGCCTGGCCGAAGCAGGCGGAGAAGGTCGGGGTCGGCTCGGTGATGCCGCGCTCGGTGCCGGCCAGCTTGGCGGTGAAGCCGGAGAGGAAGTAATACTTGGTCTGCTCCGGGGTCAGCACGGAAACCGGCGGCAGCACGCCGAACGCATCCGCGGACAGGAAGATCACGTTCTTCGCAGCCGGGGCGGAAGAGACCGGGCGCACGATGTTCTGGATGTGGTTGATCGGGTAGGAAACGCGGGTGTTCTCGGTCACGGACTTATCGGCGAAATCGATCTTGCCGTTCTCGTCGAGGGTCACGTTCTCCAGCAGCGCGTCGCGCCTGATGGCGTTGTAGATGTCCGGCTCGGATTCCTTATCGAGGTTGATGACCTTCGCGTAGCAGCCGCCCTCGAAGTTGAACACGCCGTTGTCGTCCCAGCCGTGCTCGTCATCGCCGATCAGCAGACGCTTGGGATCGGTGGACAGGGTGGTCTTGCCGGTGCCGGACAGACCGAAGAAGATAGCGGTGTTCTCGCCGTTCAGGTCGGTGTTGGCAGAGCAGTGCATGGAAGCCATGCCCTTCAGCGGCAGGAAGTAGTTCATCATGGAGAACATGCCCTTCTTCATCTCGCCGCCGTACCAGGTGTTGGCGATCACCTGCTCGCGGGTGGTGAGGTTGAAGGCCACGGCGGTCTCGGAGTTGAGCCCCAGCTCCTTATAGTTCTCCACCTTCGCCTTGGAGGCGTTGTAAACGACGAAGTCCGGCTTGAAGTCCTTCAGCTCTTCCTCGGTCGGCTTGATGAACATATTGGTCACGAAGTGAGCCTGCCAGGCGACCTCCATGATGAAGCGGATGGCCATGCGGGTATCCTTGTTCGCGCCGCAGAAGGCGTCCACGACGAACAGGCGCTTGTTGGAGAGCTCCTTCTTGGCGATGTCCTTGAGCGCCGCCCACGCTTCCTGAGAGGCGGGATGGTTGTCGTTCTTGTATTCGTCGGAGGTCCACCACACGGTGTCCTTGGACACGTCGTCCATGACGATGAACTTGTCTTTCGGGGAGCGGCCGGTGTAGATGCCGGTCATCACGTTGACCGCGCCCAGCTCGCTGACCTGTCCCTTTTCAAAGCCCTCCAGACCCGGCTTGGTCTCCTCCTCGAAGAGCATCTCGTAGGACGGATTGTAGACGATTTCCGTCGTTCCGGTAATCCCATACTGCGTAAGATCGATCTTAGCCATCTTGATACAACTCCCTTTTATAAGCTGTCGGCCATGACAGAAAGCCGCATTGAGAGCCTGCCCATACACAAGCCCTACTACCCACATGATAGCACCTACATCATACCGCAACGCCGAAAGAAAATCAATGGGTTTTCGCCGAAAATATCCCACGCATGACATTTTTTGCGCAAAGGTCAGTTATCGCGGCATTCGGGGTTTTCGCTTGACTTTTTCTCCGTTCCGCTCTAAACTGATTGTATTCTTTTTCATGAAAGCAGGTTCTCTATGCCCACACAGACACGCGAGGCTATTATTCAGGCTACCATTGAACTTTTTAATGAATATGGACCCATGGTGCCAATGGCCAAAATCAGCGAACGTGCCGGCGTCGCCGCAGGGACGCCTTTTCGTTATTTTCCCACCAAAGACGCACTTCTCCACGCTGCCTACATTGCAGCTCACGAGCATACGCTGCGTCTTTCGCCACAGGCGGATATCACCAACCTCGATTCCGAGCAGACCGTCAAATCCATCATCTATACCATCATGAAGTGGTCGGTGCTCTGCCCGCAGGAGCTGGAATACATGCGCAAATATGAGGACAGCGTATGTTATGACTGCTTCTCCGACCGTTTTTCCGAAGAACTGTATATCGGCATTATTCGGGAACACAACCTCTGGCCCAGATTAAAAAACGACGTGCGCCCCGACCTGCCGGAATCCTTCATCAACCGTGTGATTTCCATCAACTGCTCGTTGTACAGCCGCTACATCGCACACATGGGCTTTCAGGTGGACAGCCCGGAATTTGAATCCTTCATGCACGCTTCAGCCGATTCCATTTGGAACAGCATCCGCCGGATGTGATTCCTGAGCGCTTTCCCAAAGGCTTTGTGCGGAAAGCGTTTTTCTTTTGCCGAATATTGTGAAAAAAATGCGGAAGAAATGTGTTTTTTCTCTTGACAACCCAAAACTTTGTGATAAAATCCGAATTACAAGAAAGTGAGTGAGTGCTCACTATCATCGTTCTTTTAGGAAGGGAGAATCTACCATGAAAAAGCTTTTTCTCGTGCTTCTCGCCTGTCTGTTCGTCCTTCCGGCGGTCGCTTTTGCCACGGACGGCACATTCAGCGCACAGAGCGCAGGCTTCGGCGGTCCCGTGACCGTTACGCTAACGCTTGAAGGCGACAAGATCACCGATGCGGTGGTCGAAGGCGAAAATGAAACCGCCGGCATCGGTGCGGCCGCGTTGGCTCCGCTCGCCGAGCAGCTGCTCGCTGCGCAGAGCGCCGAGATCGACGGCATTGCGGGTGCAACCGTGACCTCCTCCGCCGCAAAGGAAGCGGCTGCCGCCGCCTTGGCGCAGGCTGCCGGCAGCGCGGCTATCGAAGCCAAGCTGGCGGATGGAACCTACACCGCCGAGGCTTATGGCTTTGAAATGGCTGTCAGCGACAAGCTGATCGTAACCATCGAAAACGGCAAGATCATCTCCATCGCCTACGGCGAGGATTGCGGCGATACCCCGCCGATGCTCGATACCGTCGAAAAGGCGCTGTTCCCGCGCATCATTGAAGCGCAATCCATCGGCGTTGATGCGGCCAGCGGCGCGACTGTGACCAGCAACGCTGTAAAGGCGGCCGTCGCAGACTGTCTCACGCAGGCGCTCGTCGCCGCAGGCTGCGATGCCTCTGCCATTTCCGCCTTCAAAACCATGCCGGAAAAAAACGGCGGCAGTGAAGAACTGACCACACAGGTGCTCGTCATCGGCATGGGCGGTTCCGGCACCTATACAGCACTTCGTGCGCAGGAGAGCGGCGCGCAGGTGCTGGCTATTGAAAAGCAGGCGCGTTACGGCGGCACTACCGCACTGACCTCCGAAATCGAATCCATCAATCCGCCGCGCATCAAGGAACTCTATAACAACGGCGAGGATTTCTGCGACGCGGACGCCATGCATCAGGCGTGGCTTGACTATGTGGATGGCGACGCGAAGCCCGAGCTGATCGATCTGTTCTTTGAGAACTGCGGCCCGGCGCTCGACTGGCTGGCTCTTGACCACGGCGCACAGTTCGACATGAAGCCGCAGGCCGGTTTCACCGATGTAGACGTGTACAAGGTCAAGTTCCAGTGGCTGCCGAACTACGACGAACGCAACCCGCAGGCGCCGACCTACGGCTATAACAAAGCTGAAATCGCGACCTATTTCGACCGTCTGGTCAACGATTTCACCGATCTCGGCGGCCAGTACATGCTGGAAACCGAAGCCTATGATCTGATTACCGAGAACGGCAAGATCGTCGGCGCGAAAGCCAAGAATCTGGTGGATGGCACCGAATACACCATCCATGCGGATGCCGTGGTCATCGCCACGGGCGGCTTCCTCGGTTCCGGCGAGATGACCGAAAAGTATCTCTCCGACGAATACTACCCACTTAAAGGCACTTGGAAAATCTACGGCACCTACGGCAATGACGGCAAGATGCTTCAGGCCGCGATTGATGACGGCGCTGCGACCTATAACATCGGCATGCCGCCTGAGGTTCACCTCTCCGGCACGATCGATTTCCTCCCGGCGCATGAATATGGGTACGCCATCAACACCATTCCGGATACGCTGGACTTCAACACCGGCCGCGAATGTCGCTGGACGGTCGCGGATCTGCCGTTGATGATGGGTGTTTCTGCCGACAGCCTCGCCGTGGATATGAACGGCAAGCGCTTCACCTCCGAAACCGGCATCGCGATGCTTGATCCGTGGATCGCAGGCCCGCGCTACTTCAGCATTTGGTCTACCGAGCAGTTGAACAGCATTGTCTCTGATGGCCTCAAGACCGACGTGATCGGTCCGGCGGTTGGCTTCCTCGGTCATCGCGGCTCCATTCCGTCCGGCACTCCGCTGCCGGAGGCCTTCGACGTGATGAACAACGCCATCGAGCGCGGCTTCGTCTACAAGGCGGATACCATCGAAGAGCTGGCGGGTATGATCGGTCTGGATGCTCCCGCGTTGACCGAAACCGTCACTGCGTACAATGGTTACTGTGAATCCGGCGTGGACGCTGAATTCGGCAAGGATGCGGCACTGCTGACCAAGATCGGCGAAGGCCCGTACTATGCCATTGCCATGGCCAGCTACAGCTACAACACCTGCGCGGGTCTAGATGTGAATGAAAAGATGCAGGTGCTCGATACCAACGGCAGCGTCATGGAAGGCCTGTTCTGCGTGGGCAGCGACAGCGCCGGCGTGCTCTTCTCCGAAAAGAAACCGTACGTCACCTTCGGCGGCGCGAATAACGGCTGGGCGCTCACCAGCGCGTATGTCGCCGGCCCGATTCTGGCTGAATATGTAAAGTAATTCCGACTGCAAAAAGGCCGGGTGAAACGCTCCCGTTTTCGGGAGATTCACCCGGTCTTTCTATATACATACAGGCTGAAATTGCACTTTTGCGGCGAAAACAAACTTCGCTTGTATTCACAACAAGCCGAATTCAACTTACCCGCCCCGTCCGGCGAGGAGATACTCCCCCGCGCCCATCGCGAAAATCGGCAGATACGGCATGTGGTAGCGCGGCGCGCCGACCGTCAGCACCGCAATGCCGCAGGCCATCGCGAAAATGCCCCAAAACGGCAGCATCCGCACCCACGTGCCGTGCCGAAACGCCGAAACGATATCCAGCGCGAACAGCGCAAGCACCGCCATATAGATCAGCTGGGAGAAGATCACCACCGCGTCGCCGAAGGCAAAGCCGCGCTCGCCCCGCCCCAGCAGCACATCCCTGAGCGACAGCAGATACGGCAGGTTGTCCGTCTCCGTGCCGCCGCCCAGATACGGCGTGCCGCCATACGTATCCGTCGAGAGGAAATAGAACAGCTTGCGCGGAATCAACTGCACAAAGCGCGGAATGTGGCGCACGATCCAGTCAACGGCCTGACGCTTGTAAAACGCATCGCGCACCTGATAGGTCACGCCCCGCTCGTCCTCGCTGATATAGCCGATCTTGCCCTCGCCGAAAACCGTGTTGTCATAGCTGCCGTCGGCGTCGTCGTTGTTGCCCATCAGCATGTTCACGCCCATGGTCTGCGCCTGATAGATGAAGTGGCCGGATAGGCTTTTCGTCGCCTGACCGATGGTCGCGATCACCGCGGCCGCGCCGAGCAGATACGCCGCGATGCAGCGCAGCCGCTTTTTGCGCAGGATGAGCAGCAGCAGCGTCATCGGCAGCAGAATCACCATCAGCGGGCGCACCCAGTTGCACAGCGCCATCAGCACGCCGGAAAGCGCGTGCCAGCCCGTTCCGTCCTCCATGGCGCAGGCCAGCGACGCGAACGCCAGCCCCATGAAGCAAAGCTCCGTCCGCGAGCTGGCCGCCTCGCCCCACAGCGCCGGGAGCAGGCACAGCAGCGTCACCGCCGCGCAGGCCGCCTCGCGCCCCTCGCACAGCCGCCGCATGATGCGATACACCGAAAGCACGAGGAGCTGCGTAAACGCCATGTTGACCGCGTAAACCCACGCATAGGTTTCGCGAATCCGCAGCAGCAGCGACAGCAGGTTCACATAGCCGTTGCCAAAGATATACAGCGCGAATTCGTCGCGCGGCGAAGGATAGAACGTGTGATTCTGCGCGCAGTAGAGCGCCAGCTCCCAGTAGGATTGCGCGTCCCCCGTGTGCGGCGCGCGGTACATCGCGCAGGCGACCGCCTGCATGACCACCAGCAGCAGATCGGCCGCTATCGCCGCCGCCAGCCAGCGGGAACGCCGCGCGTCCCGATTCCGTAAATCCGTCATACTCTCCCTTTCCATCTCACATGAGCAGCAGCATCATCGCCACATAGACGCAGGCCAGCACCACCAGCCGCCAGTCATGCAGGATGATCTCCACCGGGTCGCCGTCCGGCCGGGTGTCGATATCGTAATGATAAAACAGCAGAATCAGGATCACCAGCGGCAGGCTCCACACCGCGCGCCCCTGCGCGTAGCGCAGCTCCGTCTGCGCGTCCACGCTCCAGAGCGCGTAAAACACGATCGTCAGCGTCAGGAACATGTTGGTGCTCTGCGTCAGAAACTCCGGCGTATAGAGCGAAAGCACGCGGCGCACGCTGTTCTGCCCCAGCGCGCGCAGCTCGTTGCGGCGCTTGCCGAAGGACATGTAATACGAGGCCACCATGACCGTCAGCAGCAGCCAGCTCGAAACCGGTATGCCCGTCAGAAACGAGCCGAACAGAATCCGCATCACAAAGCCCAGCGCGACGATGGAGACGTCCAGAATCGGCACGTGCTTCAGCCCAAAGACCGTGTAGCACACGTTCATCAGCAGATACGCCGCCAGCGTGGCCGCCGCCGCCCCGAACTGCGCGATCATCCCGCGCCCGGCCAGCAATATCCCCGCCGAGAGCACCGCCAGCGCCAACGCCATCGTCAGCGCCGCCCTTTCGGAAATCCGCCCCGCCGCGACCGGGCGGTTCTTTTTGCGCGGGTGCTGCCTGTCCTGCGGCGCGTCCCGGCAGTCGTTGAGCGCGTAAATCGCGCTCGCGCTCAGCGAAAAGGCCGCAAAGCCAATCGCCGCCGCCGCCATCTTTTCGGGCGCTGAAAAAATGCCGCCGTGAAAAAAGAGCGGCAGAAAAATCAACAGATTTTTGCAGGCATGCCACGGACGCATCAGCGTCAGCCCGTCCCTGACGGTCGTCTTCATGCGTTTCACACACTTTCCATTTGAGTTTATACGAATTCGCAGTTAAAATGCTTAACAGAGCGCATCAGATTTTTTGTTCTGACGAAGCCAAGTGAAGTGAGGCGTACTGGAGGTACGTTGAACGGAACGAGGCAAAGTCAGAGCGAAAAAGATGGTGCGCGGATTAAGCCATTTTAACAAGAATTAGTATTAGGCCACAATTCTCCATTTATCAGTATACGAGAAAAGGGCTGAGAAAGCAAGGAAAAAAAGGCGACGCGGTCTGCGTCGCCTTATCTGTTATGTCTTTTCCCCGATGCGGGCGCGCCTTACGGCGTCAGGCGGTTCGGACCGCGGAAGATGAACATCGCGTCCTTGATCGTCAGGCCGAGCAGCAGCATGGTCAGGCGGTCGATGCCCAGACCGAAGCCGCCGTGCGGCGGGCAGCCGTATTTGAAGAACTCAAGGTAGAACTTCACGTCCTCGTCGAGCCCCTTCTCGCGCGCCTGCGCCTGCAGCACGTCGTAGCGATGCTCGCGCTGCGCGCCGGTGGTGATTTCCACGCCGCGCCAGATCAGGTCGTAGCCCTGCGGCACGCCGTTCTCGTCGCGCATATGATAGAACGCGCGCTTCTCGGCGGAATAATCCGTGATGAACAGGAACTCGTGGCCGTACTTCTTCTTGACCCACTCGTAGGAGAGGTGCTCCGCCTCGGTGGTCAGGTCGCCCGCCTCGCCGTCCGGGCACTTGTAGCCGAATTCCTTTTCCAGCTCGGCGTACAGGTCGGCCAGCTTGATGACCGGGAACGGCGTGGTCGGCACGATCACCGGCACGCCGAACACGCGCTCGATCTCCTCGCCGTAGGCCTCCTTGACCTTGGCGAGCGCGTAGGTCAGCAGCTCCTCTTCCATCTTCATCACGTCGCGGAAGGATTCGATGTAGCTGAACTCCAGATCGAAACCGGAGAATTCGGTCGTGTGCTTGCTGGTGAAGGATTTCTCCGCACGGAACACCGGCCCCACCTCGAAGATGCGCTCAAAGCCGGAGGCCATCGCCATCTGCTTGTAGAACTGCGGGCTCTGCGCCAGATACGCCTTGCGGTCGAAATACTTGACCTCGAACACGTCCGCGCCGGATTCACTCGCCGCGCCGATGAGCTTCGGGGTGTGAATCTCCATGAACCTGCGCGCCAGCAGGAACTCGCGCATGGCGTTAATCATAACGGTCTGCGCCTTGAACATCAGTTGGTTCGCGTCGGTGCGCAGGTCGATCCAGCGATAGTCGATGCGCTGGTCGATGGAGGAGCGCTCGTGCCCCTTGCGCGCCTCGCGGTCGATCGGCAGCGGCGCGGCCAGAGACTCAATGATGATCTGCCTGGGATAGATTTCAACACCGCCGAGCTTGACGTACTCGCTCTCCACGGCCTTGCCGATGACGGTAATCACGGAATCCAGGGTGATCTGGTTGACGGCGTTATCCAGCGCCTCGTCCTCGCCCTTTTCCACGGTGATCTGCACCTTGCCGGTAATATCCTTGAGCACGATGAAGGCCATCTTGCTCTTGTTGCGGATGTTCTCCACGAAGCCGCAGACCTTGATTTCGTCCGCGCCGCGCACCTGAGCCGCATACGTTCTTTCCATAAACGATATCCTCCGATTTATTGGTTCATACAGATTTTATTATACCGTCATTTTCCGCCAAATCAAGACCCAAATGCGTTCGCGGCACAATTTTCCCACGACGGTTGACATTTTTTCGCATCGGCGGTATAATATCTTCTGCACATGCACTCGTAGCTCAGTTGGATAGAGCGTCAGACTCCGACTCTGAAGGCCACAGGTTCGACTCCTGCCGGGTGCACCAGTTTTATCCGTTGTTTTTCATCCGGAAGACAGCGGATTTTTCTTATATATTCTTGATTTTTTCGTTTGCCATTTTGTTCTATTTCAGCACAACCCCAGTCTTTCATTCTGGGCAAATGGGGATCGTTAGGGCGACCATAGGCAGTCTTCGACTTCTTGTTGCAGTCAAAACGGTAGTCAAAAGAAAAAAGCCGGCTTATTCCCGGCTTCGATCTATGAGATCGTCGATTCGGCATCCAAGCACATCCGCCATCTTGATAAGCACATCGACTCGCGGCGAATGAACGCCACGCTCCCATCTGCTCACATCTTTCTGGCTGCATCCTAACGCGGCTGCCATCTGTCCTTGCGTCATACCCGCCGCCATCCGCGCCTGCGCAAGCGGCGAATCATTCCCGCGCTCTCGCGGAGCTTTATGCCCTTCCATAGTTCTTATGCCCTTCCATAGTTCTTTTCCTCTTGTCATTTTTTTACCGCCATGATAAAATAAAAGGGGAAGAGGAACGGCGGCGGTGTTTTCCGTTCCCCTCTCGGTCTTGAGCTTACTTCATGCCGGAAGTAAGCTCTTTTTCTTTACCCTGCATCCTTTCTATAAGGGCTATTGTCTTTTCAATGCTTTGAGTTTCCTGAGCGTATTCCTTGATTGCTTCGAGCACCGCCTGAAATTCTTTGTCTGTCATTCCTTCGTTGATCTCCTTATTCAAGTTTTTCACCGCCTTTCTGTCAGTGGCTTTCCCTCCTGACGCATTTATTATATACCATTTTCGGCATTTTGTAAATACATTTTTCAATTATTTTTCATTTTTAGAGCAAGAAAAAACGCCCCGGAGATTTTTCTCCGGGGCGACGCTCACTCAACCGTTTTAGCCGCTTCAATCTGCGGAATTTCAACCGTTTCAAGTTTCGGAACCTCGCTCTGCTCCATTTCCTTGATGGCCGCATCAATATAAGCGTTCAGGCGCTCTTTGTCCAGCACAATTCCATGCGCCTTGAGAATTTCGACCGCATAGTTGAGCTTTTCCTGACCATAGCCGCTGCCATACAGCTTTTCAGCCGCATAAACGGCAATGTGAACCAGCTCTCGCACATGCTCCTGCTGCGCGTTGGTCAGCATCGCCTTGAAGTACGGCACAGCATACCGCGCAATAATCGCGCCAAGTAGCGTAAGCAAAACCTCAATCAAAGGGGTGATGTCAATGGTAGTCGTCATAGATGTCTTCTCCTTCATTATTTGTCAATCAGATGTTCTGTGATATCGTCGCGCACTTTTTTCAAGTTTTCGATGCCATTTCCCGTAATTTCGTGATTCAACAGTGCGTTGACCCCTCTCAATGTGAGCCGCGTCATTTCTTCCTGCTCGGCGATGCGCTTATTATCTCGGTCGAGACACTCCGCATGACGCTTGACTTCCTTTTTCAATTCCTCTTGCGGCTTCGTCATTTCACGCACCGCTTTAATTGCACTGCTGATTAAAACGATGGTTGCCAAAATTCCCGCCAAAACCAACACAAAGCCGCCCCATTGATCCGGCGTCACACTTGCCAATTCCTTCATCTTCTCCTCCCACTAACCGGCGGCTCCCTTCCCATCGTCGCCTATTGTGTTTGTTTTCGTTTTCCGCGCCTCGGTCGTGTCTCCAACCGCCGACTTAAAAGCCAGCGCGACAAGCTCACCGATGATGCAGGTATACAGATACTTCGTCAGTTCACCCGGCGGCTCAAGCCCAAGCAGATAGTAACCGACGAGTGTTGCTGCCGCGTACACAATAGCCAGACCGATGCAGACGGCAACGATAATCTTGCTGTATCGCATCAGTCATCACCTGCCAACGCCGCCTGCACGATGGTCACATCACCGTCGCACACCGCCAGCCATTGTTGGCGTGTCGCGCGAATCACAATCTGCTCATTTTCCCCTGCCTCATCCTGCGTGCCCACCTTATCGCAGTAGGCCAGCGAACACCATCCCTGATGCCCATTGTACGTAGCTTTGCCCCAATCTCCATCAATCTCGGTGACAGTCAGTTTCGCGCCGCAAGGCATCGTAAGCATATACGCTCCCGTCAAACTGGGGCGTTTACGTAACCGCAGACCATTTTTGTAAGATACCGTATATTCTCCAATAGAGTATTTCGCATCAATTTGAACATCTTCGTCATTCACGTACCCGTTCACCGCGATCATCCGATGCACCCCCAGCCCGTTCCACCCTGCCTTCGCCGTCAGCGCGGTTTCGACCACGCCGCCCCAGCTCTTGCTTGAGTGGATGACCGTGCCCCGCTCCGTCACCAGACCGGTGTGGCTCACGTCGCCCGTACCCACACCCATGAACGCCAGCATGCCCGGCTTCGCGCCGGAAATGCCCGTCTGCTTCCACGTCAAATCGCGGTATTTTCCACTCTTGCCGTCGCTATCCCACAGGGCGTTTGTGCCCGCCGTCGTGTAGCGCTTATCGCCGCCCGCGCCGGTGCGGATGACCTTCTTGATGAGGTTGATGCAGTCCAGCGTTTCGTAGCTCGTCCCGATCAGGCTTCGCGCCATGCGGATGGCTTCATTCGTTGTAATCATGCTCATCACTCCACAATCAAAATTATCTTATACCGTATATGCACCGATGATATTACATTCCATGTATGTCGAGATTGTACCCTCATACTCAAATACAATTTTGCCATCATATCCCCTCAGGTAAGCAAATCCCGGTTTTCTGGCTACATAAGCGATAAGCACAACATTCCCAGTCGGGCGTATTTCTTCAGGGAGTATGAATGTCATTAAGGGATTTTCTATGTTTTTATTAAAGTAAAATGACAGATTCAAAACAATGATGGATCCATCTCCTATTTGACACTTATCAACCTGCTGGCAATTATTATTGAATCTATCAAATTCTGGAAATACAGATATGTTCTCGCGATAACTTGTAACTCCAATGCTCTTTTTATCTACCGCCCCAAGATTTTCGACAGTAGACTTTGCTTTCAGCGTTCCTTTCACATGCCCACCGCCTTCCGACGGCCTACCTTACGGGGGTATACCCCCCCCCGATAAATTTTAGTCATTATTTATCCTCCGCCTTTTGTTCAAGCATCGCACGCACCTGCTCGCGCCAGTATTCCGGCACTTGCTCAAGCCTCCGCTTGCCCGCTCTGATCTGCCGCAGATAAATCGCCGCCATTGTCGGTTCCCTCCCCTCCGTTGTCCGCAGTCATCATTTCGGCCAGCTCAATCAGCGCGGCCTGGCTCTCCTCG
>ERZ772820.2230-NODE-2230-length-13962-cov-3.492198_pt1 | contig 13962 bp, 11 predicted proteins | sample MGYA00511377_ERZ772820 | MGnify/ENA primary metagenome ERZ772820 (study PRJEB29015, sample SAMEA2737684) | human gut metagenome | biome: human gut; feature: human-associated habitat; material: faeces | place: China | collected 2012 ...
GGACAATATTATAAAATTCTTTAAATAATAAATTTATATAATCTTCCAAGCATGTTTAAATATACTGTTTGGAAGATTTTTATTTTCTATTTTTTTGCTTTGCTCTATTTCCTGCACTCTTTTGAGTTAAGCATTTTTTCAAAAATAACACCTACAATGCACCACAGTGGTGCATAATCAATTCTAATCACACCGTTTATGTTGTACTTTTTATCGCTATAATCCCATGGACAATTATTTGTTTTCTTAAGAATACTTCCTGTAATTAATTCTACCATAAAAATTCCTATTGAATAAACTATCCCCCTGATTATTGTAGGCATTTTCATTTTCTTTAACTTAAGGCTTATTGGCTTTATAACTGATGCCAAGCCATATATGGGAAACATAATTATTGACGTATAACCAATGAATTTATTATTTTTGTTTTTTATTCCATGAAAGGCTGTCCATATAATTTCAATACACCAACCTAAAATACCACATTTTACAAAATCACTTTTCATAACTCCCCCTGTAAATCTAATCCATTACATTATTTCCAAAAATTGGGGAATTATACAGGAAACATATTCCATAAAAAACAAAATCCTTACAGCTCGCAAGACCAATCAGTCCTTTTACTGTAAGGATTTTACAACACTATTGATTCTACTTTCTAATCAACAGTCATGTTAATATTTTGTTTCTTTATGCATATAAAGGATATTTGTCTGTTAATGCCTTTACTTTTGCCTTTACTGCTTCATTGTTTCCTTCCGGATCAGCAGCGATTAATGCCATGCATTCTGCTATTACATCCATATCTGCTTCATTAAGTCCTCTTGTTGTAACTGCAGGTGTACCAATTCTTACACCACTTGTAATTCCCGGTTTCTGTGGGTCATTAGGAATTGCGTTCTTGTTACATGTAATGTTTGCTTTATCAAGAGCAATTTCAAATTCCTTACCTGTAATGTTTTTGCTTCTTAAGTCTACTAACATTAAGTGGTTGTCTGTACCGCCTGATACAAGGTCAAAACCTCTGTCTGTAAGACCTTTTGCAAGTGCCTGTGCATTTGCCACAATGTTCTTGCCATACTCCTGGAATTCAGGTGATAAAGCTTCTTTGAAACAAACAGCCTTAGATGCGATAACGTGCATTAATGGTCCACCCTGGATTCCTGGGAAAACTGCCTTATTAAGCTTATGTTCCAAAGCAAATTCTTCACTTGAAAGAATAAGTCCACCTCTTGGTCCTCTTAATGTCTTATGAGTTGTAGTTGTTGTTACATGCGCATATGGAATTGGGCTCATATGCTGTCCTGTAGCTACAAGACCTGCAATATGTGCCATATCTACCATAAGGTAAGCACCTACTTCGTCAGCGATTTCTCTGAATTTCTTAAAATCAATCTTTCTTGGGTAAGCACTTGCACCAGCTACGATAAGTTTAGGCTTGTTAGCTTTTGCAACTTCCAACACCTGATCGTAATCTATATAACCGTCTTCATTTACTCCATAAGAAACGATATTAAAATATGTACCTGAAATATTAACTTTTGAACCATGTGTTAAATGTCCACCTGCATCAAGGCTCATTCCCATAACTGTATCTCCCGGTTTAACCAAAGCGAAAAATACTGCTAAGTTAGCCTGTGCACCTGAATGTGGCTGTACATTAGCATATGTGCATCCAAATAATTTCTTTGCTCTTTCTCTTGCAAGTTCTTCTACAACGTCAACATATTCACATCCGCCGTAGTATCTCTTTCCCGGATAACCTTCTGCATATTTATTAGTCATTACACTGCCCATTGCTGACATTACTGCCGGGCTTACCCAGTTCTCAGATGCAATCAGCTCAATGTGGCTGTTCTGACGGTCAAATTCTTTGGTAATGGCATCTGTAACTTCCATGTCCACTGCCTGAATATCTTCTAATGTATACATGTTTCTTCTCCTTCTCTATGTGATTTTCTTTAGGCGATTGCGAAAGGGGACAGCTTTTCTTTCAAAATTTTGCTATGAAAGGGGATTTGGAGTTATTTGTACTGGAATGCCAGCAGTTCTTAAGTGTATGTTTTGCTTGATTGTAAACTGTCTTTCCGTTGCTTTGACGGGGTCGCTGTACTGTCCGCCAACTGCAGATGCGGCATAAAGCCTGCAAGGAGCACTAAGAATTTCGGCATGGACATCGTACATTCCGGCAACCGGCGCAAATTCACATCCATGTTCAATTGCGCCTCGCTGGCACGTCCCTGTGCCAGCGTTGCCAAAGAACAGACGAAATTCTAAGTGCCCCTAACAGCCCTTATCATGCATCTGAAGTTGACGAACAATGCAGCGACGATGTCAAACATTGGAAAGACTGGTTATCCAATTTCGCAATCGCCCAATAAATTTACTTTGAGTATCATTATAAGTGATAGCCTGATTCAACGCAACAGTATTTTTACGCATTACCGTAAAAAAGTGCATTTTCAGATATCTTTTCCAGTTCCCTTTTCTAGGTGTCGTATTTCATATTATACTGCCACTTAAATATGGCAGTTCCAATGATTACAATATAGCCTGCAATACTGAGGACATCCGGTATCTGATCCAGGAACAGAATGCCAAGAAGTGCTGCAAAGACAATCTGGGTGTAATCAAAAACAGATATCTCTTTTGCCGGTGCTTTCGTATATGCTGTGGTAATGCAGATCTGTCCGCCTGCTGCACATACGCCAGCCAGCATAAGGCAGACAAACTGTGTCATGCTCATAGGCTTATATCCGATGATAAAAAATGGCAATGTGACAACACAGGAAAAGAGTGAAAAACAAAGGACAATAACCGGTCCCTTCACTCCCATTTTTCCCAATTTACGCACATAGGTATAAGCAATTCCTGCACCCAGTCCGCCCAGTGCTCCAATCAGTCCGTAAACAAACTGTATATCAAAGGATGGCTTAATGACAAGTAGTGCTCCGGTAAATGCCAGCACAACTGCTCCCCATTCTACTTTATTTGCCTTTTCCTTTAAGATAAAGGTTGACATAATAATTGCAAAGAAAGGCGATAACTTATTTAACATATTGGCATCTGCAATATTCAGCCGGTCAATGGCATAGAAATTACAGATTAATCCTACCGTTCCGCAGAAGCTTCGCATGAAGAGTCCGCCCCAGCTTTTCTTTGGTGCATAGAATGGCTCTTTTGCCCGGATGAGCAGAAAAGCTGCCACAACGGCAGCTACTGCATTTCGGAAAAAAGCCTTTTCCATCGTAGGCAGGTCTCCTGACAGCCGGACAAAAAATGTCATCAGTGCAAAGAAGAAGCCTGCTCCTATAATAAATAAAATTCCCTGTCTTTTTTCCTGTTTCATATGATTCTTTCTATTCTGCAAGCAGTTTTTCTACGCTTGCAAGTTTGACGCAAAGTACAAAAATTTTAGTTGCTGTCTCAAGTTCTTCCATAGTTGGGAAGCTTGGTGCAATACGGATAACAGAATCCTCCGGGTCTTTTCCATAAGGGAAAGGTGCTCCTGCCGGTGTCATAACAACGCCTGCTTCTTTTGCTTTGGCAACAACACTCTTTGCACATCCCGGTAAAGTATTAAAGCAGATGAAGTATCCACCCTTCGGGCTAATCCAGGAACCGATTCCAAGCTCGCCTAATTCATCCTGCAATGTTCTTTCTACCATTTCAAACTTCGGACGCATAATTGCTGCCTGTTTCATCATATGTGCATTGATTCCGTCAATATTTTTGAAATAACGTACATGACGAAGCTGATTAATCTTATCATGTCCGATGGTCTGCATCGTAAACTGTTTTTCAATGAACTCAAGGTTTGCCTTAGAGGTTACAATTGCTGCGATACCGCTTCCTGGGAAGCTTACCTTTGATGTAGAGCAGAATTCATATACCATATCCGGGTTGCCGGCTTTCTCACATTCGCTGATGATGTCTAAAAGGCTGTCCTGCTCATCTTCATAGAGATGATGGATTACATAAGCATTGTCCCAGTAAATACGGAAGTCTTCTGCTGCCGGCTTTAATGCTGCCATACGGCGGACAGTTTCATCGGAATAAGTAATTCCCTGCGGATTGGAATATTTTGGTACACACCAGATTCCTTTGATGGAATCATCATTGCTTACCAGACGCTCTACCATATCCATATCCGGTCCTTCAGAAGTCATCGGTACATTTACCATTTCTACGCCAAAGAATTCTGTTACACCGAAATGACGGTCATAACCCGGTACCGGACATAAGAATTTTACTTTATCCAGTTTGCACCATGGTGTACTTCCCATGACACCGTGGGTAAAGGAACGGGATACGGTATCGTACATAATATTTAAGCTGGAATTACCGTATACAAAGACATGGTCAGGTGTGCTTCCTACCATATCTGCAATTAATTTTCTTGCTTCCGGAATTCCTTTTAATTCTCCATAATTTCTACAGTCTGTACCATCTTCTGCAATTAATTCACTGCTGCTGTTTAATACATCCAGCATCGGCATAGCAAGGTCGAGCTGGGTTGCTGCCGGCTTTCCTCTTGCCATATTTAAAGAAAGACCCATTCCCTTGTATTTTGCATACTCTTTTTCAAGACCTTCCTTTACCTTATACAATTCTTCTTTTGACATTTCCTGATAAGACTGCATCTTATTCCTTCCTCCTGTATCATTCATCATTTTCTTTTAACCAGTGAAGCCACTGGGCGATTTCTTTTTCTTTTCCATTGTCGGTCGGCTCATAAAATACCGAATCCGTCAGCCCGTCCGGAAGATACTGCTGTCTGACATAGTGATGAGGGTAATCATGGGAATAACGATAACCCAGACCATGTCCTAATTTTCCGGCGGATTTGTAATGTGCATCCTTTAAGTGATTTGGTATCGGTGCCGTTTTGGTATGTTCTACCACATCCATCGCACGATTCAGTCCCATATAGGATGCATTACTCTTTGGTGCACTTGCCACATAGGCAACTGCTTCTGCAAGAATAATCTGTGCCTCCGGCATACCGATGCGTTCTACTGCCTGTGCAGCAGAAACCGCTACATTCAATGCCATCGGGTCTGCTGTACCAACATCCTCTGCCGCGCTGATCATGATTCTTCTTGCGATGAAACGGATATCTTCTCCTGCATATAACATTCTTGCGAGGTAATAAAGGGCTGCATCCGGGTCTGTTCCACGGATACTTTTGATAAATGCAGAAATCGTATCATAATGATTATCTCCTGCCTTATCATATTTCACTACACGCTTCTGGATACATTCCTGTGCCACATCGATTGTAATATGGATAAGTCCGTCTTCGCTTCGTGGTGTGGTTAAGATTCCAAGTTCAATAGCGGTAAGGGCTGCCCTTGCATCTCCATTGGCAACATCTGCCATGAATTCCAGTGCATCCTCGTCGATGACTGCCTGATATGCACCCATTCCCTTTTCCTTATCGGTAACTGCCCGCACCAAAAGCTTCTTAATATCTTCTTTTTCCAGTGCATGCAGTTCAAAAATAATGGAACGGGATAGTAAAGCTCCATTGACTTCAAAATATGGATTTTCCGTTGTGGCACCAATCAGGATAATCGTTCCGTCTTCTACAAAAGGCAGAAGGTAGTCCTGCTGTCCTTTATTAAAACGATGAATCTCGTCGATGAAAAGAATCGTTTTCTTTCCATACATTCCCTGATTGTTCTTTGCCTGCTGCACCACTTCCTCCATGTCCTTCTTTCCTGCAGATGTAGCATTCATCTGAAGGAATTCAGCACTGGTGGTATTGGCAATCACTTTTGCCAGCGTGGTCTTTCCGGTTCCCGGCGGTCCATAGAAAAGAATAGAACTTAACTTATCTGCTTTAATGGCACGATATAACAACTTGTCCTTTCCGATAATATGTTCCTGCCCGACTACTTCGTCTAAGGTCGTGGGACGAAGTCTTGCCGCAAGGGGAGACTCTTTTTCCATATTCTGTTCCCGCATGTAATCAAATAAATCCATTTTTGCTCCTTGCATAATTTCAAAACGAATCTTGCATTTTTACTCTTATTTTTCTTCATTTTTATACTTTTTGGGTTTCAAAATGACATTTGAGCTTTAAAATAATTCATTTCATCCTAAGATACCATACCTTAATTTTTGCCTTTTGACAAGTCTATTCTGGTATTTTTTCTCGATTTTCCAGTGAAAACACACAAAAAATCCATTGAAACATTCTTTTTTCTCAAGGTAACTCAAATATCAGCTTATCTACCGTTACAAATTCATAACCCTGTGCCTGCAGCCGGTCAATAATCTCAAAGGCTGCCAGCATACTGCTGTCATAACCGTCATGTAATAAAATAATATCACCATCTTTGACATCCGTCATTACTTTATTGACGACTTTTTCCTTATTCTGCACCTCCCAGTCCCTTGGGTCTACATCCCAGAGCACCTCTATCATATTCATCTGACAGTCCAGATTCTTCTGGGTGCTTCCGAAAGGAGAACGCAAAAACTGCGGATATTCCCCGGTAATCTGATAAATGGCATCATTGGTTTTTCGAATCTGCTCACAGGCATCTTTCTTCGATAAGATGCCAAGGTTCACATGGGTATAGGAATGATTTCCTATGATATGCCCATCATCCTGAATTTTCTTTATCAAATCCGGATATGCCTCTGCTTTCTCTCCAATCACAAAAAAGGTTGCTTTGACATTGCGCTCCTTCAGCCCTTCCAGTAAATCTTTCGTACATTCCGGGCTTGGTCCATCGTCAAATGTCAATGCAACCTCTTTTATTCCACTTGTTTTCTTTGTATTCATACTCTCTGCATTTACCAGATGATTGACACGGATCCGACAGGCTCCGGCGGCAATTACCAATACCGCCAGTGCCAGATTCATCCATATCAATGCTTTTCGGATTCGACTCATTTTACACCGTTACTTTTCTGCTCTCCTGACAATATATGCAGCAACTGCATTTCTTATTATGTCAGGCTTGAACCATTTCAGGCGGTCGCCGGTTTTGCGCTGGCAGTCAGTTCTCCATCGGTAAGGTCGATAAGAATGGTATCTCCCTCTCTGACTTTATCTGCAAGAATCAATTTTGCAGCCAATGTCTCCACATATTTCTGCAGGAAACGTTTCAGTGGTCTTGCACCATATACCGGGTCATAACCTTTCTCGGTAATATAATCCTCGGCAGCCTTGGTCAGTTCCACTTTCAGTTCACGGTCTGCAAGACGTTTATTCAGATCTTCCATCAGTAACTTAATAATGTTGCCGATGTTGTCTTTGGTCAGCGGTTTGAACATAATGATTTCATCCAGACGGTTTAAAAATTCCGGTCGGAAGTTACCCTTCAGTTCTTCCATGACAGCTGCTTCCGCTTCCGGACGAATCTCGCCCTTTTCATCAATGCCCTCCAACAAATGCATAGATCCCAAGTTGGAAGTCATGATAATAATCGTATTCTTAAAGTCTACCGTACGTCCCTGGGAATCGGTAATTCGTCCGTCATCCAGTACCTGAAGCAGTACATTAAAGACATCCGGATGTGCTTTTTCCACCTCATCAAAGAGGACTACGGAATACGGTTTCCGGCGGACTGCCTCCGTCAGCTGACCGCCTTCATCATAGCCTACATATCCAGGAGGTGCTCCAATCAGACGGGAAACGGAATATTTCTCCATATACTCGCTCATATCGAGACGGACCATATTGGATTCATCATCGAAAAGGCAGCTTGCTAATGCTTTGGCAAGCTCTGTCTTACCTACACCGGTTGGTCCTAAGAACAGGAAAGAACCGATTGGCTTGCTCGGGTCTTTGATTCCGGCTTTGGAACGGATGATTGCTTCTGTTACCTTGGTAACGCCCTCGTCCTGTCCAATGACACGTTTATGCAGTTCTTCATCAAGGTGCAGTGTCTTATTTCGTTCGCTCTCAGTCAGTTTTGCTACCGGGATTCCGGTCCAGCGGGAGATAATCTTTGCGATTTCTTCTTCGCTGACACTTTCATGTACCAGTGATAAATCTTCACCTTTGACTTTTTCTTCTTCAATTTCCAACTGCTGCTGTAACTGCGGCAGCTTACCATATTTTAATTCTGCCGCTTTATTTAAATCATAGCTCTGCTCTGCCTGCTGGATTTCATTTTTCAGGCTTTCCAAATCCTCACGCAGCTTCTGGACTTTCTCTACGGATTTCTTTTCATTGTCCCACTGTGCCTTCTTATTCTGGAACTCACTCCGAAGCTCTGCTAACTCTTTCTGTAAGTCTGCCAGACGCTCCTGGCTCAGACGGTCATCCTCTTTTTTCAATGCAGTCTCTTCAATCTCTAACTGCATGACACGACGGTTCAGTTCGTCTAACTCGGTCGGCATGGAATCAAGCTCTGTCTTAATCAGTGCACAGGCTTCATCCACCAGGTCAATTGCCTTATCCGGTAAGAACCGGTCTGAGATATAACGGTTCGAAAGCACTGCTGCGGAAACCAGTGCACTGTCGGTAATCTTTACTCCATGGAATACTTCATACCTCTCCTTTAATCCACGCAGGATAGAAATAGTATCTTCTACCGTTGGTTCGTCTACCATAACCGGCTGGAATCTTCGTTCCAATGCGGCATCCTTTTCAATGTATTCCCGGTACTCATCCAATGTGGTAGCACCGATACAATGCAGTTCTCCACGGGCAAGCATTGGTTTTAAAAGCTGTCCGGCATCCATGGCTCCATCGGTTTTTCCTGCACCGACAATGGTATGCAGCTCATCGATAAAGAGGATAATCTGTCCTTCAGATTTCTTTACTTCATCCAATACTGCTTTCAGACGTTCCTCAAATTCACCACGGTATTTTGCTCCGGCTACCAATGCACCCATATCCAGTGCAAAGAGCTTCTTATCCTTTAATCCTTCCGGAACATCACCACGTACAATCCGTTGTGCCAGTCCCTCTACAACTGCGGTTTTACCTACACCGGGTTCGCCAATCAGTACCGGATTGTTTTTCGTCTTACGGGACAAAATTCGCACTACATTCCGGATTTCTGCATCACGTCCGATGACCGGATCCAGCTTCTGGTCTCTCGCCCTCTCTACCATATCATAACCATATTTATTTAAGGTATCATAAGTAGCTTCCGGATTATCGGAGGTCACACGCTGGTTGCCACGCACCGTAGACAGCGCCTGCAGGAAACGGTCTCTTGTAATACCATATTCCTTAAAAATTTCCTTTAATGCAGGGTTCGGATATTTTAACAAGGATAAAAACAGATGCTCTACGGAGACATATTCATCTCCCATCTGCTTTGCCTCATCCTCTGCACTAATCAATACCTTATTCAATGCCTGGCCGACATAAACCTGGCCGCCGGACACCTTGGTTCTTGCTTCCAGATGGCGGATTGCATTGTCTACAAAATGCTCCTTCTGGATTTCCATTTTCTCAATCAGTTTTAAAATCAGTCCATCTTCCTGCTGCAGTAATGCCACTAAAAGATGTTCCTGCTCGATTTCCTGATTGCCATATTCATATGCTAATTTTTCGCAATCCTGGATTGCTTCCATTGACTTCTGTGTAAATTTCTGAATGTTCATATCTTTCACCTCATTTCCCACTGTGCTATGAACGAATTCCTGTTATTTCTGTTTCCAAGCATAAATATAGCACGCATTATTAGCACTGTCAAGAGGTGAGTGCTAAAATTTTCAGACAATTTTTGTTAATTACTATTTTTCTTATATTTAAAAGGAATTCAGCAGTCCTTTCAGCCCTTCCTCTTTATAAACTCCCTTATAATATGCAACTTCATCTTTTATCATCTCATCAATCACCTGCATTCCAAGAAGTTCCACCGGTGCCTTATCATCTGTAAGAATATAATCGCCCTTTTCATAGGAAACGGTATCTGCCAATACCTCTGTCATCATTCCCTTTAACTCCTGATTTTCAAGCTTGGAAATGTTGTTAGAAAGATTCTTTAAAATTTCTCCATTGTCGGATGCAAACAGTTCCCGGTTTGTAGAGCCTGCCACATCCACAGTATATTCTGTTCCAAATACACTTCCTATGGTGTCGGAAAGATACTGGTTAATATTTCCTTCTTTCTGCCCACGCATGTTCATATTCACCACCATTACGCCATTTTCATTTAAATGCTCTTTTACCAGCGTAAAAAATTCAACGGAAGACATCTGAAACGGAATCGTAATATCCTGATAAGCATCTACCATAATGACATCGTATTTCTTATCGGATGCATTTAAAAATGCTCTTCCATCATAAGTCGTTACCGGCACATCCTCCGAAAGTGAAAAATACTGTCTGGAAAGCTTTGTAATCTTCTCATCAATTTCAACACCTTCCACATTCATATCTCCAAAATATTTCCGGCACTGGGTTGCATAAGTACCGGTTCCCATTCCAAGAATCAGCACATCCATGTCTGATATTTCTTTGTCTTTTAACATAAGCGGTGCCGCCATGGCATAATCATAATACATGCCGGTCAGTTCATCCTGCTTCATATACACAGACTGCACACCGAATAACACATTGGTGGATAAGGACACCTTGTCCTGATTTTCGTATACCTGAAGATAGTTATATACGGATTCCCCCTCATAGGTCAGATTATTTTCCCAGAATGCAAATGAGTCGGAATATCCAAACCCGCAGCACAGTGCAAATATCAGAATAGATGCAACTATTTTCTTCTTTCCGGTATGCGCATTGATAAAATATACGATGGATAATGCCAGTAAAATTCCCGCAAAGATAAGAAATGTAACGGATGTTCCTACTGCCGGAATTGTCACAAAGGTTGGGATAAAGGTTCCAATGATGCTTCCGATGGTGTTAAATGCCCCTAAGGTACCTACTGTCTTTCCGTTGTCATCTAAATTATCAACAGAATATTTTACCAGGGATGGTGTTACCGTTCCCAACAGAAACAGCGGAAATACGAAAATTACCATGCAGGCTGCAAAAGCTGCAATAATCAGGAAATTATTATTTACCGCAAAGATTAAAAGGGCTGATATTCCTATGATAATATATTTTCCCACTACCGGAATTAATGCAATCCAGATTGCGGCAATGATAATTCTTCCATACAGTTTATCCGGGTTCGGTGATTTGTCTGCCGTCCTTCCGCCATAAATATTTCCCAATGCCATGGCAATCATAATGGTTCCGATAATGATTGTCCAGACTATCTGGGAAGAACTAAAATATGGTGCAAGTAATCTGCTTGCGCCTAACTCTACTGCCATCACTGACATTCCTGCAAAAAATTCCGTCAAATACAAAAATAACTTTTTCATATACACCTCTTTTATTTTCCTTCAATATCAATCATAAGATACTCCGACTTACATCCCGTTTTAAACTTAATCGCCCAGTCGGAAATTCCTGATGTTACAATAAAATTCGTATTTTCTCTCTGCTCATATCCATAGACACGGTCATCCGGTGTCATTTTCGTAAGATTCTCAATGGTCATCAGCGGGAATAGCTGTCCACCGTGGGTATGTCCGGAAAGAACCAGATCCACATTGACATTCTGCTGCGCTGCATAATCCTGTGGCTGATGGTCTAATACAATGGAGAATTTATCCGGATCAAGGTTTGCCGTCAGTTCTTCCATTGTGGCTCTTTTTTTCTGCATATTCTTCGGATTTATCCTGTCTTCCTATTATATAGAATTTATCCGCAATCAGTTCTACCTCATCCTGCAGAACATGTACCTGATTTTTTTCTAATTCCACTATCAAATCATTTCCATCATAGCCCCGGTATTCCGGCGGATAATATCCTTTATCATGATTTCCAAAGACATAATATACACCATAAGTCGTATCAAGCTCTCCTAATGCTTTGCAGCAGGCTATCATATCTTCTTTTGTCGTATCATCATCCACAAAGTCTCCCACAATCAGAACCACATCCGGGTGCTGCTCCTCTATGGTTTTCATATGCTCGGCAAAGCCTTCCCCATGAAAAGTTGTCCCTACATGGGAATCTGCAAATACTGCCACCCGAAGGCTTCCTACTTCCTTATCCGTCTGAATCTGATAGTCCGTCTCCCATACATGATGTGCCAGATACCAGCCGCTTCCAAGATATCCTATGGTAAATACAAGTGCCACAGCTCCGGCATAATATCTTTTCAAAGATTTCTTCCGGCGTTTTTTTATCAGTGCAAAAATTCCGTCACTGATAAGCCAGAATATAATCAGATGCAGAATGCATACTATAGCATTCATCGAACCCCACGCTACCCAGAGTATTACGGTGATTCCACATACCAAAACCGCACTAATTAGGATGCGCAGCCACTTTTTTCCTTTTGTTATTTTATTCAGGAAACCAAATTTTCCAATCCGGTTTATCAGATAGATGATTCCTGCAAACGCACTGAAAAACAGTACTATCATTAGTATTGCCCACATCTTTTAAATCCTCATTCCATCCTTTTTATTCATTATCTGTTTATCCGTCTATCATTCATCTACTCATTTATCTGTTTAATCAATTTTATCAGCTCATCTACGTCTTCCATTGTCGTTGCCCAGCTGGTTGCAAAACGAATTACCGTATGCGTCTCATCCTTTTTCTCCCAGAAGCTGAATTCTACTTTTTGTGCAAGCTTTTCCATAAATGCATTGTCTAACACGCAAAAGACCTGATTGGTGGGAGCATCCAGATAAAGTTCAATTCCATTTTCCTTTAAGCCTTCCCGAATCTTATCTGCCGCTGCAATTGCCGGCTCTCCGATATGCTCATACAAATCATTTTCAAATAAGACATCAAACTGGATGCCAAGTATCCGTCCCTTAGCAAGCAGTGCTCCATGCTGTTTTATAATGGTAAAGAAATGCGGAATAAGTCCTGGCTTCGGAAATACCACTGCCTCTCCAAACAATGCACCGCATTTTGTTCCTCCGATATAAAAGGCATCGCAGCATGCTGCAATATCTTCTAATGTCACATCATTCGCCGGGCATGCCAGTGCATAAGCCAGTCTTGCTCCATCTAAATAAAGTGGAATACCATTGCTGCGGCATACTTTACTTAATGCTTCTAATTCCTGCCGGTTATATAAGGTTCCATATTCTGTCGGCTGGGAAATGTATACCATTCCCGGCATCACCATATGAGCACGGTTGCCATCCTCTTTAAATGTATTTAAGACTTCTTCCACCTTTTCTGCGCTGATTTTTCCGTCTGTCTGTGGAATCGTCAACACTTTATGTCCACCCGCTTCAATAGCTCCTGCCTCATGGGAACTGACATGTCCGGTCTCTGCCGCAATCACTCCCTGATAGGATGCTAACAGGGCACCAATTACCGTGGCATTGGTCTGCGTTCCTCCCACCAGAAAATGCACCTCTGCCTCCGGTGCATTGCAGGCCTTCCGAATCTTTTCCCTTGCAGTTTCCGAATATTCATCCAGTCCGTATCCGGCACTTTTTATCAGATTTGTCTCCGCTAACTTCTTGAGAATTGCCGGATGTGCTCCTTCCATATAATCACTTGCAAAAGCTAACTGTGCTGCCATTTTTCTTTTCCTCTCTCTATTCTATATTGACATAAATTCTTCTTCTATGATTTTTCCTACTTCCTCCGGTTTGATTTCCACAATCTCTGCTATCTGTTCTAAGGTATAGCCCTTCCTGTGCATATTGGTAATTACTTTTTTATTTGTTTCTCTTAATGTCTTTTCTGCTGCTCTTTCTTCTATTCCTTCACTCAGATTACACATCAGGTTCACTTCCTCTCTCAAACCCTTCACAAAGTATGCTCTATTGAATATCAATCCAATTTCATTATACGGTTCCATCCTATCAGACGCAAATAAATTTTTCATAAAGAACTCCCGAAACATCGTTTTTCCGATGCTCCGGGAGTCTGCTATCTTTTCTTCTATCATATATTGTCTAAGTTTCTGATTACATCAGTTTACGGAATAAAGCTTT
>ERZ772820.2232-NODE-2232-length-13950-cov-3.197337_pt1 | contig 13950 bp, 9 predicted proteins | sample MGYA00511377_ERZ772820 | MGnify/ENA primary metagenome ERZ772820 (study PRJEB29015, sample SAMEA2737684) | human gut metagenome | biome: human gut; feature: human-associated habitat; material: faeces | place: China | collected 2012 ...
GCAAAGCAGAAGATAGCGCATCGCCTCGCACATGGTGCGGCAGTAATTGCCGTCATTCTCCTTCAGCTTTTCCGCAATAGCCGAGAGGGCGCCAACCACCTGTTCGCCCAGATACCCCTCCAGCTCCTTGCGGGAATTGGTGTATTGATAGGGAAGCAATACGCCGGTCCACCAGTAAACGAACTTCTCATGATCCACATCGTAGATACCGTTTGGCAGGCCGGACCGATCAATGCAATAGTCCACAAAGAAATCCAGCGTCTTCAGAGCGCGGCTTCTGTATTCCTCCCCGCAGCCATCCTCGGCTGCTGAAAGCATTGCAAAGCAGTTTAACGTCTGCGCACCGGAAAAGCCATACTCCAGCAAATGATGCGTTCCGTAGCGCTGCCGGGGAGAAAAGTGGATAAAGAATCCAGCGGGATTCCCCGTGTGGTCAGGGAATTCACGGAAGCTGTTGAAAATCATTTCACGCCGTTCTCTGCGCGCCTCCTCCAAGGTAAAGGGCAATGGAACGCGATCGTTCAAAAGTCGGTCCATCTGCCAGGACGTTACCTGCCACGAGGCGTCAGTCAGCGTATCCGCGCCGCCAAAAAGCAGGGAATAAGAAACCGCAAACGATTCTCCTTCCTTCATTTCCCGGTAGGCAGACCAGCCGGAGCCGTCTATATTGAGGCAGAAGGAATTTCGCTCACAAAAGGGATAATCCACGTGCAGCGATACGCCGTTTCCACGGTGCATGGAGGGCGCAAAACCCATGGAGCCAATATCCGTGTCGTGAACAAAATGTCTTGCCTGAATTTGTTCCCGCGTAATGCTGCAATCCCTCACAGGCTTATCGTTGCGCAGAAGCGCCAGAAAGGCCTTGCCGGCGGGGAGATAGCAGAGTACAGACAGCCCGGGATTTCGATCGTCCTTATAATCCTGCTGGAAGGTCTCCTGATAATCCTCCACCCCGTCGTCATCCGTATCGTTGCGACCGTAGAAGGCGCCGGGAATCACGAAACGGTAATCGTCAAAGGAAACGGCATTTCTTTCAACGCAGTCAAAATCCGTAGAGACCCGTATCTGAGCCGGCCGACGGCAGCGAATGACGGAAAAACGTCGTTCCACGGTCACGCAGTTTTCTTCCACTCGCCACAGGTCGCATAGTTCATATTCGTTGCCATTTCGTGCATGAATCAGGGCGTTGGCGAGACAGGTTCCGTCTTTCTGCTCTTCTACCTGATCATAGCGCACTCTGTCCGTGCTGCCGTTCAAATGAGAAACCCATACGGGAAAATCCAGAAAAACCTCCAGGCCGGATGGCTTCAAAAGACGGACGCTGTGTTTTTCCTGCCGAACCGGAAAGGTCAGTTCAAGCTCCATAAGAATCCCTCTCCTTTATTCCTTTACAGCGCCGTTGGTCAATCCTGAAATAATATACCGTTGGAAGAAAAGCAGGAACAGCATCGGAATCACCGTAGCCACGACCCCAGCCGTCATCATCATGCCATAGTCAATGCCGAACTTTGTACCAAATTCCGACACCGCCACGGTGATCACCTTGCTGCTGTCTGATTGAGTAAAAACCAAAGCGTACATAAACTCGTCCCAGCAGAGCAGGAAGGAAAGCGCCCCGACCGCTACGAAGCCCGGAAGCGCATTCGGCAGCGCGATGCGCACGTAAGCACCCAGCCAGCTGCATCCGTCAATCCGGGCGGCGTTCTCCAGATCCCGCGGAATGGAGCGGAAAAAGTTGCTCATGACCCAAATCACATAAACCAGAACAAAGTTGACATTGACCAGGATCAAGGAAGACAGATGATCCAGCATCCCCATTTTGCTGACCGCCACATAATAGGGAATCAGCAGTGCAATGGGCGGGAGCAGCTGGAAAAACAGCGCCGTAAACTGGAACGTTTTACTGCCGCGGAACTGAAGACGGGCAAAAGCATAGCTGGCCGACGCTCCCATCGCAATGCTGATCACCGTCGTCAATACCGCCAGAATCACGCTGTTTACCAGAGCGCGGCGAAATACAGCGGACTGGGCTGCAGCGTTGCGGTTAACGCCTTCAATTTGTTGACCGAACAGCACCATTTTATACCGGTCTACCGTAAAGTTGTCCGGCAGGATCCGTTCGCTCTGCACCATTTGATTGCTGGGCGTTATGCTGGAAATCACCATCCATGCAATGGGAGCGAGACTCCAGATCACCAGCAGCACTGCGGCAAAATAGATAAAAATGCGGAAGGCTCTTTTTTTCAGCATTTTGTTTCCTCCTTTAATCGTCTGTGCGCAGCAGCCGCTTATACAGTGCCGTAAAGGCCAGCATAATCACCAAAATGATCAGAGAAATGGCAGCGCCCTTGCCGTAATTCAAATACTTGTAAATTTCGTAGTAGGTAAAAAAGCTGATGGTCATGGTGCCGTTGTTGGGTCCGCCCTTGGTCATCGTATAGATGACGTCAAACACCTTGAAGGCCTGAATGGTACGCAGCACCAGCACTACCAGAATCATGGGCTTCATCCCGGGAAGATAGACATGAAAGAAACGCTTGAACGCTCCTGCGCCATCTACGCGAGCCGCTTCCACCAGCGTCTGAGATACTGTTTGCAGAGCAGCGAGCAGCATCAGAAAGACCAGCGGAAGCATCCGCCACGTGTCCACCAGCACTACCATGTTCAAGGCCAGCTTCGGGTCGTTCAGCCAAAGAATGTCCTGCTGAATGATCCCCATAGCCATCAAAATCTTATTAAGTACGCCATAATTGGCGTTCAAAATCCATTTCCACAGGTTGGCGTTGACCACCGTTGGCACCGCCCATGGGAGCATAGCCAGGGTTCGCACCAACCAACGTCCCCTGAACTCCTGATTCAGCAGCATGGCGATCATGGAGCCAATCACCAGCTGAAGCAGTACAGAAACCACCGTAAAATACAGGGTGATCCCTAGTGACGACCAAAAAGAACTGTCCTTTAGGACCTCGGCATAATTATCCAAACCCATATAGGACCAGGTGAGCAAAGCAGGCTGCACCTTACCCAGACTGAATACAATTACACAAACGACGGGAACGATGCCCAAGGCGAAGATCAATAAAAAAGCCGGTGCAACCAGCACCATCGCCGTTTGTCCTTCGGAAAGAGATCTGCGTGTATGCATAAGCTACCTCCCGTTACACACGATTTGAGCAGAGAAGCGGCGTCCGCCCCCGGCCGGAAAAACCGGCTGCGGACGCCGCGCAGGGAAACCGGATCAGAATAACGGCTGAATCTCCTCGAAAGCAGTATCCAGAGCGGTCTTGGCGTCCGTTTCGCCGATCAGCACGGAGCTGATCGCCTGCTGAAGGATATTGCTCCACTCGCTGTAGCGGGCGACAGCGGGCCGCGACTTGGCATATGCAAACTGGGGATAGAACATTGCCAGATACTCATATTTTTCCTGAATGGCAGGATCCTCAAACAGGCTGTTCAGACAGGGCATGGTGCTGCAGTTTTCAAGGCCGTTGAGCTGCACGTCATAGCTCAGGCAGAGTTCCAGGAACTTCCATGCATATTCGGGGTATTTGGTGCAGCTCAGCACACCCAGGCCGCCGCCGCCCGTTACGCTGCCGCTGACGACATTTTCCGTGCCGGGGATCAGGCAAACGCCAACATTGCCAGCAATCTGAGACTGGGAGGGATCGTTCGACAGGGCCCACGCGAAGGACCAGTTCATCACAAAGGGAGTATCGCCCGCAATGAAGGGATCCAGCGCGTCACGATCCGTATAGGTGGTGGAAGCCGGATCCGCCCAGCCATCTTCGATGGACTGACGCATAAAGTTCAGCGCGTTAACGCCGGCCTCGCTGTTGAAGGTCATTTTGCCTTCCTCATCCGTCCATGCGCCGCCAAAAGCGGACAGCATCGTGGTCATGTCGCACAGGAGGCCCTCAGCCTGCACGCCGGCCCAGGCGATACCATATTTGCAGATCCCCTTCTGCTGCAGATCGATGGACATGGCCTTCAGCTCATCCCAGGTAGTGGGAGGCGCGTCGTAGCCGCCGTCCGCCAGCATTTTTTTGTTATAGAACATCCACTTGCCGTTGTTGGCGAAGGGGACGCCATAAGTGCTGCCCTGGAACTTCAGCTGATCGATGGTGGCGGGGATCACGTCCGCGATGCTCTCCGGCGTGATGTACTCATCCAGCGGCAGCAGAATGCCCATAGCCGCAAACTCGGCAGGCCAAACCACATCCACATAAGCGATGTCGGCAACGCCGCCCGCAACGGAGGTGGACACCTTGGTCTTGGTATCGTCGTAGTTCTGGCTGACCAGATTGATCTTCACGCCGGTCTGCTCCTCAAAAAGAGCGCCCGCGTACTCAAAATAGGCAACATCATCAGTGGTACAGATCACAGTCAGGGACTCAGGCTTGTTTTCCTCGCCATACGCACTGCCCATTCCCAGCAGCAAAAGGCAGACAAGAAGCAGACACAGGAAACGATTTTTTCTCATGGGACAACCTCCTTTATTTTTTAAGGGGATGCGACCCCTTAAAATTCGGTACACAAAATAGACGAAAAACAAGTCTTCGCTCTTCCAACCGGTTTGCCTTCAACCGGTGGAGGCTTTTGCAACCGTTGTTTTGTATGGCTGAATTATACAAAGACATTCTTCGGGATTCCATGTTGTCAAAAGGATGTTACATGGAAAAAACGTGCTTTTCGAATTATTTTATCCATCCCCTTGCGTTCTTTTCAAAAACGGTTATACTGGAAGAGAACATTTACTCACCGAAGAGAAAGAGGCTATGCCATGCAGGACGATCGGGTTTACAGCCACTCCTTTTTTTCACCGAATCAGTCTTCTATTTACGCGCTGTATGTGGAAGAGACCGGCATTCAGCGCTGCTTCGCCGGGCAGCAATGGGGGCCGGAATCGCGGGAATATTTTATCCTTTTACAGGTTCTTTCCGGAAAGGGAAGGATCCAAATTGGCCAGAAAACTTATCCAGCCGTCCCAAACGACGTATTTCTTTTTTACCCCGGAGACCACGTCTGCTATTATTCCGATCAGAGCGCTCCGCTGGAGTATACCTGGGTCGGATTCAAGGGCGGCGACGCGCAAATGCTGCTGGCTCAGACCGAATTTTCACACCTGAAGCCGATGCTCCATTTTCCGGGGGACGTTCCCTTTTCAAATGATCTGCAGGAGCTGTACACCTATCACGGCTCTCGTGCGGTGGACTCTGTACGTATGATCGCCTGCCTGTATCGTTTTTTCGGAGATCTGCTTGAGGGAGCGCAAAAGAATAAAATCAAAACGGATTCTACTCAAGTGGTTTTGGAAACCGCCATTGACTATATTACCCAAAACTACGCTCAGCCGCTTACGCTGCAGGAATTAGCCGATGCAGTCTGCGTCAGTCCAAGCTGGCTATACCGCAGCTTTATCCGTTATCTGCACATTTCCCCCATGCGTTATTTAAGCGAGTATCGGATCGAACAGTCTGTGATCCTTTTGCGTGACCCATCCAACAGCATCAGCTCTGTCGCTTATGCAACAGGCTTCCGGGATCCCTTTTACTTTTCGAAGGTGTTCAAATCGATGAAAAACTGTTCCCCTACCGCCTACCGCGATCAAAACCGGAAGCCGGAAGACGATTGACCTTCTCAACCACTGTCCTCACGTCAAGGCATCGCTGCGTTTTTCTAGCCCGCCAAAGGGAATCAGCGCGAACAAAAACCGTCCCTGCGGGCCCGCTCCATGCCCGGTGGGGACGATTTGCGTTTTGGAGATCTTTTTTCGGCGCGTTCTGTTTTTTGAGGAAAGGAAGCGGATGTATGCGTTTGTCACCTTGCGCGTCCCTGCCGAAACGCCTATAATCATGCTGAGCGATACTTCGAAGCGAGGTTATACTATGATACGGCGTTGCACCGGCGCTCTGACCGCCCGTCTGAACGGAATGCTGACCACGGAGCTTTTTTCCTTCGGCGAGCTGGCGAAAATGTTCGGCACTTTGCTGTTGGATCAGTTTTTCATCTGCTTTATCAGCGTGCTTTCAACGGCGATGGTCGCAAGCACCGGCGAAGCCGCCATGGCGGCGGCCAGTATGGTGGGGACGATCAACGCATTGGTCACACTGGTGTTTCTGTCCGTAGCCACGGGCGGCGCTATCGTGATCGCCCGGGCCAAAGGCAGCGGCGATCTGCACGAAATGCGCTGTGCCATCGGGGAGACCGTGGGACTCAGTTTTGCGCTGGGTCTTGGTGTGGCGGCGCTGCTGTTCACGCTTTCCCCCTTGTTGGTGGACTGGCTTTATCCCAATGTGGAGCCGCTATTGCGCAGTTACTCCATCGAGTATATGCGTCTGATGTGCATTTCCTTTATTCCCTTTTCCGTGTTCAACGCCATTTTCAACGCCTACCGTGCCATCGGCGACACCCGCTCCAGTCTGGCGCTGACGGTGATCATCAACGGGCTTCATCTGGTTTTCTGCCTGCTTTTTATCAACGTTCTGAAAATGGGTATTACCGGTGCGGGGCTAAGCTATATCGTCGTGCGTGTCGTGGGCATGGCGGCGGCACTGTATTGGCTGCTTTTCTTTCACAACCCCTGCGGCGTGCGGGTCGGACATTTCTTTCGCTTTTCCAGGCGGGTCTCCCGGGAGATCGTCCATCTGGGGGTGCCCATTGCCATGGAATCGGCCCTGATGCAGGGCGGAATGCTGCTGGTGCAGATCTATCTGGCGCGGCTTTCCACCATGGAGATCGCCGCCCACGCGGTGTCCAACTCCTTTCTGAACCTGTATTACATTCCAGGGCAGACGCTGGTCACGCTGGCCAGCACGGTTTGCGGGCAATGTATCGGCGCTTCCCAGCCGGAGCTGGCGCGTCAGTACTGCCGCCGCCTGATCTCCATCGGCCGGGTGCTGCTGGTGCTGACGGTCGTGGTTCTTTATCCGTTAAGTCCGCTGCTGCTGAAACTGTACAGCGCCACTGAGGCTTCTGCGCCGATCATTTACCGTTCCTTTACGATTGCAGCTGTTTGTATGCCGTTTTTCTGGTGCGACAGCTATGTCATACCCATGACGCTGCGCTCCGCCGGAGACGCTGCCTTCACCAGCACGGTGTCAGTGACGACGCTGCTTTTGTGCCGCTGCGCGCTGGGCTATATGCTGACGATCGTCTGCGGGCTGGGTGTCCCCGGCGTGTGGATCTCGCTGGCGGTGGAATGGCTGCTGCGGGCGCTGGTGCTCCGGCACCGGCTGAACGGGAACCGATGGCTCAAAACCGTATCTGCCGTCTGACGGCTTTTCAGGAGGAACAGCATGATCTCTTTGAACAAAGTCAACGCAAGCAACGTATGGAAACTATTGGAACTGCAGGTTTTGCCTGAGCAGGAGGATTTCGTAGCCACCAACACGGAAAGCATCGTGGAAGCCTATACGACCCTTGCGGCGGGAGGAACGGCGCTTCCCTTTGGCGTTTATGCCGACGGTCAGCCTGTCGGCTTCGTCATGTTTGGTTACGGCCCCATTCCCGGAGATGAGGACGAACCTCCTGTAGCGGCAGGAAACTATTGCCTGTGGCGTTTCATGATCGACCGAAATTTTCAGGGACGCGGTTATGGCAAAGCCGCATTGGAAGCGGCGCTGCGCTATCTGGCTGGCCTTCCCTGCGGGCCTGCCGAGTACATCTGGCTGTCCTATGAGCCGGAAAATCAGCGGGCGCGGGCCATGTACCGCTCCATGGGTTTTGTGGAAAACGGACAGAGGTGCGATGATGAGATCGTAGCGGTTCTGCCGGTCAAAGAGGCTCAAAGCCGTTTCGGGACACTGAAGGTATAAAATCAAAAAGCGAACCGTCTGGTGCGGTTCGCCTTTTCATTTAATATTCCCTTGCGTGGCTCAGCGTATTCTGTCCCTGCAGGGGCATCCGCTGGTTCATGCTTTGCAAGGCTTCGGTAAGCGGGTCTTCCTTCATAGCGCTCAGCCTGCTGACGCTGACTTCATACGCCACCTTATTCAGGATCGTGCCGTCCGGCAGCTGTTTTTGATAATTGCGGCTCTGAAAGCGGCCTACCAGCTGCACTTTGTCGCCAATCTTCAGGTTGGCCGCATACCGGGCCGTGCGTCCCCACGTGATGCAGGGGATATAATCGCTCTTGCCATAGGAACGATTCACTGCCAGCATCAGGTCGGCAATTTCCCGTCCAAAGGGCGTGGTGCGGTAGCTGGGAGCCTTGCACAATGCGCCGGTCAGCTGGACGCGGTTAGGATTTTCTTCATCTTCCTCCGGCAGAAGCCGCTGGGCAAAGGCAGTGATCAGCAGCCTCCCGGAGCCCTCCACCACCTTGTTATAGCTGCGAAGCTGGCCGTCCAGACACAGGATGCTCCCGGCGGCAATGGGTTCGTCGATCAGCAGACGTTCGCTCAGCGTAATGGGCAGAAAGTCCTCCGCGCCGCTGAGCCGTGGCACCCGAAGTGTCGTAACGAAAAACTGTTCCCCGAAAAGTTCATGACCGAATTGCAATGGCTGGCATACGTGTCCCCGTAGATGGATGCTGTTTCCCGTTTCTTCCATGTTTCTCACCTCATGTTTGTTGTGGTTCTTGTGTTGGTTGCGTAGTTTGAACAGGATGCTGCTTTCCCTGCACGTCGATGGTGTAATCGCCGTCCAGGACGATCTGTCCTACTGGAATAATGGTGAATCCCAGCCCCTGATAATGCTGGATGACCGTCGGAAGCGCGTTGACAATATCGTTGGAGTCGTTGTGAAACAGAACGATGTCGCCGTTTTCCACCTTGTAGGTACAGCGCTTGATGATGTCCTGCGTTCCTCGATCTTTCCAGTCCAGCGAATCGATGCTCCACTGCACGGCCTCATAGCCTTCCGCCCGGGCCACCTGGATCACCCGGTCGTTGTAGTCCCCATACGGCGGCCGGAAAAGCGTGGGACGAACCCCTGTCAGTTTTTCCACTTTGTCCGACATCATGCGCAGTTCTTCCCGGATACCTTCTTCCCCCAGCTTGCTCATCTGGGGATGGGTATTGGAGTGGTTGCCGATCTCGTGACCCCGGGCGAAAATCTCCTTCACCATGTCAGGATATTTATCCACCCAGCCTCCTACCAAAAAGAAGGTCGTTTTCACCCCATACTGATCCAGAATATCCAGAATAGGGATTGTCTTATCCGCGCCCCATGACGCGTCGAAGCTGATGGAGACGACCTTGTCGTCCCGTTCCACGGAGTAGACCGGCAGTTCCCGTTTCTGTGCCACCACGGTGGTGGCAGGCTGATTCAGGCCCGCCGTATAGGCAGTGCACACGGCCGCCAGGCACAGCCCCAGCCCCAACTTCGTCCAGAGCCGTTTTCGCCCCCTGAAAAGCCGACGCACGGGGCTTGCCCGGCTCCGAGCCGGGTTTTCCGGCGCTTCCAGCGGCCGCCCCTTCGGAATCAGTTTCAGGGGCTTATTGCTCATCCGCTATCGCCCTCCTTCCGCGTTTTCAATCGCAGTCGATTCATATGTATGCTTGAAAAAACGGGCGTATGCAGACCGTCGCCCCGATCCGTCAAAAGCTGTTCTTTCTCCCGAAAGGAAGGGAAAAAATTCGGTTTTCAGCAAGAATAAGAAAGCAAGCGACAGAAAGCGGATTAAAGCGCTGCCTTTTGCGGCTGTATACCCTCCGTTTCCTTTGGAGAAAATGGCTGTAGAATTCCCTTATCCAAAGCCTTCAGGAGGTTAGAGCCATGTCCGAAGAAACCTATTGGCAGCAGGGAGACCAACGCGCCTACTCGCCTCTGCGGGGCAGGCGTACTGCCGACGCGGTAGTAGTCGGCGGCGGCCTGACCGGGCTGACGGTCGCCCTGTGGCTGTGCCGTGCCGGTCTGCGGGTGGTTCTGTTGGAGGCGAACGCGCTGGGTTCCGGCTCCACGGCCATCCCCCGCCCGGTCGAACAATCGCGCCACGGCCTGTTGTCTGGGAAGGGTCAGTCTGTTGGGCGGCGTTTCGCTGGCAAGGCTGGAAAAACGCTTCGGGCAGGAATGGGCCAGCGCTTACGGAAGCTTTCAGCAGAATGCCTTTCACACTTTGCAAGAGCTCAGCCGGGAGAAAACAGCCTCATGGGATTGGCAGACGTTGGACGACCGGCTTCTGGCCGGAGAACATCCATGCGCGGAGAAGGACGCATTTCGCAAAGCGGGCATTTCTGTCGAAATAGAAACGTCCTTTTCGTCTCGCTTTGCGGAGAAGGAATGTCTGCTGCTTCGAAACATGGCGGCGCTGCATCCGCTGCGGTATCTGCGTTTTCTGGCCCGTCAGGGAGAAAAACACGGATTATGCATCTTTGAGCATTCCCGGGTCGTTGCGCTGGAAACCAATCTTGCTTCCACGGAGCGGGGCAGCGTACAAGCCCCCTATATCGTTGTCGCTACAGGCTACCCTATTGTGAACACGCCCGGCTGGTATTTTCTTCGAACGATCCAGCGAAAGGGCTGTCTGATTCCTTTGGAGGGAGCCCTGTCCCATGAGGGGATGCTGACCGATTCAGATGGCTGTTTTGCTTTGCGGCCGGTTCGAAACGGAACGTTGGCACAGCTGACGCTCCAGCGAGTGGGAGAATTTTCCCGTCAGCCGCCCCTTGAACAGTTCCGTCAGCAGACTGCGTCCTATCTGGAAAACCGGCCCTCCGGACAAATCTTTGTCAGTACGGAAGTTTATTCTGCCGACGGTCTGCCCTACATCGGGCCCTATGGCCGCCGAACGCCCAATCTCTTTGTGGCCGCAGCCTACGGCGGACAGGGGATATTGGGCAGCATCACGGCGGCGCAGGTCATCAGCGCCCGCATTTTGGGGCTGCGCTGCGAGGGAGACTTTATTTTTTCCGGGCAGCGGAGAGCGTCGGCTTCGCGCATGAACGAGCTGAAAACCTGTTTTTCTATCGGCGCGCATTATGCAAGCGGGTCATTTCGTACCCGTGCTCCGCGCTGCCCGCACATGGGATGCAGAATGAAGTTCAACCCATCGACGCGGCTATGGGAATGTCCCTGCCATGGATCGCGCTTCGACGGGATCGGCCATTGGCGAAACGGCCCCGCAGTACATGACGCAATCATACGGAGAAAGTAGGAGCAACCGGTTTCATCTCCAATGTGAAACACAACTTTCAGCCAAAACACGTTTTAATCACGGCCAGCACGGGTTCAAAACCCTGCCGGCTTTTTTTGTCTTTGACCGCTGTTAGGAGCGCCGCAGAAGCGCCGTTAAAGGCGGGTGTAACAGTTGAGGCGTTAGGGTAGGAATTTGGGGAGAAATATGATATAATGGACGCGCACGCCCTTTGAATGGGCTGCTTTGTGAATCGTAAAGGAACGAAAGGAGGCCCTGCGTATGCAGTATAACACCGCGGGACAGCCCAAAAGCCGCCCCACGCGGGATTATGCTCCGAAAAAGCACAAAAATAAAAAGCTGGCGAATCTGCCGCTGCTGCTGCTCTTCGTGGCGCTGCTGGCGCTGATGTATGTACTCTTTCCCAAGGAGGCGGGCCGTCATGTGGGGCACTCCCAATATGAAGGGCTGGTCATCAGCGAGGTCATGAGCGCCAACAATTCCGCCGTGCCGGATGAAAACGGCAACTTCCCGGACTGGCTGGAGATCTACAACGGCTCTGACCACGACATCGACATGGAAGGCGTGATGATCTCCCACCGCAGCGACCGTATTTCCTTCCCCTTCCCCGCCTATACGCTGAAGGCGGGCGAGCGGGTGATCGTATATGCGTCCAACAGCTGGCAAAAGGATGATCCCACCAAGCCCTTCCATGGAAAATTCAAAATTTCGTCGGCTGGCGCACATTTGGCCCTATACGACCCGGATATGTACCTGATCGATGAGATCACCGTGCCCACCATGACGCCGGACACCAGCTATATTCTGGCTTCGATCGATGAGGACGGCACCCGTCATTATGAAGTGACGGATTATTACAGCCCCGGGTATGAGAACACCGAAGAGGGCTTTTTGGCCTACCGTTCCGCCAACGCCATGGCGGCGGGTTCGCTGGTCATCAACGAAGTCTGCCCCGATCCCAAGGTGGGCATCCCTGACGAGGACGGCGACATGTCCGACTGGCTGGAATTGAAGAACAATACTGACCAGACCATTCGTCTGAGCGGCTATTATCTAAGCGACAAGGAAAATAAGCCCATGAAGTGGTGCTTTCCCGAAGGCGCTTCCATTCCTGCGGGCGGATATTATCTGGTCTACTGCAGCGGCAAGGATAAAATGCAGCAGAATGGCATTCCCCACACCAATTTCCGCATCAGCGCCGAACGGGAAACGCTGGTCCTCAGCGACGCAGGCGGCCATTTGCTGGATCGCGTCACCATCGAGAACGTGCCGGTGGACTACTCCGTCGGCCGTGATTCCAGCGGCAATCTGGTTCAGTTTGTCCTGACCACGCCTGGCCAGAGCAATGACGCCAACGGTCAGGCCAAGGCGGATGAGCTGATCCGTGCCTACAATCCAACGGGGGTCATCATCAGCGAGGTGCTGGCCTCCAACGACTCTGTCGCCCTGGGTGCTTCCGGGGCGACGGTGGATTATATCGAGCTGTACAACGCCAGCGGTTCCACCGTCGATCTGTCCAGCTACGGCCTGAGCGACTCTCTGAAGCGCCCCCGGCGCTGGCAGTTTCCGCAGGGAACAACGCTCGGTCCCGGTGAATATCTGGTCGTCTACTGCGACGGCAAAAGTACTCTGACTTCCAATACTGAATACCACACCAATTTCAAAATCAAACGGGCAGGCGGCGAAACCGTCTCCTTCTGCGACCCCACCGGCAAGGTGCTGGATCGTATTCCCCTTAGTCTGATCCCCACCGACCACAGCTACGGCCGCACGTCCGGCTACGGCGGCTTCTATTATTATGACTCTCCCACCCCCGGCGAGCCCAACGGAACGGGCTACTATGGCTACGCAAGCAATCCGTCGTTCTCCGAACGCGGCGGCGAATATAAAGGCACCCTGACCCTGACCATTTCCGTGCCCAGCAGCACCGTGGTCTACTACACCACGGACGGTTCCATCCCAACGGAGGAAAACGCTACCCGCTACAACGAGGGCGACGCCTTTGAGATCAACAGCACCGTGGTGCTGCGGGCGCGTGCATTCGACCCCACCGGGCTTTTGCAGCCCAGTGAGGTCATCACCAGCACTTATCTTATGAACCTGTACCACGCCTTCCCCATCGTCAGTCTGGTGGCCGACCCAGACGTTCTGTGGAACTCGGATCACGGTATGCTGACCATCGGCGACAACGTGGACAAATCGAATGGCATCCCCTTCAAGAACACCGTCTACCGCGCCGTAAAAGAGCAGCTGGGCGCACAGCCCGGCCACGTGGAGTATTACGACAAGGAGAACAACCAGCTGCTGAATCAGGACATGGAGTTTAAGCTGCAGGGGCAGTACAGTCTGGACATGCCGCAGAAATCCTTCAAGTTCCGCTCCAAGTCCAAATACGGCGAAAAGTATTTCAACGCGAAGCTGTTCCCGGATCGGGAATACACCCAGTACAAGGGCTTCGTGCTGCGGAACTCCGGTAACGACTCCGTCTGGACGCGGCTGAACGACGGTCTGCAAAGCCGCTTGATCGACCGTTTCAACGAGCAGACGGACAATCCCTCCACAGTCATTCATCAGGCGTGGAACCCGGTAGTGGTCTACCTGAACGGCGCGTACTGGGGCCATTACAACATGCGCGAACGCGTCGACCGCTTCTTCGTTGCCCAGCACGAAGGACTATCGCTGGACGAAGCCGACCAGATGGATATTCTGGAGAGCAGTGGTACCCGTTCCAGCCAGATTTTCTACGGCAGCAACAAAGAATACAAGGCGCTGGTGGAGCGTGTGGAGAAATCCTCTCCCGGCACCAACCCGGACGATCTGCAGTACATTTTGGACAATGTAGACGTGGACAACTA
>ERZ772820.2258-NODE-2258-length-13801-cov-6.600829_pt1 | contig 13801 bp, 9 predicted proteins | sample MGYA00511377_ERZ772820 | MGnify/ENA primary metagenome ERZ772820 (study PRJEB29015, sample SAMEA2737684) | human gut metagenome | biome: human gut; feature: human-associated habitat; material: faeces | place: China | collected 2012 ...
GCTCTGCCTTTGGAAACTGCGAGCCTTTAAAAAGGCTCGAGCGAAACTTTTAATTTTTATCGAATGAATGTTAGTTAAATTGCTTGAAAGAAAACTGAAAGGAGGATAACTTATGATAGATATAAAATCTTTGACTCTCGAGGAATTGCAGGCAGAGCTTAAAAAAATGGGACAGCCATCATTCAGAGCAGGTCAGATATTTAAGTGGCTTCATGAAGGAGTAAAATCCTTTGATGAAATGACTAATATTTCCAAGAGCTTAAGAGAAGAACTTGGTCAAAAGTGCTATATATCCTCTGCAACTATTGAAAAAAAACTCGTTTCGGATTATGATGATACAGTAAAATATCTCTTTTCGTTTAGAGATGGCGAAACCGTAGAATCAGTTCTTATGAAATATCATCACGGATATACAAGCTGTATATCAACACAAGTTGGTTGTAAGATGGGTTGCACCTTCTGTGCAACAGGTATGGGCGGATATGTTAGAAATCTTACACCGAGCGAAATGCTTGCACAGCTTCAAGCTGAACAGGCAGATAGAAATATCAGAATTTCAAATATCGTTCTTATGGGTATGGGAGAACCACTTGATAATTTCGATAATGTAATACGCTTTCTGAAGCTTGTTTCTGATGATAAGGGAATGAATATTGGTATGCGTCATATATCGCTTTCAACCTGTGGTGTTGTGCCGAAAATATATGAGCTTGCAGATTTAAAGCTTCAACTTACACTTTCAGTTTCACTTCATGCACCAAATGACCAGATAAGAAGTAAAACTATGCCTGTGAACAGAAGATGGGGTATAGATGAGCTTCTCGAAGCTTGTCGATATTATCTTAAAATGACAAACAGACGCATATCATTTGAATATGCAATGATTGATAATGTAAATGACAGCGATGCCTGTGCGAGAGAATTAGCAAAAAGGCTGCATGGAATGTTGGCTCATGTCAATCTTATTCCTGTTAATGCAGTAAACGGCACAGGATATAAAAAGAGTAAGGCAGAAAGGCTGAGGGCTTTTTCTAATATACTCGAAAAAAGCGGAATAACAGTCACTGTACGAAGAACCCTCGGAAGTGACATAAATGCCTCGTGTGGGCAGTTGAGGCGGGGTACAAAATCTGAAGCGGATAAAAAGGGGGCTGAGAATGATGCAGGTATTCAGCAAAAGTGATACAGGAATTGTCAGAAAGCAAAATCAGGACAGCTGCAAAACAGGTGAGTTTGATGAAAAGACCGTTTGGGCTGTTGTCTGTGATGGTATGGGCGGAGCAAACGGTGGAAGTATAGCAAGTGCGACCGCTGTTGATGAAATCGCCCAATACATATCTGAGAATTATGAGCTTGACTTTGACGAAGACCGGATAAAACAGCTTTTGGCAGATGCGGCTACTGTTGCAAATAATGCAATATATATGGAGTCTGTCAGTTGTCATGAGCTTAGCGGAATGGGTACAACACTTGTTGCTGCAATAGTCAAAGAAAACAAGCTATACATTATTCACGCAGGTGACAGCCGAGCCTGTCTTATAGATGGCGAAAGCTTTGTCCAGCTTACGCAGGACCATTCTATTGTTCAGGAAATGGTTGATATGGGAAAAATTACTCCTGAAGAGGCAAAAAACCATCCTAAGAAAAATATAATCACAAGGGCTTTGGGAGTAGAACCAAGGATAAGGCTTGATTTTACCGTTTCTGATTTTCCAAAAAACTCGATTTTTATGATATGTACTGACGGACTTACAAATTACCTTAGTCCAGAAAGAATTGTCGAGCTTTATAAGAAGTTCAACGGTGAAGCACTTACTGAGGCACTAATTGCAGAGGCTAACGAGCAAGGCGGAGGTGACAACATAACTGTTGTCATCATAAACCGATAATCGGTTGAAAGGGGTTATTTTTAAATGGATAAATATGTTGGTAAAAGGCTTGACGGCAGATATGAGCTCCAAGAGCTTATAGGCGTCGGCGGTATGGCAACGGTTTATAAAGCATATGATACGATTGATGATAAGATTGTTGCTGTAAAAATCTTGAAGGAAGAATTCCTTGGCAATGATGATTTTATTCGTAGATTCAAGAATGAATCTAAGGCTATTGCAGTGCTTTCTCACCCGAATATAGTTAAGGTTTTTGATGTCAGCTTTGGTGACAGAATTCAATATATCGTTATGGAATATATTGACGGCATTACTCTTAAAGAGTATATCGAGCATCAAAAGGTTATAAACTGGAAAGAGGCTGTGCATTTCACAGTGCAGATTCTTGAAGCTCTCGAACACGCTCACGAAAAGGGCGTTGTCCATAGAGATATTAAACCTCAGAATATAATTCTTCTTCAAGACGGAACTATTAAGGTTACAGACTTTGGTATAGCTCGTCTTACAACAAGCGAAACTCGTACGATGACAAATACAGCTATCGGCTCAGTTCATTATATTGCACCTGAACAGGCTCGTGGCGATTTGACAGACGGCAAGGCTGATATTTATTCTGTTGGCGTAATGCTCTATGAAATGCTTACAGGCAAGCTTCCTTTTGAGGCTGATAGTGCAGTTTCTGTGGCTATTATGCAGCTTCAGACAGAGCCAAGTCCTTTGCGTGATATAAATGAGGAGATTCCTGAGGGACTTGAAGAAATCACTCTCAAGGCTATGAGAAAAGACCCCGCACAGCGTTATGAAACAGCCGCAAAGATGCTTGAGGCTATCGAAACTTTCCGCAGAAATCCAAGTGTTCGCTTTAATTATAAGTATTATGATGATACAACAAGCGGAGATACAAAGTTTGTTGAAACCTCTATAAAGGGTAGTAATGCACCCGCTGTCCCTGACCAGCTTTATAATGATAATTATGATTATGATGAGGAAGCATCGAGTGATACACGCTCAAGAACCGCAGTAAAATGGGTAACAATAGGAATTGCCTCTGTTGTTGTTATTGCTATCGCAGTTCTGATATTTATGTTTACTTCAAAATCCTGTCAGGGCGGTTCGTCAAAAGATGTTGAAATTCCGGATTTCATCGGTCAAATGCTCGATGATGTTCAGTCTAACAAATCATATAAATTTAACTTCAAGATTGAGGTTAAATATGATGCCTCAAAGCCTCTTATGATGATTCTTGACCAAGACCCTAAGGCAGGAACTAAGACTGTTAAGGAAAACTCTGAAATTATTCTTACTGTCAATAGTAGTGAATCTAAGGTTAATGTTCCAACAGTTAAGGGACTCAGCCAAAAAGATGCAGAGGAAAAAGTTCAAAAGGCAAACCTTTATACAGATATTAAGAAGGTTTACAGTAATGTGGTTGATAAGGGCTATGTAGTTGACTGCTCACCTGGAGAGGGTACTGAACAGCAAATCGGTACAAAGATTACTTTGTTTATAAGCGATGGTCCTGAGGGCGAAACAGTTCAGATTCCTACAAAGCTTATTGGTAAGACTAAAGATGAGGTTAAAGCAGAGCTTGAAAAGCTTGGTCTAAAGACAGAGTTTAGCTACCAGCCTTCTACTGAAAAGAAAGATGTAGTAATTAACCTTGAGCCATATGAGGGCAATACCGTTCAAAAGGGTACACTTGTTACAATCTATGCAAGTAACGGTAAACTTCCAGCAGGTTCAGAAAGAAAAGTTGAAATTGATGTAGGCTGGCCAAATGAAGAAGCAAAAGTACACCTTGAAGTATTAGATGATGGCACAGTTTATATATCGGAGGATAATGTATACCTTCCTGATTATGGCACTATAGAAGTATCATGTAGTGAAAAGAGAATTAAGAAAATTAATATTAAAATTAATGATGATACTTATAAAATATTCACAGTAGATTTTACTAAAGACCCACCAGTTGTAACTCTTTCAAAGGAAAATCCTTACACATCAAATTCATTCAAGGTTCCATCCGTTGCAGGTTCTTCTGAGGAAGATGCAAGAAAGGCTTTGATTTCAGCTGGTTTTGATGCAGCAAATATCTCTGTTAAAGAAGAAACAAGCGATACAGTTTCTAAGGGAAATGTTACAAGAACAAATCCTTCAGAGGGTTCAGTTGTTTCTGCACATTCTTCAATTACAATCTTTGTAAGCACAGGTAATGGCGAATCTCCAGATGAATCATCTGAGCCATCTTCTGGATCATCAAATGAGGAATTTAATGATATTATCGGCAGCACATTCAGATATGTATATGATAAGTATGGTGCAAATTATCGTTTTAGTTATGATGGCAATCCTTCTGACAGCACAACGATAAAGAGCTACTCTGTATCTGGTAACGAGATTACACTTTATTTCAATGAGGAATCATCAGGCGAAACAACTGATGTTCCAACAGATGACCCATCGGTTTAGTAATAGTTAAATTATAAGGTCTGCTTTGCGGATATTCGCAGGGCAGACCTTATCTATAAAGAAATTTAGAGAAGGTGTGAAATGAAAACAATAGATGGATTGCTTATAAAGGCTTTAGGCGGTTTTTATTATGTAGAAGCAGAGGATAATATTATATATGAATGTAAAGCTCGTGGAAGCTTTCGTAGACAAAAGCTTTCGCCGTATGTTGGAGATAGAGTGACGATTTCTATTCCCGATGACGGTTATTGTGCAATAGAAAGCATTGCAGAGCGTAAAAATTCCCTTATAAGACCACCTCTGGCAAATATAGATACTTTATTCATCGTGGCGTCTACAACTGAGCCAGAGCCAAATATGCTTGTTATTGATAAAATGACAGCGGCAGCAGTTTCAAAGGAAATAGAGCCTGTTATAGTTATTTCTAAGACAGATTTAAGCGGTGCGGAAAAGCTAAAAGAAATTTATGCAACAACAGGCTTTAAGCTTATAGAATGTTCTAAGGAAAATAATGATGGGGCAGAAGAAGTTAAGTCTATGCTTGGAGGAAAAATTTCAGCTTTTACTGGAAATTCAGGTGTTGGAAAATCTACTATACTAAATGCTATTCTTCCTGAACTTGAGCTTGAAACTGGTGATATAAGTCGAAAGCTTGGTCGTGGCAGACATACAACTCGTCACACAGAGCTTTATAAAATTTGTGGAGGTTATATAGCTGATACACCTGGGTTTTCTACGGTTGATATAGAACGCTATGAGCTTATTCGCAAAGAGGATTTGCCGAATTGCTTTCCTGAATTTGAGCCTTATATTTGTAATTGTAAATTTACTTCTTGTGCTCATATAAAAGAAAAAGGCTGCGGTGTCCTTGAAGCACTTAACAAAGGCAAGATAAGTCAATCAAGGCATAATAGTTATGTTATGATGTATGATGAAGTTAAGGATATTAAGGATTGGATGAATAAATCATAAGGAGAATAATATGAGTCGCTGTGTTATTATATCATCATCACCCAAAATAGAAATTTCATTTTTGCGTGATGAGGTTCTTTCCGATGATTTTATAATATGTGCCGATGGAGGATATAAACACGCCGAAAGGGCAGGTCTTGTGCCTAATATAATTATTGGAGATTTTGATTCCGCAGAAGTGCCTTCAAATACAAATGCTACAGTTCTAAAGCTTCCTATAAAGAAAGATGATACAGATACTTTTAGCTGTGTTAAAGAGGCTCTTAGCCGAGGTTTTGACGAAATAATTATTTTTGGTGGTACAGGTGGAAGAATGGACCATACCTATGCGAATATTTCTGTTTTGAGTTATATCCGTTCTCACAATGCAAGAGGAACGCTTATTGACGAAAGCAATTCATTGATGATTATTTCTGATGAGGAAATGCTTATAGAGAATAAATGTGGAGAACGCTTTTCAATTTTTGCTTTTGGTTGTGAAAGCTGTGTTGTCACACTTTCTGGCTTTGAGTATGAGCTTGAAAAGGGCAGACTTTTTGCAGAAATACCGTTAGGAATAAGCAATGTTATAACTGCTGATACTGCACGAGTAAAAATTGATGAGGGCAGTGCCGTAATAATTTTTTCAAAGGAATAAGCACAAAAATTACGCCACCGAGTATTATGTATTAAGAGCGTTACGAAAGGCTCAAATACATAAAAAAGGCGGTGTTATTTATGGCAAGAAAGCGAAGGGGCTGCAATAGCTGTAATAGCGGAAAAACGGCACTTGCGTTTGCTTTAGGGCTTTTGATTTCACTGCTTTTCCCACAGAGATGCCTTTTGATTATCGCAGCGATAATTGTAATAATACTTGCGATTGCGTTGTCGAAATGCTGCTGAATTTATGGAGGTATACTTATGAAAATCGTTGTAGTTGACAGACCAAAGTTTTTCTCATTCTTTTTAAGAAAGATGTTCGGAATAAAAAAATTAAAGCCTGAAGAAATTTAAGGCTTATTTCCTATATTATCAATAAATGAGGGGCTGTTTTTTTACAGCCCCTTTTTTGTGCGAATAATTATCCTGAATATGTACATAATAGTTGTATATATACAATTAAAAATCGTGTCGAATTTTTGGTCGATTGATAAATTATTAACAAACATATCTAACATTATTGTTAAAATTTAGACAATTTGTCTTATTGCACAAAAAATTAACCAAAAGTTAATGCACATTACATCTATCTTTTATTCAAGTTGTGTAGTATAATAACAACATCAGATACAGAAACACTTGATTCTAAGAAATCTGTTAAACTAAATATAAAAGCCGAAAGGGGACTTAATTTATGACATTCGAGAAAGTTTTAGCTGAACGCAAAGATAAGGTTATCTACAAAGATGGCGATACTACTATAAAAGTATTCGATAGCAATTATCCTAAGTCAGATATTCTTAACGAGGCTCTTAATCACGCAAGAGTTGAGGAAACAGGTCTTCCTATTCCTGCAATTAAGGCAGTTTCGGTTATTGATGGTAAGTGGGCTATCTCAATTGAGTATGTAGAAGGTAAGACACTTGAAAAAATTATGGAAGAAGACCCAGATAATTTCGACAAATATCTTGAACAGTTTGTTGACCTTCAGCTTATGGTTCAAAGCAAGAAAGCTCCTCTCCTTAATAAGCTAAAGGATAAGATGAATAGAAAGATTTCAAGCCTTAGTAATGAAATTGATGCAACAACTCGTTATGAGCTTCATACAAGACTTGAGTCTATGCCAAAGCATGATAAGGTTTGCCACGGCGATTTTAACCCGTCAAATATTATCGTTTCTCCTGATGGCTCAATGCATATCCTTGACTGGTCACACGCTACTCAGGGAAACGCTTCTGCAGACGCAGCAAGAACATATCTTTTGTTTGCTCTTAAAGATAAGACTGTTGCTGATAAGTATCTTGACTTATTCTGTAAAAAGTCTGACACTGCTAAACAATATGTACAGCAGTGGTTGCCGATAGTTGCAGCCTCACAGCTTGTAAAGCATCGTCCAGAGGAAGAAGATTTCCTCAAGACTTGGATTAATGTTATCGACTATCAGTGATATTTAATTTTGATTATAGGTTTTCTTTTTTCTTCCTTTCTTTTTTTCATAAACAGGGATGCCAACCGAATTTTACGGTTGGCATTTTTGTGTTTATCTGAAGTATTTTTTTAGCAAACTAAAAGGGTAGGTATCGAAACCTGCCCTTTTAGCTTGCTTATTATGTTTTAGTTATATTTGAAAGCAAGAATAAGTCTTAAAACCTCTACGAAAATTCATACAAGGAAAAATTCAAGAAGAAAGCTGTTTTTTATTTTGAATTAGTAGACATTCTGTTTTCTATCATATTAATTGTATCAACATCTTTAACAAGAGAGATTTTTTAATCATTACTAAATAATTTCTTGATGTTTCGGAGAATTTGATTAAACACAAAGAAATTTTTTTCTTCGAGTTTAGTTATGCTATTTAATCTTATATTTTGCTATAATAAAATTATTTTTCTATATTTATAAGAATTTTTTTAGATATTGACCTGTGTATGAGTTTTCATTCAGTGCTATTTCTTCGGGAGTGCCTGTGCCTACGATAGTACCTCCGCCACTGCCACCTTCTGGACCTAAATCAATGATGTAATCAGCTGCTTTGATAAGGTCGAGGTTATGCTCGATAACAATTACAGTATTACCACTATCGACAAGCTTTTGAAGAACATCAACAAGCTTATGAACATCAGCTATATGCAGACCTGTTGTTGGTTCATCAAGGATATAGACAGTTTTTCCAGTAGGACGCTTAGAAAGTTCTGTTGCAAGCTTTACACGCTGTGCTTCACCACCTGAAAGTGTTGTGGCTGGTTGTCCAATCTTGATATAACCTAAGCCAACATCACAGAGTGTTTTAAGCTTTCTTGAAATCTTAGGAATGTTGCTGAAAAATTCTGTTGCTTCTTCGGCTGTCATCTCAAGTACATCATAGATAGATTTGCCTTTATATTTTATTTCGAGAGTTTCACGGTTATAACGCTTTCCGCCACAAACTTCACAAGGTACATAAATATCAGGCAAGAAGTGCATTTCAATTTTGATTATGCCGTCACCTTCACAAGACTCGCAACGACCACCTTTTATATTAAAGGAAAATCTTCCTGACGAATATCCACGCATTTTTGCATCATTAGTGCTTGCGAAAAGCTCTCGAATATCTGTAAAAACGCCTGTATATGTCGCAGGATTTGAGCGAGGGGTTCTGCCAATAGGGGCTTGGTTGATGTCAATAACCTTATCAAGATTTTCTACACCAAGAATTTCATCGTGTTCTCCACTGCGTGTTTTGGCACGATTTAGAGTTGAAGCGAGAGATTTATAAAGTATTTCATTGATAAGAGAGGATTTTCCTGAGCCAGAAACACCAGTCACACAGAGAAATGTTCCGAGTGGAAACTTGACATCAATATTTTTTAGGTTATTCTGTCTTGCTCCTTTAACCTCAATAAATTTTCCATTGCCTTTTCTGCGTGTCTGTGGAACAGGAATTTTTCTTGCTCCGCTGAGATATTGTCCCGTAATAGATTTTTCACAAGCTATAATATCATCAACAGTTCCTGCACAGACAAGTTCACCACCATGAGCTCCTGCACCTGGCCCTATATCAACAATATAATCAGCGGCACGCATTGTATCTTCATCGTGTTCTACAACGATAACAGTATTTCCTAAGTCACGAAGATTTTTGAGTGTGGCAAGAAGCTTGTCATTATCACGCTGATGCAGACCTATACTTGGTTCATCGAGGATATAAAGAACGCCCATAAGTGATGAGCCTATTTGAGTGGCAAGACGGATTCTCTGACTTTCGCCACCCGAGAGAGTTCCAGCGGCTCTTGAAAGGGTGAGATAGCCAAGTCCAACGCTTTTAAGGAAATTAAGGCGTGATATGATTTCTTTTATAACAAGCTTGGCAATCATACGCTGTCTTTCAGTAAGCTCAATTTTATTGATAAAATCGAGTGCTTTATCGACAGACATATCACAAAATTCACTTATATTAAGTCCACCAACAGTTACAGCGAGGCTTTCGGGGGAAAGTCTGCGTCCGTGACAGGCTTCACATTCTGTGGCACTCATAAAGGATTCAATTTCTTCCTTTATCCATTTACTGCTTGTTTCTTTAAATCTTCGTTCAAGATTGTTTATAATTCCCTCGAATGGTACTTCATTAACACCTGAGCCATACTCACGCTTTCTTACAACACGAATTTTTTCGCCCTTTGTTCCGTAGAGAATTATATCGAGTATTTCTGGAGGGAGTTCTTTTACTGGGGTATCAAGTGAGAAATTATACTTTTCTGCGAGAGCTTCAAAGTACATTGTTGCAATTGTGCTGCCTTCCATAGCCCAACCACTTGCCTTGATACCGCCCTTACGGATTGAAAGCTCGGGATTAGGGATAATCAAATCTTTATCTACTTTCAGAAAAACTCCAAGTCCTGTACATTTTTTGCAAGCACCAAAAGGATTGTTGAAAGAAAACATTCTTGGTGAAAGCTTGTCTATGCTGAAGTTATGGTCGGGGCAAGCATAATTCTGTGAGTATAGTATATCGTCGCCGTCCTGTACTGCAATAACAGTAAGACCGCCAGCAAGCTTTGAGGCAGTTTCTATGGAATCAGCAAGTCTTGATTGAATATCGTCTTTAATAACAAGTCGGTCAACGATTATGTCAATATTATGCTTTTTATTCTTTTCAAGAGTGATGTTTTCAGAAAGGTCATAAATTATTCCGTCAACTCTTACTCTGACAAAGCCTGATTTTGAGGCGGATTCAAGAACCTTTTTATGCTCTCCTTTTTTGCCTCTTATAACAGGTGCTAAAACCTGAATTTTACTTTTTTCTGGTAGTGACATAACACTATCTACAATCTGGTCAACCGTTTGCTGTTTGATTTCTCTGCCACAGATAGGACAGTGGGGAATACCTATTCTTGCATACATAAGACGCAGATAGTCATAGATTTCTGTTACTGTACCAACTGTTGAACGAGGATTTTTTGAGGTTGTTTTTTGGTCGATAGATATTGCAGGAGAAAGTCCCTCAATGCTATCAACATTCGGTTTTTCCATCTGGCCAAGGAACATTCTTGCGTATGAGGAGAGAGATTCTACATAACGGCGTTGTCCCTCAGCGTAAATGGTATCAAATGCAAGGGAGGATTTTCCTGAACCTGAAAGTCCTGTAAGAACTACAAGCTTTTCTCTTGGAATTTCAACATCAATATTTTTTAAATTATGTTCTCTTGCACCTTTTACTACTATATTTTTCATCATTGGAATTACCTCCATGAATAAATGATTTTCTAAAAAATCGATAGTATGTTCGCTCGTTTAATGATAGCATAAATAAAAGTATTTTGCAATGGAAATTCGCAGTATATAGTTAGGTTAATATGAATTAAAAGCAAAAAATAGCGGCGGATAAAATCCGCCGCTTAAGGAGCAAAGAATGTTAAGGGTTTTGCCCTTAACACCCACCAAAGGCTCCGCCTCTGGAAACCGCAAGCTTTTGAAAAAGCTTGAGCAAAACTTTTAATTGTCTTAGAAAAGTCTGTTAGTTATTAAGAAAGAATTATATCACTTAGTGCTTTTCTATCCTTATCGTGTCTATCTGGGCTTTTTGCTTCGCCATCAGCATATCCTATTGCAAGAAGATTGATAGGTTCAATTCCTTCAGGAATATTAAATTCTTCTTTTATAACCTGTGGCTTGAATCTGCCTATCCAGAGTGTGCCTAATCCAAGCTCTGTTGCCATAAGCATCATATGGTCTGTGACGATAGTTGCGTCTATGTCGCCAAATTCTTTGCCATCGTATTTACGCTTCCAAGATGCTGAAGTATCATTGCAGACAATCAGAACACAAGGGGCATTATAAAAATTAGTTGCTTTTGAAACCTTTTCTAAACCTTTTGCATCAGTTACAACAATAATTTTTGTAGGTTGGTAGTTTACTGCTGATGGGGCAATTCTGCCTGCTTCAAGTATTGTGTCTAATTTTTCTTTTTCAATAGGCTTTTCGCTGTATGAGCGTACAGAATATCTTTTCTTTGCTAATTCTAAAAAGTTCATATGGAACCTCCGAGTATTTTATTTACTTGATTACATCATAAATTAGAAAAATATTGAATATGCTTATAAAGTTTATATATAAGAAAAATACATTTTCCACTTTTTAGCATATGCTTCAGTTGTAGAACCTTTTTTAGCTCTTAGTGTAACCTGAGTATTAGAGAAGATGGATTCATTCTTATCATATGAACTTTTAAATTTCATATTACTGTTTTCTATAGTACAGGTATTAAGCATTGTGCAATCACCAAAGGCAAGAAAATTGAGTGTTTCTACACTTTCTGGAAGTGTGATTTTTCTAAGACCGCTGCATTTATAAAAAGCATTGGATTTTATCTCTTTAATAGTATTTGGAAGTGTTATATCATTTAGAGATTTACAACCTGAAAATAGTGATTCACTGATTTCTGTAATACCTGAAGGAATTTCTATTTTTTGAAGTGATGTACATTCAAGAAAAGCCTCTTTAGAAATAGTTTTGATATTCTTTGGAAGTATTACTTCTGTAACTATACCATTTCTTTGGAAAGCACCAACTTCAATTTTCGTTACACTATCAAGTATAGTATATGATGAATCTGATTTATAAGATGGGTAGAAAAGAAGTTCAGTTTTAGATTTATTATACAATACACCATCAACAGAAGTAAAGTAACGATTATCTTCATCAACATATATATTTTTCATATAAATGCAATCATAGAAAGGATTCATATTGCAGCTTCTGTTATTAAGAGATATTGATTGAATATTTTTAGATATAGTTACACTTTTAATTTGTGAACAGCCTGAAAATGCCATAGGGTCGATTCCAGTTATAACTTTATTTGAATATTTCTCTGGTATTACTAAATCCTCAAGCTTGCCCTTATATCCGACTATGTGTAATGTATCGTTTTGATACTCTTTATAGACATAGTTTTTTTCATCTTCTTTAAGTTCTGCAGCACGAAGTTCTTCGGCGGTAGGTTCGTGAGAACTTTCTGAATCTGATGATGCATTAATATCGACTGAGTTTTCAATAATACCATCTGTTGAAAGACTGTTCTTTTTTGCGACATCAAGCATAGAAAATATAACTACTCCAGCAATAACAACAAAAGCTACTCCTATGATTGTAGCTATACCCGCAGTTGATTTAAAGAAATTTCCGATTTTTGAAAGAGAAGAATTTTGCTTGTCTGTTTTTTTATTCTTTTGCTTTGTGGCGTTATCTATACTAAAATTAGCTTCTACCACACGCTGGTATGATTGTGGCTTTTTAGGAATATTATTTGATGGTTGTTCTGAAACTTCTTGAACATTCTGAGACTGCTCTACAACTGTTTCTTGCTGAACTGGCTGTTGTGCTTGCTCATAAGGGTTTGCATATTCTTGCTGAACTGGCTGTTGTGCTTGTTCATAAGGGTTTGGATACTCTTGCTGAACTGGCTGTTGTGCTTGCTCATAAGGGTTTGAATACTCTTGCTGAACTGGTTCTTGGACTTGCTCAGTAATTTTTGTTTCTTGTGCTTGTTCTTTGGATGCGTCAGGAGATGGAATATTTAAAATTGCTTGTATATCATTTTTTTCTTCAATGATAGGTTCTGCATTTGTAGGTGGTGTAATAATACTGCTTATAGGTGGTGCTGGGTGAAATAAAAATTGAGATTTTGCTAATTCCATAAGTGTAAAGGGAACTGCACCGAGAGATACTGAACGCATTAATCTGCCTTCTGATTCAGCTTTTGCAATTTCTTTTTTTATTCCCTCTCTTGCATATGAGAGTATGCACATTACTGTGTTTTCTGGCAAATCTAATGTTGAAACGATTGCAGATAAAGACATTTCCTGATAGTAGTGCATTATGATAAGAAGTCGTTGGTCATCAGGCAAATTTTCGATTATTCCTTTCACAACATTTCGTGTGTCCTTATCGTCTATGGTTTCTTGTGGAAGTTGGTCGAAATTATCTTCATCATTCCATTCAAATTTTTCAGCAACATTATTAAAAGCATCTGGATTTTTTTCTGTGATAGATATATAAGCAGAATATGAGGCAATTCTGTTTAGCCATACATCAAAGATTTCTGGTTTTTTAAGAGAAGTTAAATTTTCAAATGCGTTTGTATAGCTCTCTTTCATGATGCTTATTGCTTCTTGTTCATTTTTAGTTATATTTAGTATTGCAAAAAATAGAGCATCTTTAGTAAGATTATAAAGTGTTTCATATGCGGTTTTGTCACCCGATAAAGCACCATGAACATATCTTGAAAAGTAGTTATTCATAATAAAACCTCCAAGTATAATTTAATTAAAGGCCTAAGTTTTTACACTTAGGCA
>ERZ772820.2259-NODE-2259-length-13800-cov-3.137577_pt1 | contig 13800 bp, 8 predicted proteins | sample MGYA00511377_ERZ772820 | MGnify/ENA primary metagenome ERZ772820 (study PRJEB29015, sample SAMEA2737684) | human gut metagenome | biome: human gut; feature: human-associated habitat; material: faeces | place: China | collected 2012 ...
ACAAATGACGGCCGAGGATTACCCCGAAGCTCCCGCGCATGAGGGCTTTGAATTCCGCCGTTGGAGCGTTGAAGCGGGTGATGAGGTCTATGAAGACACCGTTGTGAAAGCAAAATACACCCGCCTCCGCCATGAGGGCGATGCAGCTGTTATTCTGCGTGCAGCGGATGTGTGGGGCAACGGCGAGGGCTATCAGATGCTTCTTGACGCGGATCACAACACATATTATTACGATGGCTTTGCCGATCCCGATGATCTCGGCGAGACTCAGGTGATCCCTCCGTTCGGCGGCTTCACGGAATTCGGCGATGCCGATCCCGCAGACTACGAACTGTTCGAATACACCCTTCCGTTCGATGCGGACGGACGCTGCTCAACAGAAAACATCATTTGCGATGATATGATGAAAATCTATATCCCCGCAGGCGTTTACGATTGGTGCATCACGAACCCCACTCCCGGCGACCGCATTTGGATCGCAAGCAACGACGGCAGCTGCCGCGGCAGGGAGGACGATTTTGAGTTTGAAGCCGGAAAAACCTATGTATTCGATGTTAAATTCGAAAACAACGGCGACAGGGTCGATCTCACGGTTTACGATGATGAGCAGTACGTTGTAAGGTTTATTGACGGTGCAACCGGGGAAACCGTCGGCACGCAGCTCGTTGCCGGCGGTTCCGCCGCGGAACTTCCCGAACTTCCCGTTCACGAGGGCTGGCTCTCCTTCGGTTGGAATGCTGATGTTTCATGCGTTACCGAAGATATGACCGTTACGGCACTGTTCGCATTGCCGGGCGACCTTGATATGTCGGGCACCGTTGATATTTCGGATGCGATTCTCATCCTGCGTCATGCAATGGGCGCGGGCGAGCTTACCGAAATGCAGCTTGTTCTCGCCGACATTGACAACAGCGGCGATGTTTCCGCAGCTGATGCACTGACGGTTCTGCGCAGAGCAATGGGCATTTGAATGGGCATTTGAATGGGCATTTGAATGAATTGAACCGGGGCATGTATCGCCCCCAAACAAAACAATAACAGGCATTGACACCGGCGGGCGGAACGTTCATTCTCCCGTCGGTGTTTTTATAAGGCTTTGTCCGCCGCGTCCGAAAACATGCCGAAAACACAGCGGACACATGCCGAACGCCGCTTTCTTCAAAATCCGGCCGAAAAAATCCCGTTCGACAGTTGAAAGAAACCGCGCAGGGTATTATAATATGGTATGAGTATGCGGAGCGGTACGGAGTTTTTGCGAACTTCGGAGGATTTGCCTCTGCACCGCATCCGACACGAAAGGAGAAAACGGAAAATGAGGAGAAGTATGCTGTTTTTGCCCGGCAACACGCCGAACATGATCATAAACGGCGATGCGCTCGGTGCCGACAGTATCATTCTGGATCTGGAAGATGCAGTCTCGCCGGATGAAAAGGATTCCGCAAGGCTGCTCGTTCGCAGCGCAATGAAAAATATGGGCTTTGCGGGCTGTGAAATCACCGTCCGCATAAATTCAATAGATACCGATTACTGGAAGGACGATCTTGAGGCCGTGATTCCTCTTAAGCCCGACCTTATTATGCCCCCCAAGGCAAGCTGCGCGGAGGATATGCGCATTATTGATGAATACATTGCGGGAATCGAACGCCGCTGCGGCATGGAAGTCGGAACAGTAAAACTTATTCCGCTTATCGAAACGGCTCTCGGTGTTGAAAACGCATTCAATATTGCTTCGGCCTGCCCGCGCGTTGCGGCATTATTCCTCGGCGGCGAGGATCTGACGGCGGATCTGCGCTGCAAGCGCACAAAGCAGGGCAACGAGATAAACTATGCCCGCACGCGGCTCGTTTGCGCCGCCCGTGCGGCCGGGGTCGATGTTTATGACACTCCGTTCACCGACGTTAACGACGACGAGGGCATAGTGCGCGATGCGGAATATGCAAAAAGCCTCGGTTTCAGCGGCAAATCCGCGATTGCACCGCGCCATGTGCGCGTAATAAACGAAGTGTTCAGCCCGTCCGCAAAGGATATTGAGTACGCAAGGCTTGTGTTCGAGGCGATCCGCATCGGCAAGGAACAGGGCAAGGGCGCGGTTTCGCTGCGCGGCAAAATGATAGACAAGCCCATTGTTGAGCGCGCAAGGCAAACGCTTGAAATCGCAAAACAACTCGGGCTGGACGGAGGTGCCGAATAATGAAAACAAAGCTTACCGAATCGGTCAAACAGGCAATTGTCAACAGCGGACTCCGCAGCGGAATGACAATTTCGTTCCATCACCACCTGCGCAACGGCGACTATGTTTTGAACATGGTGCTTGAAGCGATTGCGGAACTCGGAATCGGCGATCTGACGGTGAACGCAAGCTCACTCTTTGATGCGCACCGTCCGCTTAAGGAACATATCAAAAACGGCGTTGTAACAACGCTCCAAACGGACTACATGTCCCGGGAACTCGGAAGATTCATTTCTGCCGGCGGAATGAAAAACCCCGTTCAATTCCGCACGCACGGCGGCAGACCCTGCGATATTGAAAACGGAAAAACTCCGATAGATGTTGCTTTTATCGCCGCACCTGCTTCGGATGCAATGGGCAATTGCACGGGCAAAATCGGCAAATCCGCCTGCGGCTCGCTGGGCTATGCAATTCCGGACGCAAAATGTGCAAAGCATGTTGTTGTTATCACCGACGAACTGCATCCCTATCCGCTCATCGAATGGTCGATTCCCGAAACGGATGTTGATCAGGTCGTTGCAGTGGAGTCCATCGGTGACCCGAACGGAATCGTTTCCGGAACAACAAAAATCACCCGCGATCCCGTCGGTTTGCTGATGGCAATGACGGCTGTGGACGTTATAAAAGCTTCCGGTCTGCTGAAGGAAGGTTTCTCGTTCCAGACGGGCGCGGGCGGAGCATCCCTTGCGGCGGCAAAATATCTTAAGGATGTTATGCTTGCCGAAAAAATACGCGGCAGCTTCGGCCTCGGCGGAATCACGGGCTATATGGTGGATATGCTCAACGAAGGCTGCTTCGAATCCCTGCTGGATGTTCAGTGCTTCGATTTGAAGGCGGTTGAATCCATAAGGAGCAACCCGCGCCATCGTGAGATTTCCGCAACGCACTATGCTTCTCCCGGTGCAAGCAGCGCGGTGACGGACAGCCTGGATGTTGTTATTCTCGGTGCAACGCAGATAGACACGGATTTTAATATCAACGTGCATACGGATTCCGACGGCAGGATAATGGGCGGCTCGGGCGGACACAGCGATACGGCGGCGGGTGCAAAACTTGCAATGATAATCGCGCCGCTTTCCCGTGCAAGGCTTCCCATCGTGACGGACAGGGTGAACTGCATATCCACTCCGGGCAGCACGATAGACGTGCTTGTCACTCAAAAGGGCGTTGCCGTGAACCCGAGAAACACGGAACTGCATGACAGACTGCGTGAGGCAGGCATAAAACTTGTTGACATAAACGAGCTCAAAGCCCTGGCGGAACGCACGAGCGGCGTGCCGAAAAAGCCCGCTCTCGGCGACAGAATCGTTGCAAACGTCATCTATCGCGACGGAACGGTTATCGACACGATAAAGCAGGTCGCGGACTGAGCGAAACTGCGGTCCGAAAACTGACTGAACAGCTGCGGGCGAGCGTTGCGGCAAAACAGCCGCGTTCGCCCGCACAAACAGAATACATAAATGCCGGTTAGAATCGTTCGAAGCACAAAGTGCGGAGATTCGAAGTCCGTGCGTTCCAAAAAATACAGCATAAGGAGATAAACCATGCGGGAAATTAACGCGCAGCTCATAACCGATAAGGTTGCGGAGCTTTGCATTGACGCCAATTGCAGCCTTCCCTGCGATATCAGAAAGCGCATCGAGGATGCAAGGGCAAACGAACCGTGGGCAACGGCTCAGGGCATACTCGATAAAATTATCGAAAACTATAATATTGCGGATGAAAACCGCGCACCCATCTGCCAGGATACGGGCGTTGCCTGTGTGTTTTTGAAGATCGGGCAGGATGTCCATATCAACGGCGACCTTACGGAGGCCGTCAACGAGGGTGTTCGCCGCGGCTATCGCGACGGATATCTGCGTAAATCTGTCGTCAAAGACCCGCTGCGCAGAGTCAACACGGGCGACAACACTCCCGCAATGCTCTATATCGAGCTTGTTCCGGGCGATAAAATCGAGCTTACCGTTGCACCGAAAGGCTTCGGCAGCGAGAACATGAGCCGTATTGCAATGCTCAAGCCCTCCGACGGCATTGAAGGCGTGAAGAATTTCATTCTTAAAACGGCGGAAGAGGCGGGCCCCAATCCGTGTCCTCCGATCGTTATCGGCGTCGGTATCGGCGGAACGTTCGACAAAGCAGCATTGCTTGCAAAAAAAGCACTGATGCGCAGCACCGACGAGCGCAATGCGGATGAGTTTTATGCGGAGCTGGAAAATGAAATGCTCCGAAAGGTCAATGCTCTCGGCATCGGGCCGCAGGGCTTCGGCGGAAAAACCACTGCGCTTGCGGTCAATATCGAGGCTATGCCCACGCATATTGCAGGCTTGCCCGTTGCAGTGAACATCAATTGCCATGTTACAAGGCATAAGAGTGCGATAATCTGAGTTCGGGAGGAACAAACGAATGGAAAGACATATCACCCTGCCGTTAACGCGTGAGGAAGCGCGTACCATTAAAAGCGGCGAACAGCTCCTGCTGTCCGGCGTTATATACACTGCGAGGGATGCGGCGCATAAACGGCTTTGCGAACTTGTTGAAGAGGGCGAACCGCTGCCCTTTGATGTTAAAAACGCAACGATTTATTACGTCGGCCCCACTCCCGCAAAGCCCGGGCAGGTCATAGGTTCGGCAGGCCCGACAACAAGCTACCGCATGGATGCGTATTCGCCGACGCTTATCCGCGAGGGCGAAACGGGCATGATCGGCAAAGGCAAGCGCAATGCGGAGGTCATCGAGGCAATGAAAAAATACGGTGCGGTCTATTTTGCCGCAATCGGAGGCGCAGGTGCGCTGCTTTCAAGCTGCATCAAAAAGGCGGAGATAATTGCATACGAGGATCTCGGCGCGGAGGCTCTCAGAAGACTTGAGGTTGAAAACTTCCCCGTGGTTGCGGTTATAGACAGCGAGGGAAACAACCTTTACGAAAAAGGCCGCAGAGAGTATCTTGAGACCGTTGACGCAAACGGAAATGCATAATTCGTTATGCTGTGCCGTATAGGCACAAGAACGATAAAAAACTTTTTTAAAACAGCCGGAACATCATCCGTCCCGAAATTGCAGGGCAGCGGGTGGTGTTCCGGCTTTTCCGCGCAGTGTCATTCGCGCGGACGATCGTCGTTTTGTTCAATCCCCGTTCGTCGCTTTGCTGCGACAAGGTCATCGATAATAACACGGATATGTGACAATTCCTCCGTGCTCAGCCCGTCAACGATTATGGATGTTCGATTGTCCAGCCCGAGCAGAAAATCCGTTGATACGGAGAAGACATCCGCAATTTTCATAAGCATTTCGATCGAGGGCTGAATATTTCCGTTTTCCCAGTTTGAAATGCTCTGTTTGGATACATTAAGTTTTTCTCCGAGTTCAACCTGGCTGATGCCGCGAACGCTGCGCAGCAGCCTTATGTTATCACCCAACATGGCATGCAGTCTCCCTTCTTTGCTTTTTTTGTTGTGCAATTGTATTTTTATACGGATTCATGCGCCGTATACGGCAGGGCTGCACACCGACTTCGGATTTTACCGTAAGAAGGTTCGCTGTCTCCTGAATACAACCGCAGCTGTCGGTACAATTTTAAGGTCAATCTTTCCGATGCATAAATACCACGGTATTGCATTAATGGACAACGAACAACTTCGCTCAAAGTGATGAAAAAAAGGTACAAATAAGGGCAATGTTTGCATAATTTCGCCGAACGGAGAACATTTTGCTCCGGCGGCGTTTCGTTGTCAAATTTGCTTTCAAAAACGAATAGATTTTATATTGAACCGCGTTTGCTGCATTTGGGTTCACGCAGCCGGAGAATTATGTTATAATATGCGGAATTGCTGCGGTTTTTAAAATACATATGCGCACCGCTTTGCAGCGGGAATGCACTGCATGCCGCCTGAAAGGAAATAAAACAATGCGCAATATGACAAAAGTGATCATCGGCATCGTTCTGCCGTTTCTCGGAACAACGCTCGGTTCCGCAACAGTCTTCTTTCTGAAGAAAGAAATGAATTCAAAGCTTCAAAACCTTCTGCGCGGTTTTGCGGCGGGCGTTATGATCGCCGCTTCGGTATGGTCGCTGCTGATTCCGTCAATAGACATGGCGGAGGCTGCGGGCAAAACTGCGGCATGGCTGCCCGCCGTTGTCGGCTTTCTTATCGGCATCGGATTCATGCTGCTGTTGGACAGCCTGATTCCGCATCTGCATACGAATTCCGCCCTCCCGGAAGGCCGCCCCTCCGCAATGGGAAAAAACCTTATGCTGATGCTTGCCGTCACGCTGCATAATATCCCCGAAGGCATGGCCGTCGGCATCGTCCTTGCGGGTATGCTTAACGGAAACAATGCAATAAGTGCCTCCGGCGCAATAGCTCTCGCTGTCGGTATTGCAATTCAAAATTTCCCGGAAGGCGCAATAATTTCAGCCCCCCTCGCCGCAAGCGGAACCTCGAAAGGCAAAGCCTTTGCCTGCGGAACTCTCTCCGGTGCTGCCGAGCCTATCGGCGCAATACTGACCATCCTCGTAACCTCTCTCGTAAAACCCGTGCTGCCCTATATCCTCGCTTTCGCCGCCGGTGCAATGATCTATGTCGTCGTCGAAGAACTCATCCCCGAGTCCCGATCCGATGAGCACAGCAATGTCGGCACCGTCGGTGCCGCCCTCGGGTTCGCGCTGATGATGCTGCTCGATGTCGCCTTGGGGTGAGGGGAGAAGCTGTTTTGATGCAAAACATATTGAGTAATGCGGCCTTGCGAAAACAAAGACGGAATTCGCATTGAACCCTCCGCAGTCTGTCAATCGACGGGCTGCGGACTTTGATTTAGAAATATATTATTAACAACATTTGAATTTTCATCTTTTTTTGCTATAATACAACTGTATTTAAACACTGCGTGCGCACTTTGTCAATAGTTTGATAATCCACGAATAATTTCTTACGGCATAAACGAAAGGAGATTTCAATATGAAATGCATATATTGTGGTTCGGAAGATGTCATTTATCGAAAATTTCATCACATATGGGAATGTCAGGATTGCGGCGAATCATTTGATCCCGACGAACGTGAAAGGATGACGGAGGAAATTAATGTTTTCTTCAGCTATGCGCATGACGATGAGGATTTCGAAAACGGTGCAGTCGTTGTTGACAGGCTGAAACAGCTCATTGAGGAAAAATCAGGCGGAAAAATCAAAATCTGGCTGGATACCTATTCCATTCCGAGGAATAAGGATTGGCGCGAGCTCATAACAGGCGGCATTGTCGAAAGCGATCGCTTTGTGGGTTTCATGTCCCGAAAGGCGTTGCGCGACCCCGGTGTTTGCAGAGACGAACTCGGAATCGCCGTCGGCAGCCGCTACGGGATCATAAGCTGCGTTTTGCTTGAAGGCGAACGCACACTGAACCCTCCCGCAGAGTTTACCGAGCGGCAGTGGATCGACCTTTCGGATTGGAAAAAGAAGCGGGATGAAGGCGAAGCGGAATTCGAACGCTTTTTGAACGATGCTGCGGACGAATTGATTGGCATTTTGAGAGATCCGGAAACGCTGCGCTTCAATCACGAAGTGAAAAAACTGAAGGAATCCCTCGGAATTTCCGCCGTTGACGAAATGACCCGCATTGACGAACTGCTGAAGTTCAAAATGACGGGGCGCGGCTGGCTTGAAGATCGAATCAACACTTGGCTGAACGACAAAAACGGTTCGCGCGTTATGACCCTTTATGCCGACCCGGGCGCGGGCAAATCACTTTTTTCGGCACATTTCCAATTTGCAAACCCGAACGTCATCGCTGCACTCGCCTGCGACAGCCGAAGCGAGGAATACAGCCAAACGGACAAAATCACCGATCGCCTTGCCTACCTTATCGCCCTGAGACTGCCGGACTATCGCCGGCAGCTGATGTATATTTTGACGGATAAAAGCACATTGACCAAAACGGGACACGACAGGTTCAACACCCTTATCGCAACCCCGCTCAGCAGGGTTATAGACGGTGAACGCTCTGCAAAGCTCATCATCATTGACGGATTGGACGAAGCAAAGAGCGGTGCGCTTGCCGAGTTTATCCGCAGCTATCATGACAAGTTGAAACCTTATATCCGCATACTTATCACCGCAAGACCCGAACGCATGCTCAGGCGGCAGCTTGCACCTTCCGCCGAATTCAGCTGCACGGAGCTGAATCTTGATGATTATGCCGAAACGAACGATGCCGATATCCGTCAATACTATGAAGAAAATCTCGAAGACCTGTTGAAAGACCGTCCCGGCTGCAATATTTTTATGAACCGCCTTGTTGAGGCAAGCAGCGGAATCTTCTACTATGCCTTCACGATCCTGCCGCAGCTGCGCGAGTCGCTCGAAAAAGGGGAGCCGCTCGAAGGCATGACCTTTCCGAAGGGGCTCAATGCCTTGCTGCTCAAAACCTTCCTGCGAAAATTCGGGGAACCGGACGCTTCCGGCAGTGTCGAAAAATACAATGCGTTCGTGCGCGAACCGCTTTCAATGGTCGCCGCCTCCCCCTATGCGCTCCCGCTCAAAACGCTGCAAAAGATGCGGGGCTGGACGAACGCCCGGCTGGAGGATTTTCTGCGCCCGCTGGAAACGATGCTCGACCTCAGCGGCGGCTTCATCCGCCTTTTCCACAAATCCTTCACAGATTGGCTGAACGACAGCAAGGCTTCCGCTGCGTTCTATGCGCCGCAGGAGGACGGCATACGGAGCCTTGCCGCTGCCTGCTTCAAAGCCTTTGAACAGGGCACGGACGAAATGGATGAGTATGAGCTTGCAAACGCTTCACGCCTGCTGCGCAGTGCGGGAATGAAGAAGGAATACGAACAGCTCACGGATTCCTCGGAATACACCTCTGCACTGAAAAAACTCGCAAAAGCCTATGCGGATGACCGGCAGCATGAAAGAGCGGCGGAGCTCTATCTTGAATACGCACAGATATTTAAGGTAAAATGCGAAAACAGCGGAAACCCTGACCATGCGCATGAAGCCCTTGGAAGTTATGCTTATGCCTGCGATGCGCTGAGAAATCTGCGGCGTTATCCTGCGGCGGAAGCCGCTGCAAATGCATTGCTGAAAATAGCAGAAGATTTCGAGAAAAAGTACCCGGATGACCCGCAATTGCAGCGTGCTTTGAGCACCTTATATGAAAGACTCGGCGACTTTGAAAAACCTGACGAATTATCGTTTATAATTGATAATGCAAGCGCTAAAATTGTTGCAGCTATGTTCCCAAATGACGTGCAATTGCAGCGCGACTTGAGCAGTCCGTACGAAAGACTCGGCGATATTGCGAAGGCACGAAACAATTATAAAAAGGCGGAAATGAATTATGTAAAGGCTCTTGCAATCAGGGAAAAGCTTGCGGAAAAGTATCCGGATGACCCGCAAATGCAGCGCGACCTGAGCGTTTCGTATAATAAACTCGGCGGTATTGCGGAAACACGGAACGACTATAAAGTTGCGGAATGGTATTATGCAAAGGTTCTTGAAATCGGCAAAAGGCTTGCGAAAAAGTACCCGGAAGACCCGAACTTGCAGCGCGACCTGAGCGTTTCGTATGGCACTCTCGGCGGTATTGCGGAAACACGGAATGATTATACAGTTGCGGAAGGGTATTATGCAAAGGCTCTTGAAATCAGCGAAAGGCTTGCGGAAAACTTTCCGGGAGTTTCGATGCTGAAGGACGATCTTGCCCTTTCTCTTTTCAAGTGCGGGACATGCAGCGCGGACGGAAAGCTTTCGTCCGAACAAAAAGCGATGCTGCGCAGCGCTGCCGCGATTTGGGAGGAGCTTTACAAACAAACGGGATATGAATTGTATGCGGAGAGAAGAGAGATTGCTCAAAACCGATTGAATCAATGCAGTGAACAAGGAGGAAAGAATATGGAACAGAAGAAACCCGGATTTTTTGCGCAGCTGCGCGAAAAAATAAGAGCGTATCGCGAGATGAGAATGCTGATCAGAATGTTTGAAATCATGGAAAAAACCGATCGAAAGCTGACCAAAGTCATCGAAGAAGCGGATGAGCTGATCCAAAGCGGCGAAACGGACGACGAAGAATAAGCCGAATTTGACCCGCAGGGAACAGCGCGGCCTGAGCGTTTCATATGAAAGACTCGGCGGTATTGCGGTTTACAGAGAGGCCATTAACAGACTGTTCGTGAGTTCGTCAGAAGGGTTTTCGGCTGTTGGTGCGGCAGCAAAGGCGAATAGAAAGATTGATGGTTCAACATATTCTTATTCATGGGATGCTGAAATACGCACAATAACTATAAAGTTTAAGTTCAAAAACAGGTGACTTTTGAAGGATTGAAAGGAGACTAAGTCATGAAAAGATTAGTTTCGATTGCAATTATCGTTGTTCTGCTTGCGCTTTGCGCCTGTTCTCCCGCAAAAAGAATTGTGGGGGAGTGGAAAACGCAAAGCACAGTGCTTGGAGTAGTTGTGGAAACAACGTATGTCTTTGATGAAAACGGAACAGGCAAGAAATGCGGAGCCGCCGAAATTCCGTTTACATACGAGGTTCAAGACAATAAACTGTTGATAACAACAAGCATCATAGGTGTTGATGTTTCAAAAAAAGAGTATTCCATTGATTTTAAAGGGAATACGATTATACTTACAGACGAAAATGAAGTCATTGAACTTATAAAGGAAAAGTGATAAAATCAGCATTGACGATTCAAACGCATAAAAGGAGGAGTAATGGAAGAACTTGAGTACAGTCCTCTTCTGAGAAGACTTATTGAGAAAGCAACAGAACTTGACGGCGGACCGAATCATAAGTTAACAGCAGAAGGCTTTATTGCGGCGGTCGTTTGCTATGTCAGAGATGTAAGCGATCCGGACAGCCAAAGACTGAAGAACATGCTGAAGCTGAAACTTCCGACAGCGATAAGCGATCCGAACAATATTGCAACAGACTTCATTTTGCATGCTACCAGTAAAGCCACACCCGAGTCAAGGCGCATTGACGAAAGCTATATTGAAGGGTGTCTTAAAAAGGCGCGCTGCATTGCGGCGAGCGAGGGTTCGGGAGAGGTGCATGCGTACCAGCTGCTGAAATGTATCCTTGACGAGCCGAACGACTTTATACGTAACTATATAGTTTTCGATGATCTCTTCGAGACGGAGCAGACAGTGCCCGGCACACAAGCGCCCGAGGATGCTTACACACGAATATTCGGCAACGACACTGCTGAAGCACAAAAATCATCCCACAGCGGAGAATGCAAGAAGGAGACTCGAAAAGAGGCACAAAAAAGTATTGCGGATATAATCAAAAGAACGAAGCAGATTCAGGAGTATCTGAGCGAGAGAGTCTTTGGTCAGGATAATGCGGTAAGTGTATTCGTTGAGGGATATTTTCGCGCGGAGCTTTCGGCACTGACGGACAAAAGCAGCAACCGACCGCGAGCAACCTTTTTGTTTGCCGGCCCTCCGGGAGTTGGCAAAACCTTCCTTGCAGAAAAGGCTGCTGAAGCTATCAGCTATGCGGAAGGAAAAGAAATTCCGTTTGTTCGATTCGATATGAGCGAATACTGCGACAAAGAGTCCTCACTTGAATTCATTGGCAGTGACGGTGTTTACAAGGGCTCAAAATCAGGCAATTTCACAAGCTTTGTGAAGAAAAATCCGCGCTGCTTAATTCTTTTGGACGAGGTTGAAAAGGCGCACATTTCAATTATCCATTTATTCCTTCAAATTTTAGATGCAGGAAGGATACGAGACAGCAAAACGGACGAAGAAGTATCCCTTGCGAGCGCAATAATGGTTTTTACAACCAATGCGGGCAAACAGCTTTACGAAAACTTCGAGTCGATTGATTTTTCGGTTTTACCGCGCAAAGTAATTTTAAAGGCATTGCAAAAGGACGTTGAACCAAACACGAAAACGCCGTATTTCCCTGCCGCGATATGCTCAAGATTTGCGTCGGGAAATGTTGTTATGTTCAACCATATTCGAGCGCACGAACTTTGGAAAATAGCGAATTGTGAAGTACTGAGAAGTGCCGAATCCTTTACAAACGAAACCGGAATCGGGATTTCCGTAGACGAAAAGGCATACACGGCACTGCTTCTGGCAGAGGGAGGAGCGGCAGACGCACGTGCAGTAACATCACAGGCAAGGACGTTTTTGAACAACGAGATATATGAGATGCTTAGATTGCTGAGCTCTGACCGGAGCAAAACAGATATTGGAAAGCTCGAGGATATTTCGATTGAAGTTAATTTGCCCGCTGACAACGATGATGTTAACTGTTTGTTCAACAATACAGAAACGCAGAACGTTCTGATAGTATCAACATTGGATATTATTGCAAATTGCAGGGAACAATCTTCGAGTGTTTATTTCTTGGGCGCTGATGATACAGAAAGCGCAAAAAGCATCGTGCACAATAACGAGCTGAGTTTTGCCATTGTGGATTTATCGTTGGGAGAACGCGGTGATTCTGAATTGTTGAATCAGGAGGATATTGAATCAACGGGCAGGGATATTCTTTGGTATCTCCGCGAGAACCTGCCGAACCTGCCGATATATGTCCTTGAAAAGAACTCCCAAACACTGAGTAAAGAAGAAAAGCGTTCTTTGCTTAAACAGGGAATAAGAGAAATCCTGCAGATTGGTGATAATGCAGCAGCCTTTGACAGAAGCATTGAAGATATATGCGTTCGGGTGCATCAGCAGAAAAGTATGAATATGCTGGCAAGAGCGAACAAACTTATCTCGTTTGAAACATCACAGAAGGTGAGTGAGGACGGAAAACATGCGGTAATAACCTTGTTCGATTTTGAAACGGAGACCGCAATAGAAGCTGAGGATTCAAGCAATATAATGAGTACTGTTTCAAGGCCGAACATACGCTTTGAACACGTAATCGGAGCGGAAGATGCAAAGAAAGAACTGAAGTACTTTGTTGAATACCTGAAAAATCCCGGAAAATTTATCGGTACAGGAGTAAGTGCACCAAAAGGCGTAATTCTTTACGGCCCTCCGGGCACGGGCAAAACAATGCTTGCAAAGGCAATGGCAAGTGAGTCGAATGCAACATTCCTTTTTGCGGAGGGAAATCAGTTTTTAAGCAGATATGCGGATGGCGGTTCTGAAAAGGTTCACGAGTTTTTTCGGACAGCACGTAAATACGCACCGTCCATTCTGTTCATCGACGAAATCGATGCTATTGCAAAAGAACGCCGAGGAGAAGATCAAACAGGAGCAGAGGCAACGTTGACGGCGTTCCTTACGGAGATGGATGGGTTCAATAAGGATCTTTCAAAACCTGTATTTGTTCTTGCGGCAACTAATTTTGATGTTGAATCCGGCGGAAGCAAAAGTCTTGATCCTGCGCTCATGCGCAGATTTGACAGAAGAGTTTTAATTGATCTTCCCAACAAAGCAGAGCGACGCACGTATCTCGAAATGAAGATAAACAAAAACAATGTTTTTAACGTGTCCGACAGTAAACTTGAAAACATTGTTGTGCGCTCAACCGGCATGAGTCTTGCTGCACTGGAATCAGTTGCGGAACTCGCTTTGAGAATGGCAATTCGTGACGGAGAAATA